>Ga0065711_1047887_pt1 | contig 12094 bp, 8 predicted proteins | sample Hoacrofraction12_FD_59098 | JGI IMG/M metagenome (GOLD analysis project Ga0065711, IMG submission 59098) | Hoatzin crop microbial communities from Cojedes, Venezuela - Epithelial fraction 12 v2 (version 2) | ecosystem: Host-associated > Birds > Digestive system > Esophagus > Crop | place... | reverse complement strand
GCCCTCCGCTGGACTCTCTCCAGTAGCTCTTCATCCTTCTTGAACTGGGGAGCCCAGAACTGGACACAGTACTCCAGATGAGGCCTCACCAGGGCAGTGTAGAGGGGAAGCAAGCAGCGGGTCCCCTTCTGTGGGGCCGCAGGGCTGGCCCTCGGCTCAGCTGCCTCCATCGGTTACCTGGGGCTGTCCGCGGCACGGAGCAGGCATTGCAGCGCATTTTTATTTGGAACAAGTTTTGTTTACTCATGCAATTCCAAATCTCACTGTGGCTTCAGGTTATTGTGTTATTATTACCTTTTGCTGCAAATAAGCTTTAAAAAAATGGCTTGCATCATTGCCAGGAAGCTTAAAAGCAGAAAGGAAAGAAGTAAATTATTTTAATATGAATTACAGACACATAGCAACAACAATTAACATAGACCTGTCCCACACCCCATTTCCACTGGTGACTATGGTACATTTTAATGGTGATAAAGTTTGTGCCAGGAGCATGCAGAGAAATGTAATTAGAATTTGTTTCCAGCCACATTTCACACAGCACTGGTGCCAGGCATGCACAAGCACACGTCCTGCTGCTGAACACTAGAAGACAAAATCGAAGCAAAGAGACCTGACAAGGCAAACGCCCTCTACAGACCTGGGTTCTGACGCCAGGAGTGCAAATGCTACAGATTCACTGCCTTCAGCAACGTTAGTTTCAACGAGCATGAGTGATGACAGGGCCATTTATATTCTGCACTTCAATAGCATCTTCCCCCTGAGGAGCTGTGTGCTTCACAAGCGTCTTCGTTTCCCTTTCACAGAGAAGGAAATCAATGAAAAGAGAGGTTATAATAACTTCCTACCATACGTATTAAAAGTTTGGGACAAAACAAACAAAAGAAATCAAACCTCTCTGACTCCTAGTTTTGTGCTATTACCACAAAACCATTCTTAACCCCACTCCACGTGCAACCGAGAAACTTGATGGCGTGTCAATCTTTTCAGGGCGGTTACGTATCAATGGTTCCGTGACAGCCTCTGAAGGCATTTCAAGCGGGGTCTTTTGGGACCCAGTTCTGTGCCTTCCAATACTTTCCTCTGTGACACAGATAGGAGAGTGGAGGGCGTCCTTATAAAATATGCCACTGATGTTGATTTGAGAGACACAGCAAGCATTTTGGAGACAGGATTATTCAAAATAATCTTTATAAACTGGGAGAGTCCTAAATCAAATATATGAAATTAAAGAAAGCAAAGTGAAAAGAGGAAAAAACATCAGACACACAACCCCCCCCCCAGGAAACGCTTGCCTGGGCAGCTGTACTCTGTAAGAGTTTCTGGATATGGCAAGGACCATCACACATACGGAGGATGCACCAAGGATGGGATGCTCTTACCAAGAGGGCAGATTCAGGGGTGCATGAAGCAGAGGCTTATGTGTGGCACAGGACATCATGAGGTTGCTTTCCTCGGGAAGGGAACCCGCAGCTGGAACTGCATGTTCACACAGGGGAACTGTATGTTTTAAAGGACATATGCAAATTGGAGAGAGGTCACAAGACAGACAGGAAAACACAACTCTTAAGACAGGTTTGAAGAACTGGGCTTTGATCCAGAAAACAGAAGACTGGGGAAGGACATGGTAACATGTTCCAGTGCATGTTCCAGTATTCCAAACACTGTTATAAAAACAATGACAATCAATCACTCACCACGTCCACTGAGGGAAGGATGAGCAGAAATGAACCTAATATGCAGCAAAGAATATTTAGGATAGATATTAGGAAACCTTTCTAATTATGAGCATAATTGATTGTCGGACAGACTGCCTGAGGGATGCAGTGGAACCTCCCTTCACGGGAGGTGTGGGAATGCAGGTTGGGGAAGTGCCTCAGGATGTTCTGGGCAGACTTTGCAGCTGGGAGAGGGAACTGGGGACCCTTCCTACTCTGTTTCTATGCCTGCATGGTATTTCTCAAGTTCTGAGATCCAGTGCCCAAGTGAAATGTAATATTCCTGATACTACTACCCGTTTTAACATTTACCTGGTCTTCGTAGCACCTTCTGGAGCACAAGAGAGAGGCTAGAAGTGTGCTCCAACTGATTAAGCAACTTAATTGATATGACTGAATGAAAGTGCACAGAGCAATTTTTTTGGTCATAAATAAGTTCAAAATGACTTCATACTGCTGAATCTGTGTTAAACATCTCCCTGCCCACCGAGAGGAACTGGCATTCTGCAGATTTGAAATACAGCAACTAAGGCAGCCTGGATGCAAAGGTTAACCTAGACAGATTAATATGAGCTCGTATAAAGCTCTTAATGCTATTCCAAATGCTAATAGTGACTGACATTAAAGGGTTTCCTGGAACTGATTTGGAAAGATGAGAACTGTTTGCAATAAAAAGTCTGTTTATCTAATAAGAAGAGCAAAAATTCCTTAATTACCCAGTAATTTAACCAATTATGATCTCATTTAACAGACAAATCATTTCTAAACATGTCATACATCTGTCTGATTTCCCAAGACACCGTGCTGTACCATACAGTGCTCTTCAAACAGGGCTCCAGAGGCACTTCCGAAACACATGCTGACAGAAAGCTGCGAAAAAAGGCAAGTTGTATTGTAACCATTTTGCCAGCTGGCAAAGTGAACTGCAGCAAGCACGATGTTTTTCTCAAGGTGAGAGAGAGGGCGACCGACAGATTCGCAGAGAGGGGTTTTAGCTTCCCAGTGTCCATCCCCTAGTCTGTTGTTCCAAGCCTTGGGATACACAGCTCCTAGTTACGCAGTAAATGATCCTCAATGCTCTTCAGCACATAGGTGCTCTACGGAGATGCTGCTGAAGCCCTTCAGACCTGCGCATGCTTTTCCTTTTTTTTTTTTCTTTCCCTTTTTAGTGAAATAACAAACACGAGACTATTGTGAATCTGGCAAAGGCATAACGGGAATTTTGAGAACCTCGGGGAGCTGAGCCATTTCACTGAGAGTAATCTTAGCTCACAAATAGAACAGCAGCCCCTGGTAGTATTGCAAATCCTGCTTTAGCAGCAAAAACGTCTTAGAAGTTTTTTTTCCCTCGCTAAAATCAGTGAGAAATACACTTAAAATCTTTAAGAATCCAATTATAAAAATACTATCCCCCCTCCTCCACCACAGAAGAACTTCAACATTAAAAAAGAAATTGGGTTTCTCAGTCAAAATCAAAAGACAAGATATTTAATTTACTGTCTTTCAGATGTTGTGAAGTGACTGCAGAAAATAAATATTGGAATGGTTTTAATATACACAAACTTAGGCTGGAAATTCAACTGGAAGGATTTTTCGAGTGTATGTGCTATGCTGTGTCACTAAGTACAAACTAACAACATTTGATGTATACCAGATTTGGCTGACAGCTACACACACCTCTGTCTCCTCTTGTTGGGTTCAATGTAAACTGTACTCCCATCCAAAAGCAGACTTTGTTTCCTAGTCTTCCTGGGAATTTTCACAGATTTCACGTAGGCAGGAAATGTTTTTCATGTGATCTCTCTGCTCTTGCTTTGGCAGCTCCTGGGCAGAATTACTATGCCTGCTTTTTTATAATGTTTTGCTGGGGTTTGCTCTGTGCATTGAGATATTCTGCAAGCTACTTTAATCCAATTAAAAAAACACTGCAATGTGCATGTTTGGTAATATGAAACAGCTGTTAAGAACAGTTAAAATACATCTAATGTGCAATTTTTAATTGCATGCTTGTACTGTATCAGCTCTCAGATAGCTCATATAGAATACATAAACTAATATGTTTTACTGCAGTGTATTGTGGATTACTTTTTATATGATAGTTTCTTCTACAACTGAAGCATGATTTGGGAATTTATTTCTTTTCCTTACTACAAATAGCAGAGAGCAAATACCACAAATCCTCAAAAGCAAATATTTCAGCCTGTACAGAGGCAAATGCTAGGATGAGCAAGGTGCAACAGAAACCGAGATCTGCTAGCCTGGAGAAAGCTTTACCAAAGTATGGTGAAAATTACTATTGTTTGGACTCATAAAGTTACATACAACACAAAAACACAAAGCCCTTAAGTTTGTGGGAATAATCTGCCTGTCAGGTAGCTGCCCTTGGTTGTCCTGTAAGGTCTTTTGGTGACTGCCTCTTCAAATCGGCAGGATGAAACGCAGAGGAGTTAAATGAAGTGTCCATTTAGCGAGAGCAGTGGGAACAGGAGCTTGCAATCAAAGCGCAGTCTGTTAGACCTCCAGCTCTCCAAACGTCTGTAATTCAGTGTTCAGGGAACTAAAATGCAGAAAGACTGCTACACTATGAGTTAGGTTCAGATTTATAGATGAAGCATTGAAGTAACAAACAATGGCTTCCAGATTTGTCAAAAGACCTTTTCTACCTTAGCCGCTGTGTAGGATTTGCAGGCTTTATACGCTGAAGAGAATACTGCTGCTTTCTAGTTAGATTTGGCACCAAAATCCCCATCTTTTATCTGTCATGTCCACTTCAGACCACTGCCTCTTCCAAGCACAGACCCTCCTTTACGGCACTGTGCAGCTTGTACCATACTCAATGGCATGGAAAGCCAACAATATTCAATCACTGACACTATTATAATCAAGTGGCCAGGCAACACCAGTGCTGGTGGGTGTTAAAACACGTTCTGTAACATTGTTCTTTCTAATATGTAGTTCAGAAAAGGAGAAAAAAGCACAGAAGTTGTACTTAGCAAGCTTCTTGTCAAGAACGGTGCTACACTATCATAACAGCTTTAGTTTGTGGCACCTAGCAGAGCTGGACTAAGGTGTGAAGGGTAGACTTGAAGACAAGTATCACCCCTGAATGGTACAACACCTAACGCTTTGGTGTTGCTCGGTGCCGTGGAGCTGCTACATTGTTCATCACTATTAGAAGGCTGTTCAAAAGAGTAGAAAATAAATTGGAAGATGAAACTAGACAACTCAGGCGAAGGCTAAAATTTTCGTCTTTAACAATGAGAGAAGACGGCCATTCAGAGAGTTCACAATCCAGTAAAGATCTGCTGTCACCTCTCTCCAGAAGTCTGCCATACCTGATAAGCTTGATGTTGAAACTAGCATGTGAGTCTTCATGGCTTCATGTATGTTGTGCATATGAATCAGGTGCAAGGTGATCAGAGCAGTCCTCTCTGACTTAAAAAAAACCCTAAGAACCAAAGATATTATGAAACAGCACTTGATCATTAATTTCTTCACCAGACGCAGAGCAGACCAAAGAGTGCATGACTTGCTGCAGTCCCTGTTGTGAAAGCAGGTGATGAGTATGTATGATGATGACAGTCAGGCTTTGTTTTGCCCAGATTATGTGTCCAACGTCTCTGTTTTCTGTGCCTGTGTGGGCCTCCATCCCCAGGCCAGAGGGTGCAGACTGCGGGATGGGCTCAAGAGAATGACCTGCACCCCAGGCTTCACTGTCCCTTGAGCTGTGCCAGCCTGGAGTCCACACATGAGCTAATACTTACGCAGCCAGAGACCGGCAACCCGAGCACAGGGCAAACCAGCACGACAGCGCGGGTGCACCCCTGCTGCACCCGCCAGCGTGGCTGTGAACTCAGGCACAGAGGGAGGGGAGCTGCAGCCTGCAGCAGGGCAGAACCGAGCGGCACGCTGCAGCTCTCGGAGCATGAGGCTGATTCTTGCTCGGCTGCCTGCACAAATACGGCCATGTGCTACCTTGTACTTACCCTGGAGCTTAAGACTACAGCTTAACTTTAAAGCAACAAACCTCAGGTGTCCTCTGACAGTATAAACGTTCCTTGTTCTCAGCTGCCTAGTGTTGCCATGAAACACTGATAATATGGCAAATCATTTGACATTCTGACATGCAGAAAGGCAAAGGAGCGGAGTTAAAGGTCAGCGTCTCTTTTTTATGCCTGGCACGCTTCAACGCTGGAAATACTTCTCCCCTTCTTGATCTCTCCTACTTTAATCAGCAGGGAGGTGGAATACAGGAAATTATAAATTAGGGGGAAAAAAGGTGTCAATTAGGGGAAAAAAGGCATAAAATTCTGAAAACGTATTCCTTGATTAAAAAAAAAATCCAAAACATTATTTTATAGAGAGGAAAATGGTATTTTGCTTGGATCATGTTATCATCAGGGCTGCAGTCTTCTGTTTAGCCCTAATGAACATTTTTGTGCCAAACCTGAGAAGACCAAGGAGGGAGATGGAGCTGTGAGGTGGCAAAGTGGAGAAGCCGCACTCCTGTTCTGCATGGCAAGAGCTGGTGAATAGTAGTCTGCCATCCCAACCACTCAGTGGGAAGCTGGGGCTTGGGATAGGGAGGGGTAGAAAGGGTACTTTTTTCTTTAAAGTGTGCAGTTTAGCATGGGGAGAGGGAGAGAAAAGTTCACCACCTAGACCAGAAGCCTGGACTAGGTAACAATAAAAACTGTTCTCTACACGCTCTAAGAAACTTAGGGATCAGGTACTCAGCACGCCTCTGTGAAGGGCATATAAAACCCCAGCCTCTCACTATCCTGTTAATAAATTTTCAGCCAAGGTACAGTCTGTGTAAGATAAATCGTTATATCTCATATAGTTCATTTGAGGAGACTTGCACTAGGTGTAAAGTTAATAATAGAAACTAGAGCGAAGGGCCCTGTCAGGTTAATCCTGCAATGAGTGTTGTTTATGCGCTTCCTGCAAGATCTTGTAGGTGGTGGTGTCATTCTCCCTGAAAACACAATGAATGGATGCCTTCCCTTCTTGTATTTTGTTGTGCCATAAATTATTTTATACTGATATTAAAAATAACCTTCTTCCAATCTTCTTTACTCCCATCAGACAGATTTTACTCCAGAGCAAGCAGACAAAAGAAGGTCACTGCAGCAGCTAAGCTCCTAAGGTAGGATTACGTTTTGTGGGAAGCACGGGATAGTTACCCTGCGCTGAGGGGACTTCTGCTTATCGTAGGGTCACAAACAGAGATGAAAACTGACCTTTTTTTGCCTGACAACTGACTACCGAGATCAATAACTTTGCTTCTGTGCTAGCTTTCATTAATATACTTGGTTTGGCTGATTAAGTATTTCTGCAGTGCTTTGTTCTTACTGACATACAGATACTCTTATTAGATGAACAGCTTGTTTAAACCCTATATTACAGCCTCTCTTGCCTCTGTCCAAGCAGTCCAGCTCAGGTCCTATCTCTCAGAAAAGGTGAATAAATGCATTGATTAAAACAAAATCAAATCAAATAAATCAGCCACAAGAGAGGACGAAGAATCTATCAGTCTCAGTCTCCAGGTGTCCACTGCAGCCCGAGGTGAGGCAGCCGGCTAGGCTGGGTGCTGTGCCACAGGCAGCCGCTGGCCGCTCGCCTCATGTGCGTAGGTGACTTGGATCGCCAGGACTCGACTCTGTGACTGCCTGTGGGACCCAGCCTGGTCGAAGCCGGTACACGTCTACTAGATATCGGTATACCAAGAGAAGCAGCCGTAGTGGTAGTCAGCAATTAACTGGTCAGCACTAAGAAATTACCAGCAGCTGAGAGCAGAGGTGCCCCTTGGCCATACCCTCGTTTCTGAAGGGAAAATTACCAAACTGTGTGTGCAAGTTTGGTAAACAGAAGCATCGTTATTTAAAATCTTTTTTTTCTATAAAATGAAATTACTCTTGTGCAGAAGGTTTTTCAGGACTTCATTTGAAAGCATTTATTTAAGGCCATAAGTTGCTTTCTAACAAACTGGAATGCCCTTGTTGACATGGCCACATCCTCTATCGGGCAGCTCTTTACGTACAGTTCCCACACAGGGAGAACACGGGAGCTGCTGTTCAGTCCCTTTATGTCACCAGAGACGTGCAAGGTGCTGGAACTGGAACGAAAATATGGGGTGGTAGCTGGCCACTACTCCCCAGTCTGATATCAAACAGCCTATGAACAAAGTTGTGCTCATTTTGTTCCAGTGTCAAAAAGAGATGTGTCTTTCCCACTTTAATTTAAAGCATTTCTGACATGGTAATTTATCAGGATGTCAAGCGTCAAAGCTTGCGAGCAGAAATAAAACACAGAGATGATGGAAAAACAGGGTGGGGGGGTAGCTCATAAAAGAATCTACAAGCTCCAAGTACATACATCATGTAATCCCTGTCATTTTGTATCTTTGTTTAGCTGAGAAATCTGTTATAGCAACTACCAGTGGTTTCCTCAGACGAAAAGCGATGAATATAATTTTTAAGTTCCTTGACGAGTTGTCATGCAGATCTATCACAGTCGCGAGAAGGGGGCACAGCAGAGTGTAATGGCAAGACACGTGTAGCTGACAAAACATCAACGTTCTGAAGACACCCCAAAGTGATATACAGCAGGATAAATCTTCTGTTCAAATGAAGGCAATCCTCACTGAAATCATATCCTAAACTGGCATGAATCAAAGGTCCACAATGAAATGTCATGTTGTTTGCTAAGTTTGAGAATGAATGCGAGCAAGACTGCCCATTTCCTTTTCCTATTTTCCCTTGGGTGTAAGAAATTAAGCAAACACATGGCAGGCTATAGCACACAGCAATTGTGCTGTTTCCCACCATTTTTAAGGATCCTAACCATTCTTCCAAAACGTGTGTGTTTTGTGTCTAATACAGCCACACGTTCCTCCTGCCTGCCATAACCCCAGTTCCCTGCTCCCCCAGAGCCTGGGCTGGCCTGGCTCCAGCCTGGAATTGTTCCCATCTCGCAGTTAGGGCTGCGAACTCGCACAGCCCGTAATCCCTTGAGCCTCGCATCCCACAGGAGAATTAAGGACAAGGAGGGACGCAGCTGTGGATGTCAGAGAGGGGAGAAACAGTGCCGGCGGGGAGCTGAGCAGAAGGAGGGCATGGGGTATGCGGGTAGCTGGTGGGTGCTGCTGGGCACCATTAGCTAGCTGGGAGGGCTAAGCCAGACCTGAAGGGAAGGCTGGCATCGGGCAGCTGGAGGGAGGGCAGAACCAGGCAGAGGGCACAGTGGCAGAGGGCAGGGAAGGACTTGGAGATCATAACCCACAGAAAGCTGGGCAAAGTGTGCAGGCGTCGGGCTAAGGGGTAGACCTGACAACAGGGGTAGGTAGACAGGTTTGATTTTGGGGTGTTGTTGGCAAAATTCACTCGTAGGCATGTTTTTGGCGAAGGGTGTAAATCCCTCTTCTCCATAGCCCTGGTGCAGGGAAGGCATGCAGCTGCTCCCTGAAAACACTCTCCGGGAACAGCCAGAGAAAGACTAAACACAGTATAAGAGATTTTTTAACCTCTACCTTTTTCATTTTGGGAGGTGGAAAGGTTGGACTTGTGATTTTAAATCTCTTCAGGAGACATTATACCTAGTTTAACTACAACTAATGAAAAGGGCTATTTATCTAATAGGCCTCTAATCACGAGCTCTATTTAAAAATCAATTACATGATGCAACCATTATAGTTTAGCTCTAAATCTCATGTATCTTCCTGTTATCTGAGGATTTTCCTCTGAGATAACGGAGATGGTTGATACACAGCCAGATTTACAAACGCTCACCACAGAGTACGGGCCAGGCTTTCTCATCCAGCTGTTCCTGTTTTAGATGCTTATAAAGCAGGTTTTAAGAGGCCTTAGCACCTACTACACCGTGGTTTGAAATACCGTTTCCTCATTCCTGTGAGCAATTAGGGGTTTAGCTGCCTCGGGAACTTGACCGCAGCTCTGAGTGCTGAGATCATTTACAGGTTTTGGCCGCAAAGAACAAAGCTAGAAGCCATCTTGATGAATTTTAGCCCAACCGCCCTAAGGCATACAGGACCACAGATTAAAGATGGTGCAGTCCCTGGAGGACAAGTTTTCTTGATGGTCTCTGAGCCTGCCATGACTCCACACTGTATTTACACATTCTGCGTCTCTAACGCGACTGCATGATGCCGTGCATGCAAACCACGCACCAGCACATCGTTTGCAGCGCCCACAGCCAGACATCAAGCCAGTGAGCGTGCAGCTGAGGAAGCCCGGACACAGTTGTGATATGGATGGCAGGGAGGCAGGGAGCGAAGGAAAGGGCTGCAAACCGGTGCAGTATTTCCCACTTCACAGTCGTCTGCCTCTACCAAACATGCAGTTAGCAGAGAAGAAACCTCAAGGAAAGGTCAACAGCTGCTCAGAGCACTTTCAGGTCAGACATATACTTGGGGTGGCCAGCAGTGTAATGAGAGGCAGCTGAAGAGGCCATGCTTCCATTTACCGTCTCACAGTGACAAGCTCTGACATTTTAACTAGGTGCTACTCGGAGAACACATTTTCAGTATCTAACACAATATAAATTATCTTAACTCAGTCACTTCCAGCGACCTTAGGCAAACTCTTTGTATCAGGCTAGATACCAAGAGTAGAAAGAAACTCAGATGTGACTGGAAATCTTTCTTATATCGATGGCATCATCCATAAAAAAGCAGGAAAGCTGCTACACATGGGTAATACTAACCAGAAAATAGGTCTGCTACTGAAGAACTGCCTCCATTAGTAGTGTTGGTCTTGATTCAGTTTATTCTCTGAAAGCTAATATCTTTTTCCTGTCACTCTAGTTGCACATCCTTTTTTATGCAAACGACAGACGTGTCTCACCTAGAAGTCCAGTGGCAGCCTACCATAAATGGCAGTAAACCTATTACTTGTATAAATCAGTAATCCAAAAGAAAATCTTAGTGTCTGGCTCCAGCAGGGCAAGATTTCCTGAAATTTCATTCCATGCTCTTCTCCACATTTCCACATTCTCTTGAAGTTCCTACATGCTATTCCACCCTTGCACTTATTTATCATTGCAGCCGTATGGCTTCGCTCTGCAGTTGAAAACTCAGTCAGCGAGACCAGCGAGATCAGGCCTTTCTGCTTTAACACTGTATGGAAGCAAGGGAATCAAATCCACCAGATCATCTCATTAATAGCGTTGGGGACTCATGGCCCATTACTTGGAAGGAATAGCCTCTTGTCTTTAGAACGATTTTCAGCCAAAGCTGGACAGGAGCTGTATTTCTGAATTTGAGGACTATCTGGCCAACTTAACATGCTTGTCCTTCTGTCAAGATGTTCTGTGTTTTCCCCAAGACTACAACATTGCCCCTCTTTGGCTTAGGGCACATATGAGAACTACAACAAGAACTAGGTCAAGAGCTTTGCTCTGTGCTGCTCCATTTCAGCTCGTACCACTACCTATCCTCCTGCCGAACACGCGCAGGACCAGCTGCCGTCAGAACAGTTGTTGCTTCTGCGTGCAGCCAAGGCGGCAAGTCGCTCTTCGACGTGCGCTGCCAGCGAATGCCCTGAGCTGAAACACAGGTAAAGGCCAGCGACACCAAACACCGCTCGTGGGCAAACTGTTCGATGTTCAGCCAAACTCGCACTGGCAAAGCAGGCCGCTGCCGTAGCCGTAGGCTTGATTTCTTGCTGCCTGCGAAAAGGGAGACTAACCACCTTCTCCATCGGTGTTTTCAGGACTTCCAAGGAACTAGCATGACCTTGGATCTCCAGCGCCAAGTTCTTGCTTTGCCTTGGTCTGTGACGCCGAACAACAGAACGTCTCGTAGTAGAGGTAAGAACCGTGTTTATGTTTTAATATTGCAATGGGGGAACCATATTAAAATACCACAGGTGCAAATGAAAAAATCACAGAGGGCAGGAGAAAAGTGCAGGAGCCTTTGAAAGTGTATGTTACTACAGGAGTAAGATGACCTGCAGGAAAAGTGCTTCTTGTCTTACCAATAAATCTCAGGCCCTCGGAAACAGAAACCACGCAGGAACACGGATACCAGTCCCAAAACCAATGACAAACCCACCAGGAAACAAGGACACCCCCCGGGACGGGTAAAACCCGCTGTTCTCCCACCAGCTGCCGGGGTAAGTCACCCTGACGGGAACAGCAAACCCGCCCCAACCCAAACCAGTCCCCCGGGGGGACGGCACGGCCGCACCGCGGGGCCCAAAGGAAGGAGGCCGGCCCTCGGTCCCGGGGCTCCTTCCCGACCCGGGGAGCAACAGGTCGCCCACCTCTCCACGCTCCCGCCCGCCCGGCCGCCTCCCAACGGCCGCGGCACCAAGCCACCTTCACCCCCCCCTCCCCCTGCGCGTTCCTGCGGGGTGAAG
>Ga0065711_1047886_pt1 | contig 12094 bp, 12 predicted proteins | sample Hoacrofraction12_FD_59098 | JGI IMG/M metagenome (GOLD analysis project Ga0065711, IMG submission 59098) | Hoatzin crop microbial communities from Cojedes, Venezuela - Epithelial fraction 12 v2 (version 2) | ecosystem: Host-associated > Birds > Digestive system > Esophagus > Crop | place... | reverse complement strand
CCTCCCTGGGCAGCCTGTTCCAGGGCTCCGTCACCCTCAGAGGGAAGAAGTTCTTCCTCATGTTCAGATGGAACTTCCTGTGCCTCAGTTTGTGCCCATTGCCCCTTGTCGCTCGCCCCAGCTCGGTTCCCACTGCCGGCACGCAGTCCAGAAATCGCCTTGTCCCTGGGGCAGGGGCGAAGGCTTCGCTCGGCATGTCCCGGCGTTTCGGGGGAGCCGGGAAAGGAGCCGGCTGAAGCGAGGAGGTGGCCGGGAGCGTTTCCCAGCTCGCTGCGTGCCGGCGGCCGGCCGCCTGCGTCAGCCCCGCGGTGGGGGAAGCGCAGCCTCCGCCGGAGCGTGACAATTAGCAGGTTGGTAACTTCCTGCTGAGCTGAAGCAAGTTAATAACAAACCCTTCAGGGACCTCCTCCTCCCCGGAGACGTGGTGCTTTTGGCAAAACCTGGGGTTGATTTTTTTTTTCCCCCCCCCAGCAGCCGAGGAAAGCGGCTTTCCTTGCCCTGCCCGTGCTGCTTCCTGCTCTCGGGGCTGGCAATGTCACGGCAGCAAACCGTGCCTTGCGTCAGCGCTGCTGCGGTCTGGAGGCAGCGGGGAAATGCCCTCCCACCGTGACACAGCTTCTGCCGCCGCAGGCTTCGTGCCGGGCAGGGACGCAGCCGTCCCCAGCGCTGCGGCACGTGGAGGTGGTCGCGTGCGGGGTCCTGCTGCGTGGCCGCGTTCCGGCCTGGAGAGCTGTTTTCCCCATCGGGTCCGTGCCTCTCGTCGTCACGTCCCGCTGCCGGAGCACGGCCTCTCCGCTTCCTCCTCGTTCGCTGGCCGGGGTTTGCCCACGCATTCTCCGCACAGGCCGTTATTCCCAGGGATGCTCACGTCCCTGCGCTCTCCCGCGCGGCTCCAGGGTCTCGTGTAGGAAGGACACAGCGGCCGCCGCGCGTCCAGGGGTGCGAGTCTGCGGGCACATGGGGCAGGGAAGGGCCGTGGGGGTAGGAGGGTCGGGGTGCTGTGGGGCGGCCCCGCTCCTCTCCCCACAGCCATGTGGTGCTGGTGGGCTTAGTCACAACCACGTCGGTTCTCTGCAGCCCGTCTGTGCCCTCCCTGTCCCGGGGCAGTCCGGGGAGCTGTGTCCGAGGGTGCTGGCCAGACGCTGCCCTCGCCTCCTCTCCCTGCCCTGCTGCCATTCCCGTCGGCACAGACAGGAAAAATCCGCGCCCAGGGAGATGCCGTGTCCCCACAGCCTGCGCAGCGCGGTGTTTCCACAGCGGGTCCGACGGGTCTCCGCGGCGCATGGGTGACTGTTTGCTACAGGGGTGTGTGCGCGTGCCTGCGTATGCTGGCGCAGAGGTGTGGTTTCGTGTCGGGCTTCAATTTAGCAGCTGTAAGGAAATAGGGCTGGGCAGCTCTGGCTCGGAGCAGGGGTCTGTCTGCCCGGGGTCCTGCCCCTCGCTCGTGGCAGTGCGTAGCACAGCCCCGGCTCTGGCTCCAGCCAGCTCCGAGCTTTCCTTCTGTATGTGGGCGCAGGGTTGATTTCGTGAAATGCGTTGGTTTGCATTGATTTACATTGAATTTCATCTGTAGCTTTGCACGTCCAGAGCATCTTGCAGAAAGTTAGCTTACGTCTGAAAGTCTCTCCCTGCCACCTCGCCATTGCCGATATTGCTGCAGGTAATCGTTCTGCCCATTAGAAAGTGGGATATCTGTCTGATTTGACAGTTACTGGTCACTTCCTGATCTTACAAAGGTTGATTTTAAATTCTTCTTTTTCTTTTTATGAAGAAGATGATGTGAATGGGCTGCAAGAACCAGAGGAGATGGATGGAGAGCTGCCCTGCGCTGAGATGGATGGAGAAGCGTCCTCTGCCGTGGAGGATCTGGGAGGACAGATGCCCTGTGCGGAGGGCGATCCTGAAGGACACATGTCCTGTGCTGAGAGCAGTGCAGAAGGAGAGATGCCCTCTGCTGAGACCAACACAAAAGAAGAGACACCTTGTGCTGAGAGCGGTGTGGACAGAGAAAAGCCCAGGACTGACAGCGATGGGGAAGGGGAAATGCCCTGTGCCGAGAGTGATGCAAAGGGAGAGGCATCTTGCTATGAGAGCGATGGGGAAGAAGTACCAGATACTGAAATCCCTGCTGCTTCAAAGAAAATGTCTGCTATTTCTTCTCCCTTGCGGGCAATCATCCGCCTGCGGCGACGATACCGGGTGCAAAAGAAAAGCCGTCTGCATTTAGAGCTCCCTCGAGAAAAGTCTTCAGATCTTGCCCATACGAGGGTACTTCAAAGGCAGCTTTCCCTGAACCGACCTAGGCTGTACGGCCCTTCCATGTCCTTCTTTAATCAGGCTAGCTTCGAAACTTCCCAGTACTTCACCTTTGACACATCTGTGGAGGAGTATGCGATGAAAAAATGCAGGCGGAAAAAGAATCGAAGGAAATCTAGGATAGTCCTGTATCCAGACAAAACAAAAAGATACCTTCCAACAGAGGAGAAGAGCAAGGCAAAACGCTGCCTCCTCTTGCTCATTGTCATTATCTTCTTCCAGATTCTCAATGCGATAGAGAACCTGGATGATAACCTCCAAAAATACGACCTAGATGGTTTGGAGAAAACAATGCACCGGGAAGTATTTGGGCAGAAGGTTGCTGTGGAAAGTATTATGGAATTACTGAAAGACTATCTGGCTACCCACATACACAACAAGCCTCTAGTAATCTCTTTAAATGGCCCGACAGGAGTTGGGAAGAGTCATGTTGGCTGGCTGCTGGCCAAACATTTTCGTTCCGTCATGGACAATGACTTCGTGCTTCAGTACTTTGTTATGCATCACTGCCCCAGCGGGGTGGCTCCCCTTACTTGTGAAATAGATTTGTCTAAGAAGATTTCTGACATGGTCACAAGAGCCGAAATAGAAGAGAAGATACCGTTGTTTATTCTGGATGAGATTGAACTCATGTCCCCAGTCCTGCTGGATACTCTCAGCCGATTCTTTGAACCCAATCAAACCAATGAGTTCCTCAACGCCATCTACATTTTAATAAGCAACATAGGAGGTGGTGAAATAACAAAGTTTGTTATCCAGAATGCATCTGCTGAGCTTCTGCATCAGCAAAGGGGAGCTGAAGAACTGCTGGGCGTTGTCCAGCCTGTACTGATTGATGCCCACCCTCTCTGGAAGTCTGCGGACATCATCCCCTTTGTTCTTCTGGAGAAGAGTCACGTCATAAACTGCTTCCTAGAGGAGATGAGGAGGGAAGGGCTGTATCCCGACCAGCAGCACATTGAAAATTTAGCGAGTCAGCTTAGTTACTACACTACAGGGGAGAAGCAGTACGCCAGGATAGGCTGCAAGCAGGTTGTGGCCAAAGTCAACCTGCTGCAGTGATTTACTGCAGAGGCCAAGTCCTGCTCTCAGGATTTGCGAAATTCTGGGCTTATGGAGGAGTACGCTACAGCAGGCTGTGGTCGAGGTGTCCTTTCTCAGGCCTGCACTGACTCTGTCCTGGTCAAGGTAGAGAGACAGCAGCCCCGACTCCTCTGCAACACCGTCTCTGTTCTCCTCCAGATGCTTCACTCATTCCTGATGTTCTGTGAATAACGCATGGGCAATGAAGCCCAAGCAACCTCCCATTAATGGCGAGATGCTTTGTTCCTCACATGCTCATTTGGGATACTTTGTCATTAAGGAGTTGTGAGATGAGAACAGACGCTGAGGGATATAAACTGGAGGAGCAAATATTAACTGGGTTACTGTCCCTGCAGTACACGTAGCCATGTCTCACTCCTTCTCCAGGCTCACAGTCTCCAGCTCTTTGCTTTTCTTTGTCCTGGCTGGCAAAGTGCAGAGCAGAGGCCATGCTGGACACCTGGGAGAAAGGAGAGAATTTGTGGCTTCCAATCCCCCAAATGCGTGGGTACTCAGAGCTCTGCTTTCTCCAGCTCCTACGTGACCACGTGCTCCAGAGACTGCTTTTTGGAGTCATTCCCGAGTTCTTGCTCTTCTGAGCTCATACCTGAGCTAACCTTTGGCACCTCCAGTGAGTTTCCTGCCCCGCGAGTCTGTTTGGGCTTGTCTTGATGATTGCTTGGCTGCGCCAGCCAGCGCAGAAATAACCGACGGATTGTTTCAGGTCTGGGGGTGGCAACTCATCCTGAGAGCTCTTCTGCTTTTTGCTTCTGGATACACTTCACCAGCTCATTACCTAGAAAGCCCAAAATAGCAACTGACATATATTAAGCAACACACACTGGAAAAGACAGTTTGGGCTGTCTGGGCCGAGGGCAGTGGGAATCCCGGGCTTGTTCCCAGCCCTGCGAGCTCCAGAAGAGGTTCTTTGCCGTCGAGACCCCGGGGAGAGCACGCTGCCTGGAAGCACCTCGGGAAAAGCACATGTCCTTGTTTTGAGGAGGCAAACTGAGCAGGTATTTATGAGATTGCTCTTTCAGGTTTTGGTTTTGTGCCTAAATCCCCCTCTACAATTTGCTGTGAATGATCATACACCTAATCCTGTGGATGTTTGCACTGGTTGTCTGATTTGCCTCTGTCTAGTTGTTGGCCTCCAAAGACTTCCGTCACAAACTCCTTCTTCCAGAGCTATTGTCAGGAATAAATCCAAACTATCCTGAATAAAATCATTCAAAGTACATTTCCTTTATTCGACTGAAATGTGGTTTACGTCCCAAATTTCTCTGCTGGACAGATGTAGCTGCGCTGCCGTGCTCGTGTTCCCCAGTGACTGAGATTAAGAGCATCCCACACATCTCCCCTGTGTCGGCTCGCCTCACATGGAGAAGGGCTCGTTTTCTTCCAGCAGTGCTGGGCCATGGGTGTCGCAGGATGCCAGGTCCCACGGGTCCAAGCCACCACGATGGATCACGCTCCTGTTGCCAGCTCCTGCTTGCTGCTGCACTACACGCTCGGGCATGGGTACAACACCTGACACAAGAGGGGGACTGCAGAGGGCACCGTGCGGTGCTGTGCACAGCCTCATCCGTCTGTCTGGGATCCCTTCAGCCCTTCTTTACTCTTAATAGCTTCTTTGTAATCAAAAGGTCTAGGAATACGACTTTGTAGAAGATATTACTAGGGATAAAAAGAGTTGCTGTGGCTGCACGTCTGTCCCATGCCTTCATGCAGCTCCTCTGGATCCCCCGGTGACGGAGGCTGGCTGACGGGTGGGAGCTGCCACGTGTATCTGCTGTAGAGGTGGCACTGGGAAGGCTTCCTTGGTCGGTAAGAGCTCTTCCCGAGTCAGGCACGCCTTCCTGTCGTGCTTGGAGCAGTGACTTAGGGAAAGCAACTCCCACCCCGCTGCGCACATGGCATTGCCTTTGGCCTCGAGCAAAGCACGGCTGGTTCAGTCATTAAAGCGCCGCTGGGATGACCAGTCCCTGTCACAGACTGGTTGGGGGCTCATGGGGAGACCGACGGGGACTCTGCACCCTGCAACCGCATCCCGAAGCCAGGGTGGTGTTTGGGCCAAATTCCCTTCTTGCATTTACGCTGGGGAAAGCACAGAGCGATTCCAGACAGGGCTGTAGCGAGGGTGTGGGAGCAGCTGCCACTGCTGCCCGCGAGAGCGTGGCAGTGGTAAGGGAGGGTGAGAGTAAATAGGAAATAGCACGGCTTGCGCAGCGTGGAAGTTGTGACCACGTTGGCTTGGTCTGTGCTGAAGGCTTTCCCGGGGCGGGCACAGGTCAGAGGGCCCACAGGCTCTGGGCACGAGCTGCGTTTCTGTCACATGCAGCACTGTCAGACCTTGGCAGAGCAGCTGTGCCACCTCCAGCAGCTCCTCCCAATATAGAAGATGCACTAATTAGCACCAGCTCTGAAGGTACTAATTAGTCTTCCCCATATCAGCCTCATGTGACAGCTCCCCACACCCAGGAGCCTTCCCTGCATGGGAAGAATTTTCTAAGCATGCTCAGGAATTCTATTTAAGCTCAGCTGGAGTCATCAGTGCCTGTGGGAGCTGTGTTGGAGGAGTGCTGGTATCCAGCTCAGCTCCATCTGTGCTGATCCAAGACCTCAGCCTGATCGTTCATCTTGCCCCATCACCATGGACCTGCCTGGCCGCTGCTGGACCTGGCCCTGATCTGTGGCTTTTCTTCCTGGCTTCGCACTGGACTCATCTTCTCACCATGGTCTTGCTGGATCTGGATTTTTGGGCTGCTCTGGACTCTTGGTTGGACCTGGCCACCATCTCAGACCTGCCCCAGTCTCGCACACAGGTCCTGCGGGATGGACCCTGCTGGACCTGGGGTCCCACTTGCTCCTGCCTCCCTGAGGGAGTAGCCCTACGCTTGCTGTCCCCTGGTATGGGGGCACCTTGGTGTGGGGGGCCAGGAAAGGCCGTCGGGCCAAGTGTGGAACTGGTGGGGAACACTGAAGGGGGCCCTGTGGCCAAGGCTCCAATCGCATTCTCCCCATGGGTGCTGAAAGCTAGAGTGGAAGGTGCCATCCCTCCCTTTGGTGCCAGCTGTGTCCAGGGCATGACCCACATTGGCAGAAATCCCCCATGGCAGCAGAAGAGGACACGTGGTTCCCAACACCTGCGCTCTCTTCCCTGCCAAAGCTGCTTTGCTTTGGGTTGCAGGACAAAGCGCTGGGGGAGGGACCAGCCTGGGAGGATGCAGCGTGTGAGCAACCTGGCTGGCAAAGGTGTCACCCACGGTGTACCTGGGGGAGTCTGCACCCCAGCCTACTGCTGCAGACCCACCCCTGGCTGCCTGTCCCCTGCTCCATCCCAATGGCATCCCTCTTCCATGCTGGTGTTGGAGATGTTCCCCCCAAGCTGTGCATGGTTGCTGACAGAAAAACCCACCACTGCGCCTTGTGCCCGCGCGTGGGCTGAAGCTGCTCCCTCCCCCCCAGCCCCAGGGGCCACCGGGCATGCGCTTGTCCATACCACATCAACTGGCAGCGGGTGGCACCTAGGGTCATGCCTGGGGGTGCTCAGGTCGGGTACTGTGTGCCGGAACCCCGATGCCTGGACAAAGCGTGGGCTGGCAAGGTGTGGAAGCGGCAAACTGCTCCCTGCTGGGATCGGCCCTGGCGCACGCGATGCCTTTGCTGGTGTCTCTCCTGGTGCCCAATTTCCTGCTCAGCTGCAGGGCTCTGTCATTTTGCAGTCAGATTTTGGGGCCGAGGCCATGTCCCTGCTCCGCTTGGTGCCCAGAGCCCCGGTTGCCTGTAGCAGCATCATCAGGGACATCCTGGCTAGGTTCTCCCATTTTCCAGTTGCACCACAACCCTTTGTGGTTCCTGAGAAAGGGCTGAAAGCTGGAGACCAGTTGACCTTCAGGTTGCTCTTACACATGAGTTGGGAGTTTTTTCTTTTATACAGACAGCGATAATGAACTGCTTTCACTGAGCCCATGGGCTTGTAGTGCTCCAGGCGGCAGAGCCGGGGCTTTTGGGGCACTCCTGTACCAGGGACGTGGCTGCCTCCTCCGTGAGATCCAGGGCTGTGGGAACATGAACGGGACGTGCCCTGTGTTTCCCCATGGGCATGGCCCAGCTGCAGCCAGAGGAAGGCAGGTGCACACAGACGTTCTGTGTGAGCTCTGGCTAACTTCAGCTGCCTCCAGGAAAAGAGATTTGTATTTCAGTGTTCCTAAAAAGGAGCTGATCCAAGCTGCCTCCGTTAATCAAAGAGAGCCTGTCTAAAGCTGCCTCCGGAGGTGGGTGCTGGCTGATGTGGCCAGCCTGGCTGCAAGGCTGAGTCCTCCCTGGGATTTCATTCCGCCGTGGGAAGCTGCTGCAGTGATGGCACAGCACTGGACCAGAGCTGCTCTGTCACGCACCACGGTGTCGTGCCGGCTTTGCTGGGCTGGCCCGGTCCTGAAGTGCTGCTGGCACTGCTCCTACTGCACTGTGCCCACCAGCAGGACCGTGTCCTTGCTGGCTGGTGCCTCTGGCCACGATGGCTCTACCAAGAAACACAGAGGATGTGTGACATTGGCCTGGGACATCTGAACAGCGTTTGCAGATAGATACAACTTGGTGTAACACTTATAGGGGTTGCAAGGGCGACAATAAGCCCATCCCCACATGCACTAGTACTATGCCCTTATACACAGGGCAAGGGAAAGCTGCTGACGATCCCTAGGAGGTGAAGTGCTCTGTCGCTTTTTTTCCCAGCTCCTGTGGTCCTCACTAAACAGATGAGCTCCAACCAAGAAAGCAAATTTTAACATGGGGGAAAGATCATGGGCTGCAGCAGGGGAGAAGAGAGCAACGACAGCTCAGGTAAGGCAGAGGCTTGGCAGTAGCTGTGAACGCTGCGGTTCCTCTGAGGGTGCAGAGGGAACTGTCTACAGCCGCTTCTCAGACCACGGGGAGGTGGGGGGAGCCCCTGAAAGGTGGGGGGAGGACAAGCACCCCAACATTTTCCAAGTGAAGTTGTGACCATGGAGTCTAATTTCCTCATCTGACAGGATATTCAAAGTACAGCTGTTAATAGTTACTGGGATGAACTGGAAGGCGTTTTCCAGAGCTGGGGAAGTTCAATATTCCCCACACGGTGGGGAGGACAGAGGTGGGAGCTTGCCTGCCTGTTGAGTTTGGAAGGGATGGCGTGCTGGGAGGCATGCAAGCATTGCAGAAGGCAGGCTTGGGATGAAAAGCGTAAATCGGAGGAAAGGTCTAAAAGAAGGTGCTGCAGAGGAGGGTGGGAGCGAGCAAATGCACGTTCCAGGGCAGGGAGGGCGAAGGGCTGGAAGGAAAACAAGCCTGGGGGGGGATCACAGCGCTCATGCTCCGCACCAGGAATAATACCACGAGGTTGCAAGAAAGGCAAACATCCTGTTAAAATGTATAAATAGGTGTGTTGCATGTACAAGGGATGAAGTAATGCGGGGCTGCGCGCCGTGCCTCGCCAGAGCACCGTGGCCATATTTGGGCACCCTGCTGGGGAGGGAGCCCTCGGCCATCTCGCCCGCAAGAGCGAGCTCCAGGAGCGGAGCGAGCGAGGGGGGTCCTGCAGCCTGGGGGAATTTTCAGGGGAAGCATGATCACAGGTTTCAAATATGCCTAAGACTGGCAGAAAGGAGACGGCGGTGCTTGGTTTGCCCAGTCCTTCCTGGGCAGGGTGTGGAGCTGGCTCCAGAGAATGAGATTTAGGTTAAACTTTTGGAAAATTGCTGTAGCTGCAGCAGTGGAACATCAAAATGGATTATTAGAGCGGCTACAGAACTGCTGCCGCTCAACCCGGGCACAGAGAAGGATGGTTTAGCCAGAGCCGCAGGACTCTGCCGCAGTGGACTCGCAAGGTCCCACTTTGCCTGTCTTCTGTCACCCCTTGGTTCAGCTCAAACTTTCTCCTGCCCAGCACACAGCTGGTCTTACTTACAGTGCTTAGTCTTCACGCAGATCACACCAAGTTAACATCACTGCATCAATGGATTTGTTTTAGCTACTGAAATACCTGGATTTAGGTGCATCTGAGAACTGTCAGCCTGGGGAAGTGCAGTAACTCCCCAGATGGACTGGTTTCCCAGATGGGGTGATCTAGAAGGACAAGAGAAGCAGCCAGCATTGGAACTACAGTATGCAAAACAGTTAATCGTATAACTGATCTAGAACTCCATTTACTTCCCCTTGACACTTTTCTTTTATCAATTCAAGTTTATTAATAGTTATTAGATACTACTTTAGGTTCTACATCTAGAGCTACCTCAAAGGACTTGTAGCCATCTCCAGGCAGCACCTGCAGAAGGGGCAGATGTCCCCAGCTTGGTTCAATATTCTCCAGTTACAGATGTGGAGCTGGTTGGTGGCTCCCTGGGTCACTGTGCAGGAGCGGAGCTCTGCGATGTGGGACTCAGCACCAGTTCCTGCTCCTCCTCCGCTGTGGGGATCACGGAAAAGAGCCACTCACGGCTCCGTGCAGGATGTGCGCCGTCCAGGATCTTCTGTGGATGCTATTTTGAGTTTACTGACGCTGAGCTTCCTGTGCTGTTTTATCAACTGATCCCTTGGGCTGGGATTCAGCTGCCCTAATTTCAGCATCTGGAGGAAGTCTGAGTAAGTCTGCCTGGGATTTCCCCGGCCCTGCCTCCTGGAAAGAGCCTGCCCAGGAACCCAGGCCTGGGAAAAGGGCATCCGGAAAACCTCCCCCGAGCCACAGTTCACTCCGTGGGCTCCCTGGGCAGGGTTAGACCCCCGAGGCCATGTGGTGCCCATGCACCCCCATGTTATTCCAGCCCGTCGCAGCTCTGTACTCCTTGATGCAACCGCTCCAGCTGTCAGCATGCTGCTCATGGAAGCCACCAGCACCGCATCCCACCCCTGGCCACCCTGTCGTGATACCCAGCCGTCCTCAGCTGACATCTTCCATCTGGGACAGAGTGAGTTCCTCCAGGTCAAACTCCTGCTAAGCAGCAGTTGTGGGCCAAGCCCTGCATAGTCTGCTACTACAGCTGTGGAAGCAATCACTCTGCTGCTCCGAGCTACAGGACATCTATATGGGTGCATCTTGCTCTTCATTTGGCTCTTATTGCTAGTGGTGCAGCTCCCTGCTGGAGCTTTGCCCTGGGGATGTGCCTGAAGGGACGACCATGTTCGCCCTGTGCCCAGCTCCCAGCCTCACTGCTCCAGCCTGGAGCACCAGCTCTCCATGGTCTTCATTTTGTTTAACTTTGACATCAGCACCAGCTGATGAATCAGAGGGGCGTAAAGATCCAGTCCTCAGGAGCCCATCCTTCACCAGATCCTGGCACCTGACCCCCAACAGATATGTGTACATTTTTGTGAAAGAAAAGGTAAAGCATTACTTGCAGCCAAAACCTGTTTTCACCTGTACCTTCATCCCTCTCCTGTAGTGTGCTGCATGATCCAAATGGCCTCACTCAAACCAGACCCATGTGGGCCTGTTCTTCTAAGAAAAAAAAAAAAAAAAATCCTGGAGAAAGGTGTTCTCAGAACTTATGGTTTCCTTTCAAACTCTCTGAGCAACTCAAGATGAGCTGCGTGCAGGTACAAAAAGGAGTCGGAGGCATAACTCCCTGGAATTAGGGAGTCTGGTGCTGTGTTCCCACCTAGGCTTTCCCAGATTCCACGTTTTCACAGCGTGCCTCTCTGTTTCCTCATAGCTTCTCCAAGGCTACAACTGAAGAAGTATGTACTCCTCTAGGCTGGCACAACTTGGCATTACTATCGCATGCTCTTTCTGATATATCACAGCAAACCTCCCAGTTCTTCCTGAGATGACCTCATTTATTTCCCTCTGTGGGATCAAGGTTTCTGAGTCACAGGTTTGCTTTGCCTTCGATGAGGTCCTGCCACCTCACTGTGTGCTGCAGGGGCCTTGGAAAGACTGTTCTGAGCTTTTGCTTTGAGCATAAGCTGGTCCTTGGCTTCAAGGTTGTTGCTTCTCTCTCCAACGTGAAAAAGGGCTTGTGTGCCTTGGGTTTGCTCCAAAGATTTCAGATGATGTAATGAGCATTTCTGCCCCTCCCTGTAGACTTCTTCAGCACAAACAGCATGGCAATTCTTGGCTGTCTCCAGGTCGGAACACAGTACAGAATGTTGCGGAGCACCTTGGCCTGATGCGACCCAGCGTCCTCAGCTCCATCAGTGCTATGGCCTCTGTCATCTTCAGCTGTAAAAGACACTCCATACTGGTTCTTTTACTCCCATGACCCATGCCAAGGCCTTTCAGATTGCACCCTTATGCCAAAGATCCAGCACCTCTACCTCTGAGTCATAGAATGGTTTGGGTTGGAAGGGACCTGAAAGCTCATCTGGTTCCAACCCCCCTGCCATGAGCAGGGACACCTTCCACCAGACCAGGTTGCTCAGAGCTCCATCCAACCTGGCCTTGAGCACTGCCAGGGAGGGGGCAGCCACAGCTTCTCTGGGCAACCTGGGCCAGGGCCTCACCACCCTCATGGTGAAGAATTTCTGCCTAGTATCTAATCTAAATCTGCCCTCTTTTAGTTTAGAGCCATTCCCCCTTGTCCCATCACTCCACACCCTTGTGCAAAGCCCCTCTCCACCCTTCCTGCAGGCCCCTTCAGGCACTGGCAGCTGCTCTAAGGTCACCCCGGAGCCTTCTCTTCTCCAGGCTGAACAGCCCCAGCTCCCTCAGCCTGTCCTC
>Ga0065711_1047885_pt1 | contig 12094 bp, 8 predicted proteins | sample Hoacrofraction12_FD_59098 | JGI IMG/M metagenome (GOLD analysis project Ga0065711, IMG submission 59098) | Hoatzin crop microbial communities from Cojedes, Venezuela - Epithelial fraction 12 v2 (version 2) | ecosystem: Host-associated > Birds > Digestive system > Esophagus > Crop | place... | reverse complement strand
CTCTTCATCCAGGTCGTTGATGAAGAAGTTGAACAAGACTGGGCCCAGTACTGACCCCTGAGGGACACCACTTGTCACCAGCCTCCAACTAGACTCAGCGCCGCTGATGACAACCCTCTGAGTTCTGCCAGAACTAGATGATAGATGTTATAGCATGTACAGGCATTGTGTGTGCAAAACTCATGCTGGCCTGGAAAGGGTCACCAAAATCCATGTGAATTAGGAGTTAATACAGCTTAGCTGAGGGCAGATTGAGATGGGGGATAGCTCACTCTCTGCCTGCTGGTGGAAGAAACTGGTGTTGAGAAGTTGAGGCAGTCTGTGGTTTATCAGGACCTCTCTGTGACAACATAGCCCTGCAGCACAGGAATCTTGTTTGTAATATGTTGTTTGTTGGTGCTGTGACATAGAGTTTCCAGTTGTGAAATACTCCGGAAGTTATGGGGGTTGGGGCTAATTGGGCTGAAACTGAGTGTTACAGGAGACCTAATATGAGAGCTACTGAAAGAGGACTTCTTCCTCTTTATGTCTGTTGTGGCTATGTGCTTTCTGTTCTCACTTTGGTTTTGTTCATTGCATTCCGCATGATTTTGTTTAATTCACTCACCCTGCAGAACGTTAGCCTAGTCATCCCTCACCTACCCCAGAAAGAAGAAACAAAACAGTATTCCGCTGGGTGAGCAATGGGAATCAGCTCAGGAAGGACTCCAGCATGTTCTGAGGGAGTGGGAACCAGTAGGCAAAGGCAGGAATGAGAGCAGAAGGGAGGAGAAAGAAAGTGCGGTGGCAGAGGGTGCTGAGATTCACTCAGATGGAATAGCTGTTTGAGAGTCCTGATGAGTGTTTCTGAGAAACATCTGCACTGAGCAAAAGGACAGGATCCAACTCTAATTTCAATTGTTTTATTTGAGAAGTTGGCATCTGGAAGTGTCTGAACAAGTTCAAGGCTGAACTTGTTGTGTATAGGTACTCTCTTAAGAAGAGAGACATGTGAACTGTCTTACCAGATGCTTGACGGAGCTTGACGGAGGTCTTGACTGTCCAGGAGATGAGCTGATAGGTTCTGCTGAGTCCCCTGCATACGGCTAATGCCTTTATCTCTATGGAGTTTTAACTTTGCTAAAAATCGTGCTGTTCCTATTATTTAAATACGGAGTATGGCTGAGTAACTTTCAAATATTTAAAAATGCAATTATAGGATCACTCCTAATGTCTAAATGTACTGAAATGTTTGGTGATGAAGACCCAGCATCCATACTACGTGCATTTTGTGCCTGATTTGTGTATATCAATCTACATGTGTGTATATCTATATATTTTACACATTTGAGAAGCTCCAGTCTGGTCCTGTGAGCTGAAAGCCTATTGATGCTGAAAGAGTACTAGTACTCTCAGACCTTATCCTCTGATTTAGTTTCTTCCGAAAGGAATCCAGTTCTATGCTTTGAGACCACCTGCAGTGCAAATCAAAATACTTGTAGAAGCGACTATCACAAGATTGGTTTCAGAAGTCTGTCTGTCATCCTAAGTGAAATCCTAATGTGGGCACTCTCTTCTTTTCTTGATGATGATGTAACTTTGAAAATGAGCATCAGAATACATGTTTAAAATAAAACTGCTTTATTTTCCTGATGAATTACAATGCCTTGTTTCGGAGACTGACAGCAACCCTGTGTCTGTTTTGCAAAGTATGTAGATCATGGCAGTTGAATATTAATATTTGCTCCTACAAACTTCAGGCAACATTTGGGATTTATTGTAGTACTTGATAACTAACCACATGCAAGAAGGTCTTCAGGCTTGTCTCCCAACAGATAAACTAGCATGAGTGGAGGCAAAATGGAGTTTAATCATCACTTTAAATACAAGCACCTGAAATACGGCTTTGACAGAGCTTCTCTAAAGCGATCGGGGAAGCCTGCAGCAAACCTGGTTAAGTGTCTTAGGAATTGAGATCAATTATCTTGTTACTGTGCAATACTGCATATTGATATAGGTATACATGCCCTGACAGAACTTCAATCACAATATGAGCTGGCTGATGAACCACGAGTAAGAAGAGACCTCCTGGTAATGGAGTTTCAGTAGGATAACCCTGTTTATAGTCATTACAAGTAAATCCTACTTTTCTTTTTAAGTCCTCAGAGAAGAAAATGAGGGCATCACACAAGAATTTGAGGCTACTACGATCAGGGAGTCGGCTGCTCATTCTTGGTTATAGCTCTCTGGACTTCACTGTTTATACAGTAGATAGATTTGGATAAGCAATTTCGATATAAGCCTCGAAGTATTTTTTCTGTCTAGAACAATTGCATAAGAATACAATGATACAATCTGCTTACCATCTTGGCATAAATGGTTAGCTTTCCAGGGTCTAGTTTTCCTGTGGTGTGACATACCGTTGTTGTCTTCAGGGTATCTCATAAATTCATTATCATTGGCATTAGTACAAGTAACTGAGCTTAATTTTATTATTTTCTATTCTAATTCTAAGTGCTACACTGTTTTCTCTCCTTTCAGGCTGACATTAATCACTTCAGGAAGCACTCTGCTTTGTAGCCGGAGGCCCTCAGTCTTGCAAGTGTTCAGCCAGTAGTGATCTGATAAGCTTAGTGCTGAAAGTACTTTGTGAAAAGAGATTTCATTTATCTTGAATATTGGGTAACAAACTGTCAAGATTCCTCTCCCTCTTTAATACATCATTTCTATACAACTTAGACATCAGACACAACAAGTATCCAGACAAGCAAAGTGAAGAAGTGCAGTTGAAATAAACGCTCTACTGAGCTCTTAATTTCTTTGCCTGGAAAATGCAGAGGAAGTGCTATATAATTAGGTTATCACGTTTGACTCAAAACATCCATTTTGTACGTCAAATAGCTAAAACAATGCGTTAATATGTGAATTCTTTTGTCGGAAGTTCTACATTCCAGCAAAATACTAGAACAAAACACAGTTGTTAGTTATGATATCAAAGTAGGGGTAAAGGTGCTTTGTTTTGGTTTTTAAAAAAAGGCAGCATGTCTTGAATTCGAGCATGGCTTCAATTCAGATAAAACTAACAAGGCCCAAGGAAAAATGAAGTGGAAAACAGATTACAAAAGAATTAAAAAGCACAAGCAGCCTTTATCAAGCCCGCATATGAAAATCTATGAATTTTGATGATTTACTTTTCCAAATCTTGAAGATATTTAAAAGGCTCAGAGTTTAATGTAGTGGCCAATTGTTTAAGGAGCTCCAAATCAGGCGCGCAAAGGTCTGGTTCTTTACATTTAAATAACTAACCCTTCGTTGTTTTGTTTCTAATTCACTTTTACATTAAATGTACTCATTGGCAGATACCCAGCCAGTTTCTGGATCCCTGTCCTTGCCCAACAGAATCTGTATTGGGTATGGATGGAAGGGCTGTTTTGTGGCTCAACCTAGAGGGGTGGGAAGCTCAGAGCTATAATCTTGCCTTAGTCAGAGGTATTCTCATGAAGCCTAGTTTCATTAATTAAGCAGACTAGTCTTTAAATGGGGTTAATTACATGGGTCTAACTTCTAAAGCTTGCTAAATGTGAGAAATAATATGGTGGGTTATGGGAAATGTGTCAGTGGGCAGTAGGTTAGGATGCTCATGAACCTTTTTCTGGCATACAAAGCAACTTGTATCTGAGAAATGTTAACACAGCACTGTGCAGCTCCTTTTATGTCTTAGTTTATCAATAAATGGGCTGGCTAGTTCTGGCCTTTATTTTCTGCCTGGAGCCTGAAGCATCATATTTGTATATCAGTAGGAATAGTAGGAAATGTTTTCAATGTGGAATTGGCAGCAGTATAGGTGGAAATAATGAAAATACAAATATAAGGCACAAAATGACAGCTATATGGTGTACTTTTGAAACAAAACCTCAACTTGAAGTCTGTGGAAGTGGTGAATTTGGTGGATTTTGTACTTCTTCATTAACAGAAGTTATTCTACAAATAACTTCAGTGTTGGTCTGGATTTATTTACTGGAAATTTGTTATGAAAGACGTTTAGATAACTGTCTCATTGGGGCAAGCATAAATCACAGTGTACTAAGAAGTGTCTTTAGGGTGTTTCACATCTCTTCTACCATGTTATCAGATTTAACTTATTTCACTGTAAACAGTCCCTGTGGTGTCCTATCCTCAGCTTGCATTATAGCAATTTACTGTTTGTTGTTCAATTAGTATTCGCTAACTGTTTTGACTGTACTAATGTATAAATAGTGAATCAAGGGGAACATTAACCAAACAGCATCATAAATCTGACCATCACATTTTTACTTAGCCTTTCTGTTGTAGGCTTCTGTGCTTGTTGCAACAGATGATTGCAAGCTACAGTTCAGTCTCTGATTATAGTCAGAAAAAAAAGTGGGACCTATAAAGTGTGCACTGATGGTGGCACATTAGGGTAGAGGGATGAGTAGGAAACGGAAACAGTCTATTAGGATTTTCCAAGCAAAATACCTTACTTGGGAAAAGGAATTTTGTAATATTAGCAGTATTGTCATTCTGTTTCAGTTTTAGTTCTGCAATTGTTATTGACGTTGGGGAACTACACCGACAAAGTAGAAAAAGTGTGAGAATTTTAGTATTTATTGATCTCTGCTTCTGATTTCTCCTACAGTGAGATGTGTGGTTGTAGATTCCAGTTTGTTCTTAAAAGACCTGTCTTTCCTATCTGTGAGAAAATGCAGCATTTAGACAAACAGGTCCTATTCCCTAGATGGTACCTTTAAGTGTTGCTGCAGTACAAGCAAACAATACTGCTGGGCATAAAGCTTACAAATCTTGCTTTCAGCTGGGCCAGTTGAGGGATTACTCGCCTACTGATGCTGAAAGAGCTGTGTATTGCAGAGTTTTAATAAAAGCTTTCTTCACTTTGTAAAGAAATCTCTGTGCAATTGGTTCATGATCTTGCAAAGCAGGCAGCTGGCTGACAGTGTTTCATTGAGTTTTAATGGAGAAAAGCCAGGTCTGAAGAAAATGAGTGTAGTAGTCTCAAATATTTTAATAAGATATAGACTTTCTATGAGCTCAGTCTTATTATTTGGTTTAAATCTTTTTTTTAAAAGAAATGTGAAAAGAAACACTCAACAGTCTGGGGAAAGTATCCTGAGTGAAGCAGGCTATAATCTTGTTTTAGCCTGAACTCAAATATGGCATAGTTTAGGAAGTTATTTACTGAGGCCAAATAGCCAAAAAGCTAAAGAACATGGAATACGCAACACGGGCTAGTCCTTTTTATTTATTTCTTTAGACGAATAAAAATACAAGTTCCCCTAATGAAAACTGCCCGTCAGTCTTTCGCAAGGCTACTACCTTTGCAGTCATTTGGTGCTACATCATTTAGAGACCAGACTTGCTCTGGGGATTATGCTCTTCTTTTGGATTAAAAAACATGAACAGTCTTTATTTGATTAACATTTATGTGAAACTGGGCAATGGTTCTTTACCTTTATTTATCTTGACGTTTTACTGCTTCTATTTCAGACTTGAAAAATTATTTTTATTTAACATTTGTCCATTTTCTTCCTCCAACGGTAGCACGTAGGCTAATACGCTATTGCTGCTTCTTATAAATCTTGCCTGACTTCCCTTTGTAAATTATTTACTTTCGGAATACAAGATTATGACAAAATTAAATATAAAAATCATTTTTTGAAGTGTTGTTTTGGAGCAATATGCTTAGGTTTAATTTTTTCATTATTTGATTTGAACTACAGGAAACGGATTTGCCACAAAGCAAATCTTGCCTGTCAAAGAAGCTGTGCATTTTCAGTGAACAGAGCACCATCCCAAAACTTTGAACATTAAAACCAGTTTAATTGCCCTGGGGAAAAGTGCTTTTCTCAGGATCACCATGCTATGCTTTATTTTGTTCAGCATGTGAGAAAGGCATGAACAGATGGATTGGACTACTTCTTAACTCAGAGGTTTAGCTGAACTGTAGTCTAGATGCATTTGTGCATATTTTGAACCACTAGAAATCTTCTTGGCTTGCAAGTCCATGAATACCAGGAATACACTCTGAATGCTTTTGGTTCTTGCAATTATTTATTTCTAAGTTTAAAATCTGTGATTTATCAATACAGCTATTTCCCACTGAGAAAACCACTCTTTAGTTTATGAGGAAGTTTTTTGGCTGACACAGTCTGGCCCCGTTGGAAGCTAGCAGATGGCACGTCTCCCTGCGATGCACAGATGAAGCACAGGCACCAGAGGGTCAGTCTGCCTCAGGAAGAAAGATGCCAAAAATGTGGTGTACATGAAGTTGCTGGTCAGGACAAAGAAATACAGTATTTGAAAGAATGATGGGAGGGATGGGTTTGCTGTAAGCATGTTTATGGAACAGCACACATGTAAATTACAAGCCAGCTTAATTTCCCAAATCTGTTTACGTACTCTTCTTGAGCCCAGCTCTGCTTGGTGCCAGTCACAGGCAGTGTGAGTGACACATCCCAGAATTCTTCATCCTGGGAAGGATTTCACTTCTTCTGTGACTGTACAAAACTGGAAGATGATACTCATCTCTGGGTGATGTTGTTATCAAATCTAGTGGCCCACGACATTTAGGCCGTTGGTTAGTGTTGATGTTTGCATGTATCTTTGTAAGAGAGTGACCAGAACAAGTTTCGGAGCCTAAATGGCCTTTGAACATGGTTCAGATTGTCTTGGTTTTAATGAGCTGCTGTCTTACATAGCCTGTAGTTTTAAAACGTACTTCCGTACTGTAAGGGGGTACATTTTACGTTCCTTTTTTGAATAGTCTATTGGGTCCTTAGCTAGCAGAGATTTCATCAGGAAAAATATCTTAAGTATACATACAATTCCCATTGCCTTTCTCAACCTATCTTTATATTTCTGTAGGGTCTCATAATGCTTATTTTCCCCACGTAGAAGACGGGCAAGGAGTAAGTGACTTGCCCAAGCTTGTCCATGCTGGTTTTAGATGGTGAACCTGCATATTCCAAGCCCTGGGCACATCCCCTAGTCACTGGACAGTTTACGCTTTTACTGCTGATTTTTGTTATTAACAACTCCTCAGATCTGCTAGAGTTGGCCATATTGGGGTTGTATTATAAGCAAGAGAATAATTACTCCTTCTAATCCTTCAAACCAGTCCCTTTAATCCTTTAAACCTATTCAAATTAAGCTCAAAGGATAAAGTGCTAGAAGCAGCTCTGGGAGTCAGAAATCTGCCTATTGGAAGAGGCAGTCCCTCTGTGCAGCAGTGAAATTGAAATGGTCACTGCGAACACTGGAATAAGATGTTTCCCCTCTTATCACCTAGCATGATGATTTACATTGCTCAGGGTGAAAGGGAGATAGCGCTGTCATTTGGCCTGGCTTTGTGTATTAGGTTATATCTTGGCTCTATAGACTCTAAGTTGACTGTACTATGACTTAAATCTATTATTTGTATTATTACACGTTGTTGTTTGTGTAGAGTAGGCAAGATACTACTTGGTCTTTCCAAACTTCTCGTCATCTGAATCAAAAGTATTCCAGAAAGCCCTTGCACCTAATGGCAAAGGAAGAGCTAGTTCAGAATGCAGAAGTGCAAAGAAGTTTTCATTGCAGGAGACCATTTGGATTTTTAGCAGTATGTATCCAGAATATTGGAGTACTCTTCTACAGTATTGCTGAATGTAATTTAGGCTTCAAGTGAATGTTGGCAGGCATTGGTATTCTCTAACAGCAAATCAATACAGCTGCTTTGTTTAAAGCATTGAACTATCAGGCCAAATCATTCTCGGCATAACCCGGTCAGGGTGATGGCTTCCCTTTAAAAACTGAAGTTGGATGCAAAGTTTGATTCAGAAAGAGTTATTCCAAGGTTGCTAGGTTTTGTCTTACTCCAGAAAATGCGGAAATGATGCAGATAGAAGTTTGTCCAGATTTCAGGAGACATTATTATTTTGGATTATGCCTGTTACGCCAAGTAGGAGCAGCAAGATCCATACTAGTATTTGTCATTTCATAACATTTTAGGTCATCCGTAGTTTGCCTGACATTTTTTGACAGTGGTTACATGCTCCCCAAGCTAAATATCTTGAAAGAGAAAACCATAAAATTGTCTTGGACAGGGTACTTACAGGTGAGGGTGTGTGTTTGGGTGTGGATTGTTATTTGAAAGATTAGGGAATGTCTGAAAGTTTGGTGATGTGGGTGAGGTACCAAACTTTTAACTCTTCTATATACACAAAGGCTCTCCTTTGCAAACCTTTCTAGAATAAGGCTGCTGGAATGATGGACTCTAATCGACATTCAGACCAGGCATAAACTTTATATGGACATTGACATGATATTGTCTACTGAATCCCTAGAGGAAATCCTCCATTTCCTATCAGCCTGTATGGGATCAGCAGTAGCCTGCTGATTGCACATGGTGCTTCACTGCTGTAATGGTTGGCTTCTGGATGACCAAGTTTTGCTTAAAAAAATAACTGCTCTAGATTACTATTCAGCTTCTACTCTGATTGAGGTCAGTGATGCTGCTCACTTGGTATTCAGTATGAATCTTCTCTAGTCAACAAAACTACAGTGATTGAGAGCTCAAAATTTTGGAGAAAGATTTGTTAAGAATTCATGCTCCAGAGACCCTGAGCTCTTGCTACTTTTGCAGATAATGTTGACTTCCATTTGCAGAGAATGGAACACTGTTCTCTATCGACTCAGACATTTGAATGTACCAGTTAGGAAGTTTGCCTGTGCATTGAGAAAGTCCTCATTAAATTCTTGGCTGAGGGTGGTGTCTTCTTTAATGAGCTAAGTCTGCTCCAACTGTCTAGACCAAGGCGATTTCCATAGGATGACATGACTTTGCGCTTTGATCAGTATTCATGGTGTTGCTTCTTTTTAATATGGCACAGAGTTAAAATGTATTTCTATTGCATCAGTGTACCACAAAGTGTGTACTTTGGGTTCCTCCCCACTGTGTATGTTTATATGTGTCATACCATAATCCTTGAAATTAATGAAGCCTGGTTTCTCAAAGGAATTGTGTTGCGTGTCCCCTAAACACTACTAACCCTCTCTTTGTAGCGTCTCATCTTCTTCCCATGGCCTTGATGTTGCTCTCTGCTGTGCCATTCCCCCACCCCAGTGCCTTCCCAGTTCCTCTCACACTGGTCCACGTGAGTACTGGTGTATATTACTGCTGACTGGACATGTGCATATCAGCTGGCCAGCACTTGTGTGCTTATGGGCCAAGAGGATGAAGCTTTTGTGGTTTGACAGGGGAAAGGTGGCTTTAATTCACCCCCTTCAAAAGGTGATTTAATCAGCCTTTTATCAAAACATGAATTCTTACAAAATTTTTTTGAGATTTTTATTTCTGATCCTTCAGCCACCTTTGAGAGACAGGTAGAAGATGGACAAAATTAAAGAATCTGTTCTAGGTGGAAGAGAGTAGGAAAGACAGATAGACAATTAGGGAGATTGAATAAGTCTTGCTTCCCCAGGAAACACTGGGGTGAAGCAGCTGAAACTTACTTATGTGTGTTCCTTGAACTACTTGTTACTGAAGGCAATTACTATCTTGTGATGTGAGTGGGATGGGCCAGTGAAGGGTGGACTCTTGCTGTGTGAAATACTGTTCAAACACCAAGGAGTGTGACAGGGTCATGCCAGAGAATTTGGAAATCAAAGAGTGCTCCTCTCTGAGCAAGTAGTGGATGCTGGCAAAAAATGAGGTGGTTGGATGTTTCAGATAATTCTTGGTTACTTTCTCTGATTTCTGTCTTTTGAGTTATTGGAGAAACCTGAGAACTGTGTTTTTTCGTAAGTGACATTTCAGAAATTACTTTTGATAGACCAGAGAAGAGATAACAAAAGTATAAGGCATAGTGTACAGTGAGGTGTGTGGTAGAGATGCTTGTTATTATGCAGCACATACAGGCATGTTAATTCTGATCCCAAAAGCTGTACTGGCATGTCATCAAGACACTAGGTAATTATGGTGGCCTCCCAGCATATAGCAGCCAGTCGGAGTGTTTGGGTGGCATCCTCCATGGCATGCTGTGGACCAGGGAAGTTCTGCTTGATCCTGGAGACTCAGAATTACCCCCGTAAAAGCAACTGGCATTTGCCTCACCAGAAGACACTGCCTATCCCTGAAGGTGCTTGAACGTCAGACTTGACTGAGCAGCCAAAATTTGACAAGAAGAGACCTGAAGCAGAAAGGCTTGTGGCTTCTGCAGCTGCTCCTTTTCTCTGGAGTTTCTGGCTCATTCCTCTCTTTCCAGTCTTTCCCCAAGGTAATAATTTAGTGCAGCAGATTGAATCCCTGCCTTGCCCTGAATTGCATCTGCCTATGTCTATTGAGCTGAACTCCAGCAAGTCAAACTTGGAATATATCATTGGTAAATATCAGCTGAAGATATGGTTTCACACTTAACCTGGGCAGGCTCCTCCAACCTGTATGTGCAATGTGCAGCTGTAGCTGGATAATCAAGATTTCACTCACAACAGACCGCCTATGCCCATGCCAGAGAGGTTCCTGATGACTTCAGCTAGTCTTCTGTCAAGAGCTCTCTTTTTTTTTTTTTTTTTCTTCCCGATTATTCCCCCCATCTACTAAGTTGTATTGTCGTAAAAGTAATAGTTCAGTCTGCTCATTTAATTATCCGCAAGGGCAAAAACTGAATGCCTGCACTCTTGGAGGGTGTGATCTTCATGGAGACAGAAGCATATTCCCTACCTTTAGAATGTACTGAGATGCTAGACTAATTTTGTGACAAAATGTTGTTCTGCACAAACCATATGTCCTGCTGGTTTTGAAGTAACTTTGAAATGTCTCTTGAGAAATGTGCTAATATTGCCATGTTTTGTGCTTAAATGCATCAGAACTGATCCTGGTGGAATTGAGGTAATTAAAAAAAAACACTAAAACCCAAACAAAACCCTTCAGCCCCCCAACACAAAACCTGATGAGGTTTTAAGTACTAGTGGACAGTCAGAAATTAGGCTTATATAATTGCACAACACCAGTAATTTTCTTTCAACAAATAAGTCAGATACTGTTGCAAACAGCACTTTCTTGTATTCTTTAAGACAGTGACTTGGCAGGTAAAAGAATGTAAAGCCTAGTACAAATACAGGTCTCCACACTGCTTAGCTCATCAGTGGCATCCTCATTAGTGCTGATGTCATTTCAAACTCATTCCATAAAATTTTTATTTTACAGTGTTTTTTTATATCATACTACACGCATACAGTTTATTGCATATATTGTGTATTTAAGATACCAGTGCACGTATAATTAGAACTGCTTGTAATTTGACTAAAAATGCTTGTAAATATGACTAAAAATGCTGTTTTCTACTCCTGATTAAAAAAAAAATAAATCCTGAATTCGTTGTAGTTTGCAATATTTAAAGCCTTTCTGTTAGGAAACACTGAAACTTACTAATGCTTTCCCCAAAGATGGTATTTATTTTTTTCCTCTAAAAAATTGTTTCATCTAAAATGCTGAATATCTCCCTAGAATAGCATAACTCGTGTAGCCAGTTGAATTTTTAAACACAGTGATTTATAGCATAGTGAACAAAACTTTATAATTAATATTTCAACACCTTTTTGAGTTAATAAACATTATTCCCACCAATGCAGCTCCTGACTAGCTTCAACAGTAAAAAACAACCACAATGTATCGCTTCTTTTCCTGCCAAAAACAGACCAGCTTGTAAACCTAGGAGAGTGGGAGATTTGATATTATGATATCACTGTATGCGCGTTTACCTGAATTGGGCAGGTATGTGTGTTTAATCCTAAAGATAACAAAGTAACATGAAGTTGTAAAAAGCAACCCGGATCTGCCGACCGGACCCATCCCACAGGGAAGTCTGCTGCCTCCCTGGGGCCTGGGTTAGGGGTGTTGCGAAGAAACTCCCTGGTCTGGTGTGGCCTTCTGATTACTACCCCCTCTTGGTAATGCAGGTTGGCGGGGATGAGATTGCAGAAAGAAGTCCCAAGGCCATCAAAAGGGACTTCAGGGCACTGGGGTGACTGGTTGAGGGATCAGGGGCGCAGGTGGTGTTTTCCTCCATCCCATCAGTGGCAGGGAACAGCACTGAAAGGG
>Ga0065711_1047884_pt1 | contig 12094 bp, 5 predicted proteins | sample Hoacrofraction12_FD_59098 | JGI IMG/M metagenome (GOLD analysis project Ga0065711, IMG submission 59098) | Hoatzin crop microbial communities from Cojedes, Venezuela - Epithelial fraction 12 v2 (version 2) | ecosystem: Host-associated > Birds > Digestive system > Esophagus > Crop | place... | reverse complement strand
CACTGGAACGGGTTGCCCAGAGAGGTAGTGGAGGCCCCATCCCTGGAAACATTCAAGACCAGGTTGGACAGGGCTCTGAGCAACCTCATCTAGTTAGTGGTGTCCCTGCTTGCTGTGGGGGGGTTGGACTCAATGACCTCTAGGGGTCCCTTCCAACCCAAAACTTTCTATGATTCTATGATTCTATGATTTCTATGGAACTGGAAAATGGGCAGTTTGATTGGAAAAGGGAAGGATAGGACTGGGAAGAGAATATGGAGGAAACTGAATGTGTGGAAGGGACCTCTCTTTCCTTTCCAAGAGAGAAGTACTTGTTTATAAACATGTCTTTGGGACTCGTCACCACAATATCTTGCTGCCTCGAAACAACAGGAATACAAGACAGTTGAGTCTCCTCCCTTAGAAGTATGCCTACATACATGTATAGACAGTGAGGGCACAGTCTGTGTTTTTAACATGGTGCTATCTGAGAGATTACAGTGCTCTGTGTAGTCACAAAACACATCCTCATGGAAATAAACATAGCTTGCTAGATGTCATCTCTTAATACGGAAATCAAGCCACATCTGTTTATAAAGTCTTTTAATAAAATAATGCAATCACTACTGTATGGTGTGAGTGTATACTTAGCTTGCGCTAGTTTTCATTGTTGAAAAAATACATGAGGCTAGATGTTTTAAACAGAACAAATATAAGCACTCCAGTTTCCTGTCATCCACTGGCAATGACGCTAAACCTTCTTTTAATTCTACCAGTGGTTGCAGTTGAGGAAGTGCTATTGTAAGCATGATTTTTGTAGTTTTATCGTGGTGACACCTAAATCTGAAAACTTCTGTACCAGGATGTTGCCTGTCTTCTGAAATGCTGTTGCGTTCTGACACGGGAGAGTGAAATCACAAAATGCTTTTAGACTGTGGAAAAGAAAGTGCCATCAGACTAATTACTTGGTGGTGGTGGTGGTGGTCTCCATGTTAGCTCTCTTCAGGAGTTACAGTGCCATTCTAAACTCATAAAAATATTTTGGATGTCATGGGAAAGTGGATTATAGAAGGAAGTAAAACAGCAGTCCACAGCAACTTTTATGCTATCTTACTTTTCTTTTTCATATTAGTGTATTTGGGCATATACCATATGTTTGCAAATTAGTCTAAAGGACACGGAGAAGTCAAGTATAGACTTATGTCTTGGTCTGTGCATCTCAGGAATTGAGGCCATGGAATCAAATGCAGTATCAGAGTGTGTATTGTATAGAAAGGACTGAGAGAACATTTGTGACAAATAGCTTGTCCAAAATGTCTCGCCTTTTCATGGTGTGCAGTCCTGTTTGAGTAGTTCCAAATCATTGACTCCTGTTAGAGGTAGTCTGAGTTTGCAGTAGTGTATGATGTCAGTATTTAGCCTATGGCTTTATCACTGTATGTAGAATGAAAAACTACTCAGTTAGATAAATGATGGTTGAGAAGACACAAGGTTATGTGAATCAACAGTCAACTTACGCTTGGGTTTGGCCTGGTGTAGCTCAGAGAGCTGGCCAAAAACTTACTGGTGTGAGTAAAGATCAGTGTCTGGATGTGTTGAAGAACATGCAAGAGCTATTGCTAGAGTGGAGAAGACACGTCTGGAAAAGAAGTAGATAAAAAAGTTGTGGAAATCTGTGAAACCATGCAACTTTTTCTCTTGGGGCTGTACAAATATTGAGTGATTTTATTTTTGTCAATATTAGGCTAAATTTTAGAACATACTGACTGCATATGGAGTCTGAGTATAAACCATTGTATTCAGAAATAATTCTTACTCTTTTCAGAGCTCACTGGGAACACTTTGGTCAGAATGTTGTCTGGTTTGCTCAGACATGTGTGTGGTAACCAAGGAAAAGAGCTGTGGAAACCAAGTGCTTCCTCTGTATTAAGAAGCATCCTGTCCTGTAAGCTGTATGTACAAGCTAGTTGAAGTTTGCCTTTTTGATATTCATGGGAGCAAATTTGATTTTCTCTAACAGTTTGCTGGGGAAAAATTGCTAAATTTATGAGAACAAGTGAAAAGCATTGCAAGGTGATGCTCTCTCAGCCCAGGTTTGAAGCCCAGCATGGTCTCAGTGCTCTGCTGTGCAAATCGAGGTAGATGGTTGCACACTGGTAGCTCTGACTCGTCAGATATTCCTGTTTTGCGGTAGGGATAGCTGAGGCAGAAATTGTTCCTAACCCTGGCCCTGATTATACCCAGGCCCTACCCTCATACCAGGGTTTGAAAACTGCTTTAAACTACACCTGCCTTCCAGTTGTCTCCTGGCATGCTACAGCAGCTGGGTACTGCTGCTTGAAAAAGCGTTCCAGCCTTATTCCCTTTTACCCCTGCTGTCCCTCTACCTGAGGAGATGAAGACAGGGTGCAGAAAGCTGGTTAAACTACCTCAGCTCTGTCCGGAGAGTCTTCTACACTGGGGCAGTTCTAAATGTCATGTCTGCTGCCAAAATGGGCAGGGAACTCCATCATAGGCTTTTGCCAGCAGGACTTTTGTTAAAAAAATGGGGATCACTGTAGCAAGTCAGATACAGCCTTTTGAAATGATACAAATGTGGCCTTGACTCCTTGTAGCTTGTAGGAATCTTTTAACTTCCTTTTATCTGGACTATTTTTGTGTTCCTTGAGTGGGAAAGCTTTATGGCAAAATCGTTCTGCAAACAGTTAGAGCTGCTTTATATTTTGTGTTGTCTTTTTTGGGATGAGTAGTGTGAAGAAAAGACAAATATGTATTCAGAACTTTGCCTTAAATTTGGAGAGAATAATGGTAAACCTTTTGTCCCAATTCCTTAATTCTCAGTGATTAGAATAAACTAAGTGAAAACATAACATTATTTTGGAAAAAATTCCCTAACTATTTATAATGAGTTTCAACCTTTAAGTTGTCAGGAGTGCTTAAATACTGACAAAATTGCAATGAATGTGTTGAGAATTTAGGTCAAAGGAAGTGTAATGAAATAAAAATACTATTTTCTGCAAGGTTCTAATATAAATTGTTTACCTTGGGAGATAACATATAAGTAGCCCTGGGCCAGCAAGACTATTTAATGTATTCTGGAGGGGAAAAAAAAGGTTATTTCATTGTACTAAAACCATAAATCCTCAGAAGGATATGCGATTTCAAAACTGATTTAATCTTTTAAACTATGGCAGTTTTATTTAAAATTGCATTTCATTTTTCTGAATTTCCTTGAATAACTCTGAGGATATAGACACCTTCAAAGAAAATAATTTAGTATCACACCAGGGATGAGACTTTAATCATAAAAACCTTCAGGAAATTCTAAGCTAGATGAGTGATTTTTTATTTTTTAATTCATTTACTTTAGGTAGCTACCTGTATTTAACAACTGCTAAATGCTCACTGTGGTGAAAAAGTGATGAACAGTAGAATATACCAGCCAGGCTTGCTTTTCTCCTAAGGTTTCTATTCTTCTGTTTGTTTCAGATTTGCTTAAGAAAAAGAATGTGAAAGACACGGTTTCAGAAACACACTGCCACTTTAAGAGGATACAACATGCCTATTAATAATTGTATTACTCCTCCATTATTGTTAAGAATAATGAAGGAATGGGAGCGTTGGCCCCCAAGCTGAATTTATCCTGAAATGTTTTCAATTAACTCTTGGCACTGGCAGGAAAGCATCAAACCTTTCCCATGCTGAAATATGGAAAATCTGCAGGGAACATCCCAGCAGGAGTGGAATTTCATTAAAACCAGCACATCATAATTCAATGACTTCTGCACCCTCTTTAAGCCTTTCTATTGATAAGGAGTCCGAGGCGATTTTTATGGATTTGCAAGGAGAAATGATTTCATAAGATCTTTTCAAAGAGTTTGTTTTGGCTGAGGCTTTTGAGTTATTATCTGCTCCCTGATGAAAAAATAGTAAGATATTTTGACATTACTGTGACTACTAGATAAGAAGCAGAACCGAAGAGACTTTAAGCAAAATTTTATCCTTCAGACAAGCGCTTTCTGTAATCTCTGTAGGAACTGACTCCACAACTATTTTCCCAGATCTTTTCAAGAAAGTATTGCCGTTAAAACCTGCACTTTTGAACAACTAAATTGGGAGACTAGAACAGGCTTGGGGCTAATTACACATTCAAATACAGACACGGACACTTTAATATGAAATATAGCCACATATTTAGCACTAGAATATTAAATTGACATGTATATTAATTTAATAAAGTGCATATTGCTTTGCCCAGACATCGGTTGTCTTAAAATGCTTGTCTGTACTATATGTAAATAAAATTAACACATATGTGGCATACAGGAAGTGTATATTTTTAAACGCTGCTGAATGCTTAGCACGTTTTTGGTGCAAAGTGCTCTATGATTTTATCTTGACATAACTCTTCACCCCCTGCAAAATAATTTTTCCTGTCAGGATATAGCTAGGGTATAGAGACATGAATTGTTCCTCTTTATGGAACACTAATATTCACATTTATTAGCCTTCATTATAATCGCGTATTTATACTAATCCCCGCAAAAGACACAGGCTGAATTTAAACTGTAAGATTAAATATCTATGTCAGTCTTGGTTTCCCTGTTTTGCAGTGGTATTGAAAACTTACAGGAATGCCGTGTCTTTTTTCCGCCCAGTGTTCAAGAAACCACCTACTTATTTGCCATTCCCTCAGTTGCACCACTGCTCCTGAGGCAGTAAGAGCACCATGGGGAGTTAGGAGAGCAAGCTGCTGAGGCTGGCACCACACAGAGACAAGTTTTGGGGAAGATGCTGAAGGAGGAGCTGGAACCTTGGGTGTGGTTGCTGTTGGCAAGGGGCACCTTTTTTTTCCCATCCCTATCCCACTGCCTCAGAAAGGCCCCCAGGCTGAGTGTCTCCAGTGCTGACCCAAGTACGCAGCCTCTCCTCCAGAGACTGGAGTGGTACACGTTAAGGCAGTGCTTCAGTCTGCCACACTAAAAAGTAATTGCTAAAGTCACGTGGTTGTCCCGTAGTGAACTTGCACTGCAGGACAGGAAAACTCATATATCCAAATCAGCCCACGTGATTTGAATCCACACTGTCACAATTTCACTGCACGTCTTTCATTTGACATGAAGAGGAGGACTTTGCAGGCACACATATACTTGTATTTTTACAGCAATCTGGTTTTGCCTTCAGCAACAAAGATTTATTCTGAGATTTCAGCAGAGTAGTACTCATTTGTAGCTTACAGTTTTTCTTTCACATATACGGTAGATTAAGGAACAGTATAGGAGTCAGAGTACCAATGGTTCTGGTTTTCTGGAAGTACTGCAGGATTTATCTGCCTTCCATTTGCCACGTTATACCTACACCTTCTGCATCCTTGGCATCCTGCAGCAATGAGTTCCACTGCTTAACACTGCAGTCCAAAGAAGATTTTCATTTTCTTTGGTGGGACTTTGTCACCTGAAACCCTACATTTTTGTGGGGTGCAAAAAGGGGTTCTTGACACCTCTCTCTTGCCCCACAGTGATTTTATAGTGTTTTTCCACATCCCTTCTTAACCCTCTTTTTTCCATGGGGTCATTTCATCCCTTTGATCATTCTTCCTGCTCTCTTCTGTACTGCCTCTAGCTTTATTATAATATGCTGGGAATAAGAGGAGCAGATCTGCAAGTCAACTATAGGAAGACACTCTTTCCCCTTCTTTTAGATAGTTTCCAAGTTCAACAATGTGTGGATGGATTTGAATCTGTTGATTCAGAGAATTAATCAAGACAGAGTATTTCTAGCTTGGGATATCTGTAAAGTAATGACCACAAATGGCTGCTAGTGCCCTAAATGCAATGACTGGAGTGTCTCACTTCAGTTCGCAGTGGATTAGTCTAGTTGAGGATAGGAATGTAATGAATGCAAGAGGTTTAGATTTTTCATATCTGTCAAAGTTTGTTGCATGATAGGGCAAGCCCTTTAGGTTTTTTTTTTCCCTTTGATTTCTTTAAAAGATGGCTAAAATCCTGTGAGCTATACAAAGGTAGCAATTTAAATTCACTGATTTTTGTGATACTTTTGATGCCCAGTATCTGAAGATTTACCAGGGAAAGGATTGCACTGCACATTCCCCAGTTTATAGACATTTACGTTACTTTTTACCATTATAGCCCAGGCCTTCTGCTGCCTTGGAGCCGTACTGTAGTCCATTCAATGAGCACGACATAGATTAGAGAAGAAGGAAATGTTGAGTACTACTAGTTATTAAGGACAAATTTCAGTTTGATCTCTTGCCTTTTTAAATAAGTTTTTTGCTCTTCTCACCATTAGGATTCGCACAATGGACTTCCTTACCCATAAAACGTCCTTCACTGTTTGCTACCCATTCCTTTTAGACTCCTATCATGATCTTCCTACTTAAATACAAAAACTTCAATTTTATCTTTTCTGCTCTGGGTGGTACAGCATCCTGACATTGAGCCAAAAGGTCAAAGTGTGCTCAGCTTCTTCTCCTTGTGACTTCCTCCCATAAGGAGAAATTAGAACAGTGCTGTATCTTGCAGGATATTCCCAGAACTCATTCACTCATCACAAAAACAGTATTATTTTAGCCATGTAAAGGTAGTGGCTTATGACATGAGATCAATAATCTGAGTCCTGTTCAGTGAAACGAGTATTTAAAAGGCATTTCCTCCCAAGCCAGAAATACCTTTTGAACCAAATTCCTCACGTCTAGAACACCTGATCTAGGCTACAGATGACGTATGTATGATGACATCTGTTTTTACAGGTTATTTTTGAAAAGCTTTTCAAAATGGTGACTGCCACAGCACAGTTAACACTGTCAGGCAGACAATAGTGTTTAATAATACCAAGAGAATCATTAACTGGAGTTTAATTCTCCAGAAAAGTCAGGTATTCACAGTTTCCATTGACACAAGTTGCCTTTTATAAACTGAGCCAGGGTGGCTCATGAATTACAATTTTACTGAAAATCCTTCACTATCCTGCCCTGCCTTCCCCCAGTGCCACTAGAAACACAAAGGGGTAATCCTCTTTTTTTGTTTTTTTTAAACAAGTTTTGATTCTTGACCCCTTAGGAGTGTAATGCAATATTACCCTGGGAAATACTCACCATCTGTCCTGTCAGAAGGTCTTATGTTTAAAGACAGTTTGAATAAGACTGATTATGAAATTATCTCTGTGATGGAAAGAGGAATACAAACAGTATGGTCAAACCATGATAGCCTCAAAGATGTCTAACACAAGTGGGAATGAAAAAAAAAAAGTAAATGATCTCAAGTGATTACAGCATAGAAGAACAGAACAGAAATGCAGGACTAAGATCAGAAAGTCTAACATATAAGCTGAGCGATAAACAAAATGCATAAAGAAGTAATTCTGTAAGTGCATAAGGGATTCAAAAAGACAAAAAAATGGCCTTGATGCACTGCTTTTTAGGATGTGATGCTGAGAATGCCAGAATGCTTAATTCCTTTTATAGTTCCCTTAGCTACAGGTTTCTCCAGAAAAAGGTCACTTTACAAACAGTGTTAGTTTGGTGTATCAGTAAATAAAGGACAAGCACACAAGCCAGAGCAGGGAAATATATCTTGACACAGTAATTAAATCAGTTAGATATTTATACATCTATAGGAGATTAATCCTGTAGTACTTACAAGGTTGGATGAAGCACTTTCAGGCAGAACCTTGAGCCATTATTTCCAAGAATTCATAAAGAGTAGGTGAAACTTTAGAAACCAAGCCAAGACAATCTATGTGTGAAAATGAGGAGAAGAAAGGCAAGGAGAATAGTGAGGAGAGGTAATAAGGGTTTTCAACAACTTAAAAGGCTATTGCAAGGAAGAAGGTAATGTTATTTCTTATGGGTAGAGTTGGACATGTATCGACTCAGGACTACATTTTCCCTCACTGACAATTTTTAGGAACACCTAACAAGATGTAGCTGATCTGGACTAGTGCTGTGGGTTAACCCTGGTAGGCACTGAGCTCCACACAGCTGCTTGCTCACCATCCACCTGGGATGGGGAAGAGAATCAGAAGGGCAAAAGTGAGAAAACTCATGGTTTGAGATAAGGATAGTTTACAATTTAATGAGTAAAGCAAAACAAAATAAGGAATTTGTTACCTACTTCCCATTGGCAGGCAGGTGTTCAGCCATCTCCAGGACAGCAGGGCTTCATCATGCACAAAGTTTACTTTGGAAAACAAATGCCATAAACTACAGTTGTCACCCCTTTTCTCCTCCTTTTGTTCAGTTTCTATTGCTGAGCATGATGTCATACGGCATGGGATATCCCCCTGGTCAGCTGGAGTCAGCTGTCCCAGCTGTGTCCCCTCCCAATCTCTTGTCCACTGCCTGCCTACTTCACTGGAGGACAGTGTGAGAAACAGAGAAAGCCTTGACACTGTAAGCACTGTTCAGCAATAGCCAGAATAGTGTATGAACACTGTTTTGGTCACAAATCCAAAACATAGCACCATACCAGCTGCTGTGAGGAAAATTAACTCCATCCCAGCCAAAGCCAGTGCAACTAGGTATAGAGGATGGGACTAGATGATTCAGAGGCGCTCTGGAAAGATCCAGGCTTGGCCATAGTAGTCATTTACATAAGGAAAAACAGTTGAAAGACAGAACTGTAAAACTTAAATACTCTGTTAATGCCACACCATATTTCTGCATCCTTTTGCATATTACCCTGCACAGACTGTGTTACACTGAGTTCTGTTTACAGATGCACATAATGCACTACAACTTTTTGTATGCTGTTCTTCCTTTTTCTTTTGAAATAAAATGTAATAGTTGGTATATTTAAAACACACATTTGGATCTCAGTCATCTCAAAAAATATCCCTAAATTGTCCAAGATTTTCCCAAGAATACAGGCTGAGTGACATAACTTGTGTGCAGTTTTCCATCTTCGTCTTACAGAGGATTTTGCAGAAGACACCCTTTTTGTCATTCTGTTCTTGCGTACATTTATGCGTGTGCAGGCACTCCTATATGTGTTATACACTGTGTGTTTATCTTAGCAAGAAAAGGTCAAGGTGAATCTGCAGTTAGAATGGGGAGTTCTGGGATTCCTAATGGTCCAATACGTGTCGTACATGGTTCTACAGGCTTGCACTGGTCTTCGAGAAAGGTTTGTTGCTTTGAAAGCTGAGTTTCACACTTTCAGTAGACAACCCCAAAGTGTCATCAGTGAAGAGCTGTTGATGACATTTTTCACTTTCATACGTAGTGAACTTTTCTGGATACTCTTGATAAGTTTTTACAGTTTTTCATTATAAGCCCACAAAAAATTTCTTTCATGTCTCAGAGGGAGATCTTGTAATCCATTCTTTGTACTCTACGATGCTTTAGTCTAAGTTAAACGGAAAATAGCTGCTAGAAGGGGGAATCTGAAGATTTTTCACCTTCCCATGTACCAAAAAATGGCCGTAATTTCTGCTGTATAAGAGTTATGATCTTGTATAATTTGAAAACAGTAGTTCATTTCAGTAGATGTGGAACAGGACACCTGGCTAGTATATCCCACATAGACCGTATGTGACTATTACAAAAAAGGCAGCATTGACTGTCTTGTTTGCCTTTAGTGTAACCTTTCAAGGTTGAAGTATTTTGGCCCTTTGTACATATAGCATGTTTTCATTCTGATTACCTACCTTTTAAGGGTTATATGCACAATTTCTTTGCGTATACTTTCTTACAAATGTATACATTTATTAACCCTCTGTCTAAGCTTGTGTTTCTCATTGCATATGAAATTACACCTGGAGACACAGATTATTATTTGCTTTTCCTGAGAACTTGATTTGTGTTTAACTTCAAAAATGCGTGAACTTGTTGCAGGGCTTCATTGCAAAGACTGTGAATGCCTCAAAGCATTGTACCACACTTCCCTCAGAAAGTCTTTGTGAAATAGGTATGCTGTTATTGTCCCTAATTGCACATTAGGAACTGAGGCTGAGAAAGAGGGAAAGTGACTTGCTCAATATCATGTGGGATCTGCCCTTCCCTGGGATAGGTCAATGAGCTGCTCTGAAGTCTTTGGGGTCCTCAAACACTAGGCAGTGACAAGGACAACAAAATAATAGTAGTAATTCCCATATAATGCATCATTTTTGTAGCTATTTTTATTTTAGCTTTACCTATGTTAAGACAAAATCTTCTATTATTGTCACTGAGAGGCTGTGTTAAAATCAGACAGCGCAAGAGCCACTTACCATTAGTTGACAAAAGTTATTTTATTATAAGGTTATTCTCACTGTATTCAGTATAATTTTAGAAATGGAATATTTTTGTATTTCCTCAAGCCTAACTTTCTTCTTCATACAGGCATACGTGCAGTTGCCACACATTTGTATCTACCCCAGCCATTCCCTCAGATCTAGACTTCAGGAAGTTCAAATCCAAATAGTTTTCAAATCCAAGCTGCCACTTTGATTTCATCACATCAAACCCTTGTTGAGATCAAACCTTTGAAATGAGAAAAGATTTTTAATCCAGTTACCCCAGATGGGGTACAACTCTCCAGGTCCTGAGAGCTGCAGGATTAGGAATTCGCAAACTCCCCTCACCCACCCATGCACACACAGGCAGGCGCAAACAAACTGCCCAACTTCACTCACTTTGCTCACAAACAGTACTCCAAACAAGCCAGTGTCTAAGAACTGGGAGATGCCTTTCTCCCTTCCCCTTTCTGATATAAAGGAGCATCCACACCCCCAGAACAGTCAGCTCTGTCCGTGTTTTGCAGGTCTAATTTTTCTCAATCAGTGAAATGATTTTGAGAACTGGGCAAAATTCATAGTGACTGTAAATGATGTAATTTTCTGTCTACCTGTAACATTGTTTGCAAATGGATGGACTGAGCTTTCTGTTTCAAAATGTCTTTGCTTCATTTCCATAATACAGTGCTTAGTCTTGGATTCAGTCTTCAGACAACTTTCTCCTGAAGATAAATGTTGAAAGACCGTGGATAATTTGCCATGTTTGAAAGCTGAAATTAACAATTCCATTATCATGTTTATAATTTTCAGAATCAGAAATTGTCTGTTAAGCTCTCAGAGTCAAATTACATGGTAGAGTAATTTGTGGAGATAAAAATTACGTTTTACAGCAATGAAGCTGGATAATCCATTCTTACCATTGTAAGAATTCACTTGCATTGATGATGTTTAGTAATACTCTACATTCTTGTAATTTTGGTGACATCATACTCAAACTGTATACAAAAAGTATGTATGTGCTGCTACTAAATGGGTTGGTATGTTGCTCTGTGACCCATGAAATAGGATCAAGAAATTAGTCCTCAGTAGAAAGGCAGAATATGATGGGTAAAAGCATCAGTGAGAAAGCATAAAGGCATGTTTAGTTTGTGGCAATTACGGCTGGCATTTCTCCGAGGTATCAAGTGTGTGTGTCTGTATATCTCTGTGTGTGTATATGTGTCTTTATACACATAGGCACACAGGATTTATACATAATCACTTTTAAATTTATTTTTTATTATTTTCATACTAGTTGTCTTGGTTTTTCTAGGATGAGCAGCCAAAGGAAGTGGCTATTTATATTCTCACAAACGTGGAGTGACTTTATATAGTTTCCATTTCATAAACAGCAGCAGAAGGACAGAAGAATAAAGAAAATTAAGCAATACACAAAGTAGAAAAAACTGTCTCAGTTACTTTTCTAAAGGAATAATAGAAGGGAAACAAATGCCCTTGAAAACAACAAAGAAATAAAGCAATATCCATAAACCTCAGGTTTATGTGACTTCCCCCCCCCACCCCCCCGCCTGAATGAAAGTAAAGCAGTTAAGTTTTCGTCACAATGAGCAGCAGCCCAGAAGTAGACAGACAGCCTTCTCTGTGTGGGGAAGATTTATAGGGACCCCTCCCGGGCCCTTTGCAAGTCCAATTCATGGGCTTCCCTGACCAAGGCTCAGAGCTGTCGCTCCAAAAAGGGAAGAAGGGAAGGCTTGTCTTTTTCTTTTCTTTTCTTTTCTTTTCTTTTCTTTTCTTTTCTTTTCTTTTCTTTTCTTTTCTTTTCTTTTCTTTTCTTTTCTTTTCTTTTCTTTTCTTTTCTTTTCTTTTCTTTTCTTTTCTTTTC
>Ga0065711_1047883_pt1 | contig 12094 bp, 12 predicted proteins | sample Hoacrofraction12_FD_59098 | JGI IMG/M metagenome (GOLD analysis project Ga0065711, IMG submission 59098) | Hoatzin crop microbial communities from Cojedes, Venezuela - Epithelial fraction 12 v2 (version 2) | ecosystem: Host-associated > Birds > Digestive system > Esophagus > Crop | place... | reverse complement strand
CCCCCATGAGAGAGAGGTCTGTGTGGAGATGAAGCTTGGTGTGCAACGGACAGCTTGTACACATCTGTGCAAGGGTGAGAGTTGGGTGTTGGTGTGCCAGGGCCTTGGAGTTTTCTCGCTGTGCATGGGGTGCAGTCTTTACTGGTTGCAGGCACGTTGAGAAGCAAATCTGGAAAACTCTGTGGTGTTGTTGCAGGAAGAGGCAAACGTGGGAGGAAAAGATTCCGAACCCCAGCAAGAGTCTCCTGATCCAGAGCTACCTGGGGGTAAGAGGCAGCAGTACCTTGCAGGGTGCTCCTGCAGAAGTACATCATGGCGTTATTCTACGGTGAAAGGAATGAAGGGAGAGGTGTGTTGGGATGTCTGGTTGAGGGGTAGCTGCCAACTCAGGGTCTGGACTGTCACTGAACAGAGTGCTGTCCTGCACAGGAAGGTTATGGAGCCTGGCTGTGCTTCATGAATGCTTCACTACTGACGTTGGTCTTGTGCTTATTTTCCTACCTCAGTATCCAGGAGCTGAGAGTTGAAAAATAAAACCAACGCTCCCCTCTGACACATCTGGTCACATTTGCCATGCCTTGCCTCCAAAATACCTCTCAGACTCCTCATACATGAAACCTGTTGTCCCTAAATGGACTTGACCCTTCTCTGTTACTGGTCAGGATGTTGCCTGACTCTCTTCAGTGCTGTGTTCTATAGCCTTTGCATGATTACCTCCCTGTATTCTCTTCTGCAGTCGCTGGAGGTTGACTTCATATTGTGAGAGCTGTATTTCCTCCTACGTGCTATACCTCCTGGACATGGACATTTTCCACCATGTAAGAAAGGAGAGGGCAAAGAAAAAGAAATGTGTAGTTTGCACAGTGGTATCTTTGGAGGCATTTCTGAAAGCAAGTGGTTCTTTTTTCTTCCATCTCTCTCCATCACCCATTTCCTGATTTCATCTGCAAGGGCCATGCACATCTTGTGATCCAAAGAAATTCTATCCCAGTAGGTGGATATCACCAAAAGAGCACTGCATGGAGCATACTTGGAGTTTTATAACGAGAGTGGCTAGGTTCCTTCCTGCAGCTGACTCTTGCATGTTTCAGTTTCTCACTAGTGTAATTCCACAGTCTCACCTATCTGCAAGTCTCCCCTGGAACTGTTTGATTTGTATTTGATCTCACGTCTCTAATGTCTCTATCTCTAGCAATGCTGCTAATCTCCGTTCCACCAACAGAGAGCTCATGCTATTTTTGCCACTGTGTTTTATCTTCTACTTAAGCTAAATGACTTCCACCTCATTTCTGGCTCCCTGCAGTGCAAGTCAGTGATGCACTACTCCAGGGGAGAATGGTCTTTACAAAGATGAACTTAACAGTGACTTCTCCAATTGCAACATTCTTCGCCTTCCAGCTGTCTTCTCTATCAGCCTCACCCCCTACCTTGCAAGTCCTTTTCTCCCATTTTATGTTTTCAGCTTAAGTGGAATGCCTGGTCTTAGCATTGCTCTTGAGGATGCTGCACATGGTGGGCTGTCATGGTCTGCGGTTAACTGTTCATTTGGCACGCAGTATTTCTCAGCCACTTATTCAGTCAGCAAGAAATGTCTCTCTGGCATGCACCCAGTCAGCAGTTGATATAGGGGAAGTGTGGTACACCAGATTGCTTTACATGGCACATATCTGCATGTTTTGCAGGCTCTGATAAATCCCCCTTGCAGATCAGTCAGTGTTCTAAAGTTCCATCTGATTAATTTGGCTGTCAACAGACTTCATCAACTTCTCTTTCTGTCCACACACAATAATCAACACCAGTATATGGCCATTCACCTCTCTAAAAAGCATCACAGTGGCTTTGTTACCCATCTCATACCCAGCTCTCCATCCACAAGTGCTCCCTGTTCTTAGTCTTGTGGTTTTGAGAATTTTCACCCTATAGCAAATTCTTATCCGAAACTTTGTGAACATCCCAGCAATTCTGTTTCTTTGGCCAGCCGGCACAGAACGGCAGTCATTTTAGCTCTACAGGTGAAATGTTGCTGAGAGTGTCCTCATGTGCTGCTGAATCAGAGTAGGCATTGCATAAAACAGCATCTTTGAGGTTTATTGTGACAGGAGCCTGCAGCTACAGCAGCCACTGACTCCTATGCTGCATAAAGGTAGGTCAGGGATAGACAATGTGGAAGTGAAGGAATAGTCTTCTGGAGGACAGGACATACTTTGTAGGCACAGTGGTGGGATTGCTTCCACATTACCACCCATTGTGACTTAAGATCGAAGGGAAATAGATCTCAGCTTCTTCTGGCTAGAGAATGAATGTTGAAATGTATAGAGGATCTGTAGACTGGAGCAAGGACAAAGGAGGGAAAAGCTGATAGATGTTAGAACAAATCAGAGGAGTATGAAGGTGCCAGGAATACTTTCAGATAGCAGTTTTTTTAACCTTCATCAGTCTATTAAAAGATTGCCTGTAGCAATGTTTCTGCTGTGTTTATGTGGGGAAACAGCATGGCCCTAAAAATTAGAACAGCAAGGGTGTTGAGACAGAAGTTATTTAGAAAAGATTACTTCTAAAACACAGGTTGATAAACTGGTAAAACTAATTATATGGTGTGAATGCCTGGAAGCTTGTTCTTGTCCTAAGTGTCTGTCACAAATTACAGACTCATAGAATGGAATCATAGAATGTTTTGGGTTGGAAGGGACCTTTAGAGGTCATCTAGCCCAACCCTCTTGCAGTGAGCAGGGAGATCTTCAACTAGACCAGGTTGCTCAGAGCCCTGTCCAACCTGGCCTTGAATGTTTCCAGGCGTGGGGCCGCCACTGCCTCTCTGGGCAACCTGTGCCAGTGTTTCACCACCCTCACGGTAAAAAATTTCTTCCTTATATCTAGTCTAAATCTACCCTCCCTTAGTTTAAAGCCATTACTCCTTGTCCTATCACAACAGGCCTTGCTAAAAAGATTTTCCCCATCTTCCCTGTAGGCACCCTTCAGGTACCAAAACCTGCAATCAGGTCTCCCCGCAGCCTTCTCTTCTCCAGGCTGAACAACCCGAACTCTCTCAGCCTTTCCTCATAGGAGAGGTGCTCAAGCCCTTTGATCATCTCTGTGGCCCTTCTCTGGACCTGCTCCAACAGGTCCATGTCTTGCCCATGCTGAGGGCTACAGAGCTGGGTGCAGGACCAGGTGGGGTCTCACCAGAGTAAGGTGGCAGAATCACCTCCCTCGATCTGCTGGCCACACTGCTTTTGATGCAGCCCAGGGTACGGTTGGCCTTCCAGGCTGAGCACACACTGTTGTGTCATGTCCAGCTTTTCACCCACCAGTGCCCCCAAGTCCTTCTCTGCAGAGCTGCTCTCAATCTCTTCCTCCCCCAGCCTGTATTGATAGCGGGGGTTGCCCTGACCCAGGTCTTGATGACGCTCATGAGGTTCACGCAGCCCACTTCTCAAGCTTGTCTAGGTCCCTCTGGGTGGCATCCCATCCTTCTGGCATGTCAACTGCATGACTGAGCTTGGTGTCATCTGCTTCCTTGCTGAGGGTACACTCAATCTCACTGTCTATGTCATCGATGAAAATACTAAACAGCACTGGTCCCAGTATGGACACCTGAGGGACACCACTCATCACCAGTCTCCATTTGGACATCAAGCCGTTGACCACTACCCTCTGGCTGCGACCTTCTAACCAATTCCTTATCCACTGAACAGTCCGCCCATCAAATCCATATCTCTCCAATTTAGAGAGAAGGATGTTGTGGGGGACTGTGTTGAAGGCTTTACAGTAGTCCAGATAGATCACATCCATAGCTCTTCCCTTGTCCACTGATGTAGTCACGCCGTCGTAGAAAGCCACTATGTTGGTCAGGAAGGGCTTGCCCTTGGTGAAGCCATGCTGGCTGTCTTGAATCACCTCCCTGTCCTCCATGTGCCTTAGCACATGATAGTTCCCAGGGTCCACCTTACTACCCTTTTTAAAGATGAGCACAGTGTTTCCCTTCTTCCAGTCACCAGGGACTTCCCCTGACTGCCATGACCTTTCAAATATTATGGAGAGTGGCTTGGCAACTACATCAGCCAATTCGCTCAGGACTCTGGGATGCATCGCATCAGGTCCCATAGACTTATGTATGTTCAGGTTCCTCAGGTGGTCGCAAACTGGCTTTTCCCCTACAGTGGGAGGGGCTTTACTCCTCTGGTCCCCATCTTGCAGTCCGTTGACTTGGGAGCGTCGAGGAGAGAGGTTGCCAGTGAAGACTGAAGCAAAAAATGTGCTACTAGTATTCTTGTGCCATGGCTTCTGGCTCTTCGAGACTTAAAGGGATCTCTCCTTCCTTAGAAGTGTTACAGTCTTCTTTTTCTCTTTTCAGGAAGCTGTCAGCCAACGGCCAGCCAGCCAGGTGGGCTTCAATGGGCAGAACACTTCTGATGAGGTGGAGCAGATTAACTGCCTTCATGTGCTGGATGGGTAAGCAAGCAGCCACTCCCTATTCCTTTCTTGAAAGGTTCTTTGCTAACCATGGGGTAAGAGCAGGCTGTGCATGGATACCACCCATGGCGATGGCGAGGACAAAGCATTTTCACCTGTATATCTCCAAAGTCTTTGTACACCTTCCAAACATCTGTGAAAATTGTAATGAATTGCTGCAGCTGCAGACCTTGACTTCCCTGGCTGGGAAGTCTGAGGATAGAAACCTGCTCCCTTTCTTCCCCTGCATTTCCTTTGGAAATAGGTTGGAATAAAAGGCATTGACCTAATAGGGTGGAAATCTTGTTGGCTGAATTCCTCCCAGCCCACCCAAATACAACCTCCCTCTCAGGAAAATACACATAATCCCTTACCTCTTCATCCTCTAGAAATGACTTTCTTGTCCTTGAAGCAAAGTCTGACTTTGCAAGTGGAATGTGAACAAAGAAGAGCTGCAGTGGTCACAGCCAGTGTTTGGCTGATCAGAAATAGCTCCAAATTGTCCATACAGCCTCAAATTTGTGTTAGGTCTTCAAAAACAGAGCAGGGAGGTGACCATAGTGCTCTGTTCAGGAAACTATTCTAGGTTGCAGAGGGGTCAGGGAGGCTGACATGAATTAAACTGACTCTTGAGTTTCATGATAATTATCTGCCTCTTAGGAGAGAGGGTCAGCTCTCTTTAATATATGCTTTTCTAAGTCATGTGAACAAATCATGGATTTTACTTGTTGCTTTGAAATCTTTGTCTTCTCCCTTTGTCTAGCTTCACATTCAGTGCTTGTAAGAGACAGGGCCCCTTTATTTTGAAGAAGCAACTGCAAAGTATCACTGAAAGCTTGAGAGCTGCATAAATGCTGATGCCACATTGCCTGAATCTATACTGCTAAAGAAATCAGGGTCAAGAAGTAGTATCAAGCACTGCCTTGTAACTGCTTGCACTGCTTTGTTGTCAGCGCTCTCCCTGCCGTGGTTTGGCCTGTGCCAACTAGCGCTTTCCAACATAATGTCCTGGCACAGTTTGAGAGACAGCACAGAGTAGCAGCCATTCCCAGTGGGCAACACGGACAGAACTGTACCAGGTTAGGCTGTGTCCAGTGTCCTTCAACAGTATTCTAGCAGGCTGTGCACCCAGGCTATGCAACACACATCCTGTTTCACACTGTGAATACAGTTGTAACACAGCGGTCACATTGTGTCATGCACTTTGAACTGAAAAACACAGACACAAAACTTTAGCTGTGTTTTAGACTGCAGAGACACTGTGGGAGATCCAAGCTGATTTGTGCTTGCACATCTTGACATTGTTGGAGGTGGCAACAAATAGTTGATGTCTTGCTGTGGCACAGAAAAGTCTGAGGCTTGCATTTTCTGAGGAAGGTACAAGAGATGTGGCCAATGGTTCATTCTAGCTTCCTGGAAGACAGTGGACCCCTTTGAAGCATCGCCTTTTTGTATGCAGTTATCACCTTAGAGAGTTGCTGGTTAGAGAGCTGTCAATAGCACCTAAGTCCTGTTTTTTCACCTGAACAGGATGATGAAGAGCAGTCCAGCAGAGCTCCATGGAGCTGAGGCAAAGACAGTGCAGTTTTCCCATGCTACACTGGCTCCACAAAACTTCTGTCAGACTTCAGGAGTGCCATGTAAAACCTCACTTTCATCATCTGCACTTGTTTGCCCACCAAATCAGACTGCTGGTCCGTCCTGCCTGTTTGCCACGCTTCCATGCAAGAGTGTTGCTCCTGCAAGTATTGCTTCCCAGGCTTGCTTTGCTTTCAATGGTCCATACTTGTACAGCTCCATGATGTCCTCCCAGCCTGATATGCATCAGACCCTGGAATTGGACCCAGTGGAAGTTCGTGAGAAATTCATTTCCCTTCAGCATGTGACCCTTCCAAAGGATGACTGTCCCCAGGCTCCACAGAGGCAAGAACAGCCAGGAGCAGGTCCTCCACAGCCCCTCCTGCTCCCACATCAGAAGGAAATGATGCAGCACCTCAGTGATGAGAAAGTCTCCCCGGCCCTGCCAGATTGTGGGAAAGGCATGAACGTGAGAACAGAAGAGCAGAAATCTCCAAAGGCTCTCAGCTGTATCACGTCTCCTCAGCACTGCAGCTTGGAGTACATCACCACAGAGAGAGAGTGGACCCATCCACCACTTGTCACTGCTGGGGAGTTACCTTGTGACTCACAGGAGCCCCAGCCCCCCAGTGACCACTCTTGCCATGAGTTTTCTCCTGGGAAAAGCACCAGCCTCTTCTCCTGAATTGCACCTGGATGTCTTTGGGGACCCCTCAGGTCTCCATGGACATTCAGAACTCACTAAAAATGTCTTTACATATTTTTTGAAAAGGAGTATCTTTTTTCCTGAAAAACCTGTGTTGGAGAACTACATAGTCATACTTAATCCTGGCAGCACTGTAACAGTTTCCCTCTGCTACCCTGTCCCCAACCTAAAATGTAGTAAGAAGTTGAAGATGAGTTAGAAATATCCCCAAGTGTATTTGGTTTATGTGGTATGGTTTTGGTAGTGGGGAGGCTACAGCGGTGTCTTCTGTGAGAAGATGCCAGACGCTTCTCCTGTGTCCGACAGAGCCAGTTCCAGACGGCTCAAAGATGGACCCACTGCTGGCCAAAGCTGAGCCAATCAGCAACGTTTGTAGCACCTCTGTGATAACACATTTCAGAAAGGGTAAAACCAGCTGCGCAACAGCAGCTGGGAGAGAGGAGTGAGAATATGTGAGAGAAACAACTCTGCAAACACCAAGGTCAGTGCAGAAGGAGGGGGAGGAGATGCCCCAGGGTGCCAGAGCAGAGATTCCCCTGTAGCCCATGGAGAAGACCATGGTGAGGCAGGCTGTCACCCTGCACCCCATGGTGGAGGTCCGCGGTGGAGCAGATATCCACCTGCAGCCCATGGAGGACCCCACACCAGAGCAGGTGGATGTGCCCCAAAGGAGGCTGTGACCCTGTGGGGAGCCCACACTAAAGCAGGCTCCTGGCAGAACATGTGAATAGGAGCCCAAACTGGAGCAGGTCTTCTGGCAGGACTTGCGACCCCATGGGGAACCATCTGTTGCTGAAGGACTGCACCCATGTAAAGGACCCATGCTGGAGCACTTCATGAAGAACTGCAGCCTATGGGAAGGACCTGCACTGGAGAAGTTCATGAAGAACTGTCTCCTCTAGGTGCGATCCCACGCTGGAGCAGGGGAAGAGCATGAGAAGCAAGGAGTGACAGAGACAATCATGATGAACTGACCACAGCCCATATGTCCCATCCCCATGCGCCACTCAGGGGGAGGAGGTGGAGAAACTTGGAGTGAAGTTGAGCTCGGGAAGAAGCGAGGGGTGGGAGGAATGTGTTTTAAGATTTGTTTTTATATATCATTATCCTACTCTGATTTGATTTGCAATAAATCAAATCAATTTCCCCAAGTTAATTCTGTTTTGCCTGTGACCATAATTGCTGAGTGATCTCCCTTGTCCTTATCTCAACCCGCGAGCCTTTCATCATGGTTTCTCCCCTTGTCCAGTTGTAGGGGTCTTCGATAACCGAGACAAAAATTTGAAAAATGACATCATTATAATCCCATTTTCTTTCCCTAAATACTACCTCTTCTCTCCAGCTCCTAGTCCGACATGGTGAAAGACATCAAGCAATCCTACCTCTTTCCTAGTTATAATAATGTATTTGTTAAAAGATACAGGCCATAATTCCCGTGTACTTGCATTTAGGTAGGCTAGATTTAGCTAGGGCTTCTTTCTAAAAATAGGTAATAAATTTCAGTTCAAGCCTCTCAGGTTATAGGAAAAGAAAATTATTTTGCTTGGACACATAATAAGTTTGGATAATCAGTTTTCCTGCTCAAGAGCAATGAATCCAAGCATTTAAAAGAAAAGGAATTTTATTAAAATGGATAAAATGGCAACTCAGCATAAACACTGGTAGGCCTGTTTACTCAAATCAGCAATACAACTCGAAAGCTTCTTGGTAATTAATGTAACCCATTCCCCTGTTTTGCCCAGAGCTGAGAGAGTCCGTTGTCCATCTGTAAGAAGATGCTGCTCCTAAACCTCTCTTACTGTTCCCAACTGCAGCAATCTCACTTCTGATACTGGATCGCTGCTTGTAGCAGCTTCAGCCCACAAAGCCTTGGCTCTGTCTGCAGTCCCACGCTGTCGCTTCAACATTTCCTTTCCTCGGAGAGAAGTCTGTGGCAAACAAACTCCAAAGAGAACCCTGAGGAACATTTGGGTTCTGGGTTTTTTTTCACTTTCTTGCTCCATGGTTCCTTCGCTCTGCCACTATCAAGGGGAACACCACAAGTGATTCCTAACCCTCAAAACACCATTGTCTCCTGATGGATAAGTGTTTTAAGTACCTTCAAACTTAAGACACAATTGTATTTCAACCCCAGTGTGCAAGAGTGAAATCCACTGAAGTCAGTTCACTTGCTCCCTCTTTGGTGTGATCTCTAGCCATTTCAAGCAGTGGTGGATTTCTCTTTAATCCCATTATAACCAGGATCAGCAGTAAGTACTCCATTCTTTTAGGAACACTGGGCTTACCTTAGGATAGATGTAGCTCTGAATTTAAGTTTTATTTCAGTGCAAGCTTTACAGCATAAAGGATTGAATTTAATAGCAGGCTGAAGACTGATAAGAGTTCTTGCAGTTCCTATCTCCTATTCTTACAGTTGTTACAATTTCTTTAATGAGCCATTTGCAGTGGAGACACCAAAGGTTAGAATTGTTCAGGATAGCACAAGACAGGCAGAAGGCAGGGGATTAAATGAAAAGAAAAAAAAGATTGGCTGGAGAACAGGAAATCTTTATTAAAAGTGATATACTGCAGAATGATCTGTGCCTCAACTGCAGGGACACATAAGCCTAAACTGGGGAATACCCATAACTGGAAGAAATACTAGAAGGTATGAGGAAAGCGCTGCAGAAGCTTGGATGTAATTGGTCTCTTCTATTTATAGATGACTGAAACAGTTCTTAAACAGCTATTTTGGTGAATGGTTTAGCTAAACCAGAGAATAACCCACTTTTTTTCCAAGAGCTGCCTTGCCAGATAAAAACATTGGCTCAGAGCTGCCACCCAGTGATCAGACTTTGTAAAATCTTGAATATAGGCTACCTATGTTACAAAATGCTGAGTTCAGTGAGACTGTCTAGCAGAGGCCAACCATATTCTCACTGCATAAAAAAGGGAGTGAAATGCCATTTCCTCCTCCACTGCCTTTCCACTCCTCTTCCTCAACATCTGCATACCCCATCACTCATTGCCTTGCCTGCAACAAGGTCCTTTGCTTAGAAAACTTAATTTATGCACCTCTTAACTTAGCTTTTTTCTTCCATATCGATTTTCTGCTGGTTTATCAAGTTGAATAAGTTTAGAGTGTGGGCAAGGAAGTGTCAGCACCAGTACAAACAAGAAAGCAGGAATGAACTGCTGAGAGCAGAGGAATGGGTGGAAGGGAGATTTCGGCTGCAGTAAGCACTTCTTTCAGCCCTATTCTTCTCTAACTGCATCTGACATGCTACTTGAAGATTCCAAAGCTGGCTTTAAATACACGAGTTTGGGTACCCAAAGCACTCTAGTCAACACCGTGTGCCACACAGGGTAACATTCCTTGTCAAGGTTCTGGCTAGTCTCTTCACCACTCAGAGACTTCAGGTACTGATTGCTCCCAGTAGCTGATCTGTCTCACTGAAAGCTATCTCTGTTATCTCTGCAGCTTTCAACGTGTCACCCATCAGAAACTGTTTGCCCCTGGCTGAGCTGTAACATTTGGTAAAGCAAAGCAGTTCATCGGGGATTGTCACATGTATGTCCGCTTGGCATCAAACAGCTGTCACCCATTTGAGTGCATTATACAATGCCAACCATTTTGTATTATTTAAATGCTTACAAACATATTATTTTAATTCATAAAAAGTTTATGAAGCTACTTTACTTCACGGCAGGAGGGAAACAACACAGTTTTTGGCAGTGTAGTGGTGCACCAACGAGACCTTTCAGTCCATTTCGCTTCTGATCTAGCCTCTTCCCGAGCCTTTCACAGGTAGCAAAGGGCATTTGCTCCAAGCTGTACCATAATCCTGGAGCCCGCCTGCCCTAACGTCTATTAGAAATAGATCTGTAAATCTGTATGCTGATTCAGCCCACATATTACAGTTTGTGTATTAGTCAACTGTGCCCTGAACTGCCTGCTTCCAGTGAGCCAAACGATGTCAGTAGATTTCTGTTCAGCTCTGTGTTTTCTGGATTAGGACTTGCTGCAGCCTCAGAAGACAGCAGGCCTTGTGAGTCACGTTGATCATCAGTGCCGGATCAACACAGAGAATAGGGAGCTCCAACCGAGCTGCACCATTCAGCTGAAGCTGGAGTGGTGGGTACTCAAACAGCAGCCACACTGGTACTGATGTACGAGGAGCACCCACAAGGAGGTTCCTACAAGCTGCCATTTGGCCAGTCTCCTTCATTTGAAAGACTTGGACATGTGTCTGCAAACATCTGAATTCCAAATGGTTAATTATTTACTGGTGGAAAATGATTATCACTTGATTATCATTAGTTAGATTTTAACCTTCTTCCCTACTTCCATGAAGTCAGTGTATTGTTATCTAATCCTCAGCCAATGAAGGGTGAAGTAGCAATCCTAATTCTGCCCCCAAAACAGTTCATATCAGGGGGCAAAGCATCACAGTCTTTTAAAATGGTGAATGCCTGGGGCCAGATGGGAAAGATCAAGGCATCGCTACTCCCAGACACATACTTTGTGATTGCTGCACCAAATTGCTACACTTTGGAGCTGGAAGGCGAGATTCTGCAATAAGGGCCATTAAATACTGTGAGAAAACCACTCCAGGAAGCCTGAAAGACATCGTTCAAGCCCTTGGGTTGTCCTCGGTTACTGTCCAGATGCACTCTCTGAACTTCGGATTATGCAGACGGTATGGTGGGTGCATGTGCTTCTCTCTGAGAGGCATTTATCTTTGAGTTGGGCTAAGAGGTGAAAGGGGGGAGTATGGCGTATAAGAGCTTATCAGAGTTGCAGACTGGAGAAACCTTGGGGCTTCTTGCAGCTTTCCCGTTCCCTTTAGGTGGGATAAGCTGGGTTTTTTTATTTTTTTGCATTGGCTTGGCCTGCAAATGGTGTGGGCTTTAGTGAATAGCCTGGTGCCTCCTCTTCCCAGGTGATTTTCTGTTTGTTTTCACACACTACTGCTGCTCCCTGCCAGGGTAAGAGCTCTCCCTGAAATCCTCCATGTGGTAGATAACACAACAAAACCAGAGCGGTGGGCAGAGAATCCTCCTTTCCTACCCCACACAGGCATTTGGTGCCAATCGTATGGAGCTGTGCCCAAGCTATTGAGTGGACACCGCTTGGTGCCTTGCTGGCAGAGAGTCTGAATTCACCTCCGAAGCATCAATAAGGAGCTGGTTCTTTGCTTGGTGTTTCTAGCTGCTCTGTACACATGGCTCTGAAGCTTCCCCGTGTGGGCATTTTGCAGCCTTCAGTGTGGGGAGAGGTAGGCAGCATTCGGGTCCTTGGGCAACCCTGGTTCATTCCCAGTGCATCCCCTCTACATCTCTCTGGACTGCCCCCTCCTCATCCTCCACCCCCCCCCC
>Ga0065711_1009064_pt1 | contig 12095 bp, 6 predicted proteins | sample Hoacrofraction12_FD_59098 | JGI IMG/M metagenome (GOLD analysis project Ga0065711, IMG submission 59098) | Hoatzin crop microbial communities from Cojedes, Venezuela - Epithelial fraction 12 v2 (version 2) | ecosystem: Host-associated > Birds > Digestive system > Esophagus > Crop | place... | reverse complement strand
CACTGAAAAGAGCTTGGCCCCATCCTCCTGACACCCACCCTTCAGATATTTGTAAGTATATATTAGGTCCCCTCACAGCCTTCTCTTCTTCAGGCTGAACAAGCCCAGCTCCCTCAGCCTCTCCTCGTAGAAGAGATGTTCCAGGCCCCTCACCATCCTTGTAGCGCTCCGCTGGACTCTCTCCAGTAGCTCTTCATCTTTCTTGAACTGGGGAGTCCAGAACTGGACACAGTACTCCAGATGAGGACTCACTAGGGCAGTGTAGAGGGGAAGGAGAACCTCCCTCGTCCTGATGGCCACACTCTTCTTGATGCATCCCAGGATCCCATTAGCTTTCTTGGCAGCCAGGGCACACTGTTGGCTCATGGTTAACCTGTCGTCCACCAGGACACCCAGGTCCCTCTCCGCAGAGCTGCTCTCCAGCAGGTAAAACACTCACAGAAATAATACAGACTGCAATACACTTAAGCATGGGATATGTATATTGGAGCAAAATTGGACATCGTTAATAGAGGTTTCTTGGTAACAGAACTGGGGTAATATGAATTTTTATTCACATTTGGCTTAGCGGGTATGCTTGGGGTGTCATGCTCAGTTCTGAAATGTAAAGCTGACAGCAAGATACAATGCACAATAACACTGCATGTCACCAAAGGAGAACTCTGCTGTGTCATCTTTGGTCCTCTTTTAGCATAGCTGTCTGCAGTTCTTTACATTTTCAGATTAGACTGAAGAGTACTTGTCCCAGCAAGAGGAGTAAGAGTCATTGGTATGAATTTTAGAAATCAGGAGAAAAACAAAGACACTTTCAGTGATGTTCATCAATGTTGGCTGCCTTCTTTTGGGATGTTCAGTGGGTTATTACCTCCTGCACTTTCAAAGACCATCAAAAGTGTTCCACCATCTGGAATCAGAAGGCCTGTGTAGGTACTCACTACTTTTGAAAAATAAGTCTATGGTTTCAGCTGAGCATTCAAATAGCATAAGTGATATATATTTGGAAAGTGTTCTTCAGGCTTGCTTGCAAAATTTGCAATACTTGAGAAAAGAGAAAGAAAGCAACAAGGACCAAAGGCTTTCAGTTTACAGACAATGGAAGAGCAAAGTACAGTTCACAGCTGCTTGGAAGTGCCTACATGGACACTTTTGGCTCATGGCACCTTAGTAGACAGACAGAAACTGATCTCTGTTTTGTCGACATCACAACTTGGATAAAGGGCTGTCAAGTTTTGATTCCCATTCTGCCTGATCTAGAGGGAAATTTTTTCCACATCTCATGTATATGTCTAATCCTCTATGCTTCACTACACATCAAAATCAGAGAAGTTGTTAAGAAACTGGTCGTTGCCATCCAGGAAGCTTTACCACAGTTAGACAGTAAAACAGTATTGTATGTATCTTCTCTGGCTCATGCTAGAGCCCAGCTGTAAGTCCAGTGTTCAGCTGTCTGGGTTTTTCCCTGCCACTTCTCACTTCTTTTTGTGCTGCACATTGGATCATTCCCTTCCCGCCTTCCCTTTTATCCCATGTGTTACTTTACCGCAGATTTCTTCCTTTGATACATCAGTGTTAGTGTCTAGACCCCTTCAACACAAAGCAGAGAGCTTTAAATTTATTGTGTGACATTGATACAACACCTCTAACCCACATATTGTACCAGGTAATGTTCATTTGAAACACATGATCAAGGGTTTGGCATTGGTACATTTCCACAGATCTGAGATTTAGAAACTTGCAAACCCTCCCTGAGACCCCTTCATATGCACCCAAATAAGAGAGGATTTCAGTGGTGTTGGGACAAATAGCTTCAGTCGAGTTTGGTGAAGCCTGAGCTGGAGTATGAAGGAAGGAGAGATGGAAAAAAAATATCTGGAAATATCTGTATTCATAATCCAATGGCGTTTCAGGAAAAGGTCTGTGCTTCAGGAATTAGAAGCTTTCTTTGAACATGTTTAAGGGAGAATTTGGCTTGCACCTTAGTTCAGCTTTTGCCACTTGTTGTTTCTTGAGAAATTTCTGTCCAAGGTTTCAGACCAGTAGTCTGTCCTTACCCTTCAGTCACCTCCATGATCTTCTGTACACCCTGGGAAGCAAAGGAAACAAGGCAAATGTTTGTGCTGACACCTTAACTCACATCCACACTGGGTGAAGGTGGAAGAAAAGAACAAACAGCACCTCTAATGGGGTAACACCACAAAAGTCACATAAACCCCACAGTGAAGGCCACCAGAGAAAGAAGCTCTTAAATGATGAGTATTTCATACTAAGACCATTTCAGAACCTGAGATAAATGGGGATAAGACAACAAAAGAGATGCATTATTTTGGCAATGCTCCAAGAAAGGTAACTGTGAAGCCTTAGGCAAAAGTGTTGTACTTCAAACCCTCCAGGGCAGAGGTTGACACTGATACCAATCGGCGAAAGAAATATTAAAACCAATTAAAAATGATATTCATATCTAGGGCACCTGGTGTTGTTAATCCAGCCAGAATACCTTCAGAAGCACCAAAGCTGCTTATGCAAAAGCAGTTATCTGAGAAACTGTCGTTGAGTTCTTATACCATTTTCATAGATTGACAGTAGAGGCTGTCATGTTAATTCAGAAAGTGCACAGTAATGGTTTAGTTATTACCAAATAACTCGTGTATTGCTAATTACATGGAGTATTTTGAGTAAATTATTCATATACAGTTTAACCTTTTTAAAACAAATGTTTTTAATCTGTTTTTTATCTGTTGTATGCAGCCTCTGTTTTGTTCAAGTGCGGACTCCCAGAGTAAATAATACTGATGCTAATAACTAATACGGGCTATTTTGGGGGAGGACTACTTCTAATATCCATTTCTTCTCTATGTATGGGTGCCTGGCTGTGCTAAATTATAGCACAGGCTATGCAGGAAGTAGATTCAGCAATAAAACTGACTGTAAATTAATCAAATGTTGTCTTTGTCACAATGATGGATCACACACAGCCAAAGATCTGACACATTACAGGTTAGAAGGGACTATTCCTCCGCCTTACTTGCCTCTGTTTTTCGACATTCGTATGGCAATTGACCTAGAAAATCTCTAAACTGTTAGTTAGTAGACTTGCCAAGTCTGTTTTCACTTGACATTTGAATTGTAGTTGAGGTATTATGAAAAGCTCCCTAACCGTCTGGGTGCTGAGCACTTTTGCAATGCAGTATAAACTATCTTACAGGATTACCAATGATTTATATGTGTTTTTCCTAGTCTTCTGAGTTTTGCTAAGATTAGACTTTCAGTTATTATTTATTTCCACATTTCTGCAAGGATAAAAAGCGAATTACTTCTTTCTGTGTCACAGACTCATATGGTTGGGAGGGTTCTGAGGCCATCTCATCTATCCCCCTGCCTGAAGATGCATCAACAGGAGATGTGTTAGTCTTGACAGATGCTTGTTTAAGGTCTTCTCATAGGTTTCCAGTGATGGAGTCATCACAACTTCCCAGACAGTCTGCTTGATATTTCCCTATCCACACTGTTCAAAATAGGTTTGTTTGGGTTTGTTTTTTTTCCCTAATGTCTTTGCTTTGACTGAAAACCATTATTTCTAATCCTTTCAAACACTGACCTGAGGAATAGATTGTTCCCCTTCACACAGCAGCAGTCATTTCTATATGTGAAGACTGCTACCGTTCCCACATCAGGTTAATAATTTCTTTCACTCATTTCTCATAGACTGTATTTCCTTATACTTCTGAATGTTCTTTAGCTTGACCCAAGCCCTGTGTGCAAAATGTGAACACTGGGTGGGATTTCATCTTCACTGGATCTTCATTCTAGTTTCTATGATGTAGATGTCTACCACTGAGCAATTTACCNTAGGCTCCTTTTATACTCTGCAGAGAGCTCATCACCTCTTTAAAATCAGCAGTGTTCAGGGCACAGACAGTTTTGGCATAAAGTGGGTGCTTGCTTTTGGCCAGATGGATTGCATCATAAACTCCAACATCTGTATTGGGGAAGACTGATCTGTGTACAGTAGGTGTGTAGACAGCTCATCTGTTAGATGCCAGAATAAGGTGATACACATTCTGGACCAGTGATTCCAGAGATAATTGCTTTTAGTTGTGTGCTGCTCCTGTGTAGCCATCTAATACCCACATAGATAGTGTAGGCTTATCACATCTGGTCTCCCTCTTCCTCTTCAAAAAGGGATGAGTCTCATACAGCTCCTCTTTATCATCAAATTGTCCCATACAGAGGTCTCAAGCATTCCAGGGAGTCTAAAATGCAACTACCTGTCTACATTTAGGCAACTCAATCCTTCTGCGTCTTGCAGGTTATGCTCTTCCTTACTTTTCCCAGTGTAGCACTGGCCCTTTTTGAGACACTGTAAAATGCAGTTCCTTTTCCATCGAACAGTTACACTACAAATTATTCTTAATTCTGTACATATATGTACGTGATGTTAATTACTCCTGCTGAGGTCTTGCATATTGCATGTGTCATGTCAATCTAAGTGTACGTGGGAGTCTAAATAAATGTACTTCTGCTACCTCTGCCTTTGAATATGTGTATATTTTAGTATATCTTTCCTGAACTCTGTAAATCTAGTCTCTAGAACTCTAGACCTTGCGCCAGTGTCTGTTCTTCACAGTTTGGTGGCACAAAACACTTCTACAAGTCACGTGCAAAAAAATGGTGGATTACAGAAAGTCCATGGGGATCAGGACACCTAGGGTCTCATCCAAGCTCTTGCACTGATTTCAGTCTTAGACACATCTCCTTCTTTGTTTCCCTTTTTATCTCCATTCTGCCAGATCTCTGGGACAAAGAATATCTCTTCCTTCTGTTTCAGTCTCTGCTGGGACTTCTAAGTGCTATTGGAAACCAATTAATAACAATATATTAAGCTTATAATAAAACTGACATTTACAGAGAGAAAAGCTACTCATTTTTATTTCTGACCATGCTAGATATAAGGTCAACTACATCCTACACCAGGAATACTTTTATAACAGAGGGAGAATTTCTGGCCCATTGAAGGAAAAGTGAGTTTCGCAGCCACAAGTTTAACTGCAATCTATTGTTAAACCCAAAAAGAGCAAGGCGTGATGGCAGGGTGTGTTGTACCAGGGTTTTTTTCAGATAACTGTAGAATTAGACATGGAGGGGACGGCTCTTTTAGGTTTTAGAAGATTTTCTTATGGACTGCTCCTCTGTCTGGTTTGCCAATAGAGTATCCATCCCTCACAAGTTTAGACTTCATGTTGTGTCATTGCTTGTGTCTACCTATGCTAGATCTAACAGCTAGGAAGCATTTTCTGATGTTCAGTTTACATTTTTCTTTATTCACAGAAATGCCTTTTTAGAGCTTCATTTTAAAGGCTTAACTATTTCACAGAAACTAATGCACTTTTCATTTTCTAGTATTTGGTATTAAATGCAGATAGCAATCTTTGCATTTTTTTGTGGAAAAGGTTAGGATTTTTCTTTTTATCACATGGATGTCTGCAAGTAACATGCAAAATTATCTCTACTCTTCTCCTGTAGAATTATAGCCACATAGTGCTTGACTGCAAAGCTCTGTAATTTTCATGTGGGTTTTTTTTTTTAATACCCTGCATTTAAAGTTTTACATCTGCAGATCTGAAGACGAGGATGTGAAATAAAAAGCTCACAATGTTCTCAGGAAAACAAAAGAGGAGTAGATGGCTTTAGATAAAACGGTTGCCTTGTACCTCTGACACTGAATATTTTGTTTGGTGGTGCATAAGGCTCTAAAGGAGAGAGTCCATTTGGGAGAGACATCTGCCCTCTGAAATTGCCCTGTACAATGGGATACAGGTTAGTCTTTGACTGAAGAAAGAATTCAGATAAATTCAGACAGAAATGAAGAAATGAATGTTCAATGTTAAGCAAAGAATACTGCATTCTTGAATGGATGTTAAATGATGTGTCAGACAGCTCTAAAGCATACTCTATAAATGAAAAGTGTTGCCTCCATGTCCTATTCGTTTATTTGCACTGAAGCATCAGTGACAAAATATGGATTGTTTCTCTGATTGTATCCAAAACAAGGCTTGGATTATCCACAGCTACCAGACAAACTAAACCCCAGGTATTATCATAAGACAGATATATTTTCAACTTCAGACATAATTTATGCTGAATTCATGGTCAAAACATTTATAGCTGACCCGGGCATAGGCAGAATCATAACTAGAACACAAGATATTTCTCAAGCAAGAGTAATTTTATTATTTCTTGTGTATTTCAACCCGGACTTTGAAAGACACCTTTTTCGACAAAAATTACAAGGATTTCTCAGGTAAGAGATGGGTATTTGTGTGTAGAAATGAGGAATTATGAGATTTCACTACAGCAAAACTAAAGGGAATGCATTTTTTCTTGCAGGTCAGTGAAAACAAGGCTAGTAGAACTTCCTGTTGAATAATCAAAAATAAATATACTATACATCTCTGTAAATCATGTCTGATTCAATATTTGCTTTAATTAGGCTTGCTACAGCACCTACAAGGGCTAGTGATCTCTGCAGAAAAATGGCATTTCAGATTAGAATTCCACTGAAAGTCTTGCTGTACTTGCCAATTAAAAAAAATCCCTCCCCCACCCTTCTTCTCCCTTCCTTGCAAGGAAAAAAAAAAATGAAAAAGCAGATTTTAAGCATTAAAATAGTACTTTCTCCATTGAGTACTAATGAAAAATAATTCAAAGCATGGTATTCCATCCTTTTTCAGGAGACTAATCCAAGGGACAGAGAGGTTACACAATTTAATCTAGGTAATGTGACATATTAAAGGGTGGGTCAGGAAGTTTGGGATTTTTTTGTCCCGGGAATATACATGATAATCATCTCAAGAATAGCATTAGAACAATCTGATGCTGCTATTTTTTTTTTTCGTAATTCCAAATGTGTGGCGTTAAGGATAATTTAGACAAAGGCAATACTTCCTTCTTCTTTTGAAAAAGGCTGAATCAGTCTGAAAATGTTTTATGCCAGAATATTCTGCAGAGTAGAAGTTCTAAAGAGGCAATGAAATTGGCAGTCTGGCTACATGTATCTCTACAAGGATATGAGGTTTACAGGACTACAGCAGGGATTTTGTAAGCTCCCTGGTTTTAGGGCAGATCACCGAGGAAGACTACCCCAGAAGTGAGGATCTCATATTTCCACGATGCCTGGCTTTAAGTGCTATTCGGCCTCACAGCCAAATCAGCTTCGGAGATGTCTCACAGAGGGCTGCATCCGGACTGAGACATCTAATTTCTTCTTGTTAACTTTGTCCAAAAATTTCCAATCACTTCTAGCATAAATCATATTAAAAAAGCACTTTCTCTTCTTGGTTATACGAGGACAACTGAATAAGCATTGAAGACATCTGTTAAGCTACATTGCAAAGGCTCCTGTTCCATCAGAGCCTAATAAAATAGCCTTCAGATGTTATAGCTTTAAATGAGACAATTCAAAAATTCAAAATGTTGAATTTTTTTTTTGGCTCTTTTCATATCATTGCTAGGATAAGACTTTTAACATTCATAGTTTCAATACCAGGCAGCAAGGAGTGAAATTGATGGATGTGGGTTTCTAATGTTTCCAAAGCATTCCCCAGCAAATGCATTTACTGCTAGGTAACTATCTGTGCTTCTTTTTGGGTGAGTAAAGATGCTGCTTTGGAATTAAAATCCTTACCCCTCCAGGTATGCAGATGTTTACAGGTCTGACACTGAAATGTATCCTTCAGGTACATTGCTCTTTGCATTCCACTTTCTAAGCACTCTGTGTCAGAAATACTGAGGGACTGGAGCTTCTCCTGGCAGTCTTAGGCAAAGAAAATACCATAGACATTGTGTGCCCATTCTTTGTCACTGTGGATGCATAGCAGAAATCAAGCAAAGCAAAGGATCTAGAAACAACGTTGGAAAGATATGAAAAAGAGAAAGCAAAAGAAAGTCTGAATGAAAGGCAAAGGTGTAGAAAATCACTGACAATTCAAAAAAAAAGAAAAAAAGTTAAGTAAGTCAATAGAAACAAACAGAGATAACAGCTCAAAATGAGAAAAGAAAGAAGGATGCTGCTTCTTTCCAGTGTGCTAAAGGAATGGTAAACCTAGAGTGGAAAAATTCAGGAAAAAGTCATGAAAGCAGAAAAAGAAACCATAAAATGATGAAAAAAATAAGACCAAGAAATGCTGCAATAATTCCAAGTACCCTATTTACGGGAAAGTGCTTGTAAATATTCTTTCCATATGTTTGTAAATATTAATGTTACTTATTGAACACACAATAAAAAGGCAAGCAAAGGAAAGAATCCAGCTTTAATGTGATTGTGATTTTCTAAGCTGTGACACTTTTTAACATTGACATAACACACCAGGAATCTAAATGAGTGTTAAACTTCAGCATACCCTGAAATTTAAGCATTGCAAGAATCACATTCACTGCCATAGCTGACTAAAGCAAGTATATGCTTTAATGTATTGCCGGATTAGGGCTTCTGGAGTCAAGTTAATGTGCAAGGCCTACAAAAGAAGATAATGTTCGAAACAACATCCATTTCTCTCATTCAGAGTCTTTCTATGACAGCGCAAGTTTCCATGTAGATATTTAGGATCTCTTTTCAATTGAATCTCCTCCCATATTGGTTGATTTCAACTGAAAATGAAAGCCAGCTTTTCAGGATAGACTATTTTTTATCTGGAATGCATCTTATGGTCCCACTGACATTCTGTTTTCAAAATTCTTAATTGAGAAAATAGATTCACTAGACAAAACTGCTGAAGGAAGGGAACGTTTTCAGCACCACACACTGAAAATTGATGAGGATGGGAGGTTGAGGAAGGGGCTTGGAAAATGTAAAGCAAAATTGCACATGCACAGGATTATTACCCCAGTACATCCACTAATTAATCATAAAAAACAAGGCAAATACCAGATTTCCTAGTCTGTGTTCTTGTTTGCTGGCAGATATCTTCTCAAATCCCGCTTATATTATGAATTCTTTGACACGGCACTCATACAGGGATATATCAGAGGCATCAGTGCCAAACTGCACAGTTAATCTAAGGTGACCGGAGTAATTCAGCTAAATGAGGCATGATCTGAATATGACAAGGCAGAAGGCATGCAGAAAAAGAGATCAGAGCACAAAAGCAGAGGGCTGTAGTTCCAAACATGACTCAAAGATTCTGGTTCACTATATCCCCTCACTTTTTATATTTATTTGCATCTCTGTACAAAGTGGATGTTACCTGATACAAAAGAACAAGTAAATGAAAACGCATCTCAGTGGTACTGTTCAATGGCAAAATAGGGCAGTGCTGTAATTTAACACATAGGGACAAGACTATGCTAAAAAGCAGCCAAAAACCCTGCACTTTGGCAGCACTGTCTCTGCTCTCTCAGACCTCTTCACTGTAACTTCAAGCACGACTCTTGCAGATTTGTATAAAGATGACAGTCAATTGAATTTCCCTTTCAACAGCCCTAATAGCTCATCATCTTTTTTTCCATCTGATTCATTTGTGTCATTCCATGGTACATTTTCTCCACTTGAAAAAGCTGTATAAGACTTTCTTACCCCATCATGCGTCGGGCACCTCCAGCCCACGTCTCACCAGAATAATTCAATACCTCTGTTCTACCAGTGCTGCTTCTGCAGAGCTGCACCATAACTCAGATCTCTGAAATGAGCTGAGTTAGAAAAACAAACAAAAAAAAAAAAACTAAAACAAAAACAAAACAAAAGAAAAAACACACCACAGATAAGAAACCACAACAGTTCCACAGTTGTTGTGGAGAGAAATGTGACACTTGGGAAGGAATAAGGGACTTGGAGCACAAAATTTGGTGGAAACTGGGGAAAACAGAAGAAAATCTTCAAGCTCTTGTGAAACTGCAGCCGAAGAGGGTAACGTACAGCCCAAATAGCAAAAGTAATGTTGAATGACAACTAACTTGACTTATAGGCAGAGTTTAGTGAGCTGTCTAAAACCTGTAAAAAAGAAATGGAAGAGTCTGATTTTGTGAATCACAGTGCCCTGACAAAAAAGGATCATCATTTCTCCTTCTACCTATGCAGTGTTCAGAGAAATGAATAATTCCCTGGGTTCTTCTGCAACAGGACAGGCACGTGCTGAAGCACCAACGTTGTGTACCCTTGATGATGCTGGGACACCTTTCAGACAACTGTCTGGTTTTATATCCTTGCTATTAGGATCAAAGGTTAGTTCAGAGTAATTTTAAAGGTATCCTTAGCTCTTTCTTGCATCTCTCCAATAAATTTCATCTGCTGGCTTTGTGGGAGAGGGGGTGGTACAGAAGACTATTGTAAGAGCTGTTTGCTTTATTGGCCAAGGTAAAATTTACAAGTTACAGCCCATCCAGCTGCTGGAAATGTGCCTTTTTTCATGTGAAGTTCAGTAATTCTCTTTTACAATTTTTTTTTATTTTATTATTTCATGAAGACAACTCTTGCAGTCCATTACAAGCTACTACCAGAATCAATTAAACATGGCACGGTAAAACTGCAGAACAAAGGACAGAAGCTTTGCAGGATACAGTATGTTCAATTAATTATTCCATTGTGAATTAGAGGCAATTAAGATTGAAATCTTTTTCATTGATTTGTGCTAGTTTATCTGTGATTGAGCCAGTAGATGAATTGCATAAAAAGACAGAAGGAAGAAGGAGGAGTGAAACAACTTCTAAGAAACATTTAGCTTCCTTGGATTTGTTTAAGGTCAGAAACCACACCAGACATTTCTCAGATTTGAGAACTGAAGCAGCGGTTAGGAATGGCTGGGGTGAAGCAGACAACTAGCTCTTAATTACACAAATTTTGTGTGTAGAACAGGAATAGACCTGGCCAAATACTGTGTGTTTCTGGTGGAGGTTTGCGGTCTGTTCTGGGGACAACGAGGGTCATAACCACCTCCTGCAGATACTCAGGGGGAGCCTCTGGGCTTTTAAAGTGCACTTTTCTCTGTGGTATTTAAATGACTTCAAGACAGCTGTGATGGAAGCAGCTTATCCACGATCTGAATCTAGGAATTTTTGCTTTCAAAGTGAAAATCAAATGCCTAAATCTCTCAGCTGGAAGAAAGGAGACCATAAGACATACATTAGAAAATTTTTATAACAGTCCAGAAGTGTAGCTAATACTCTCTAACTTGTTTTCCTTCCAGAAACACACTGTTTCTCAGCCTAATTATCTCTGACCAGTTCACAGATCTCCCAGTCACACAGCTCCTAAAGAGACAATTTTTTTCACCATATACTTTCCTTTTGGTGCACTGTAGTTTATTCAGCTATCCTGATCCAGCTCTCAAGCTGGAACTAGAAAGCAAGGTCATGATGCTGCACTTGACAAAAATGCATGTACAAAGGCAATCCTCAAGATGTTTATTGTACAATGGGTAAAGTACACAAAATAAAATGACATTATGGTGTACTGGATTTTTGGTGGACTGTGAAATGCTTGGAATGGAAAGGGAATTGTTACTTTTCCAAACCCTGGAAATACCCCTAGTTCTGCTGTCTCTGAAAAGACACTAATGCTAGAGAAAGAAAAAATTATATAAAATATACTTAAGATATTTTTTAGTCACTTATAAGATACCATGTTTATGAATGCATGAGGAATCAGGCTACTCAATAAATTGATACTTAGACCTCAATGACTATGAATCAGTCAGAAGTTGTTACTGTCTGGTAGCCATTTAAGAAAGTGAAATAGTCCACATCCCTGTAGGCAGAACAACATCCTGGTAACCATGGTATAAACTCTGTTGTTATTCCTGCTGCCATTCTTAACACTCAAGATGGAAATGACCTTAATTTTCTCCCATTGAGGCCATGTCTGTACATTAAGGCTGAGCTGCCTTGGCATGTCTGTGTGGGTAACTGTGCATTTGCTGTGATAGACATGGCTTGCAGAGCAAAGCGAGGAGGGCTGGAGCACCTCCCCTATGAGGACAGGCTGAGAGAGTTGGGCTTGTTCAGCCTGGAGAAGAGAAGGCTGCAGGGAGACCTGATTGCAGCCTTTCAGTACTTAAAGGGAGCCTATAGGAAAGATGGGGACAATCATTTTAGTAGAGACAGCAGTG
>Ga0065711_1047882_pt1 | contig 12096 bp, 12 predicted proteins | sample Hoacrofraction12_FD_59098 | JGI IMG/M metagenome (GOLD analysis project Ga0065711, IMG submission 59098) | Hoatzin crop microbial communities from Cojedes, Venezuela - Epithelial fraction 12 v2 (version 2) | ecosystem: Host-associated > Birds > Digestive system > Esophagus > Crop | place... | reverse complement strand
CGGAGCCCTGGCCCAGGCTGCCCAGGGAGGCTGTGGAGTCTCCTTCTCTGGAGATATTCCAGCCCCGCCTGGATGCGGTGCTGTGCAGCCTGCTCTGGGTGACCCTGCTTGGGCAGGGGGTTGGGCTGGGGGATCCCCAGAGGGCCCTTCCAACCCTTGATGTTCTGTGATTAGATACAAGATGTTTCTGTACCAAGCTGGCAGCACCCGCTGCGCGGAGGTGCCGGTGCGGGCAGGCAGCCTGCAGCCCCCCAGAGCTGGGGGTAACGGCTCTGGGCAGCAGGACAGGGAGCTGGGCTGCCCCTGGGCTATGCCGAGCTCTGTGCAGAGAGGAGGGAGCACTGACGGTGACAGAGGTCACGTTGTTTGCTGAGATCTGCTGGCTGAGTGGAGCTGCTCTTAGCTGGTGTGTGGCTCTTGCCGCAAGCCCATCTTGGAGCTTGGTCCCATCCTAGTAAAAGCACAGACGGCTCTCTCGTGGGTGGGGTGAAGAGAAGCGAGTCTCAAGCATAGCTCGAGAAGGAGGGCAGGCACAGTAGCCTCCGAGCAGGTCGAAGCTTTCCCCCTCTGAATTTCTACCCAGAGAAGTAGAAAGGAAAGAAATTTCTTGAGACTGAAAGTTGGCTTCGCACACCAGAGCGGTTGAAGATCCACATGAAATGCTGCTGCTATCTCCTCCAGCCGTCTGCTGCTCTGCAGCCTCTCCGCATTTCCCCGCCGATACTGAGAGGGATGGGTATTAGCGAGCTGTGAGATCTGCCTCTGCCAAATGCTCCGTTGCCTGCAGTGCCTCCTGTACTGCTGTCTGAGCGGGCTGTTCCCAGCACACAGGGGTGTCTGCATCTGCCATCCTGGCTGGGGAGGAAGAGGACGGTGCCTCGGCACGCTGTCATGGTGCTTGGTCACTCTCCTTGCACGAGGACCCGAGGGCTGGCATTGCTGTCCTGTGCCCCGTGTGTGCAGCAGTTCTGCTGGCCGTGCCGCCTGTGTGGGACAGGGCAGGAGCGTGGGCTCCCGCAACTGGGTCGAGGTACAACCTTCTCCTTCTCCGTTTCACCGTAGCCACCGTCGAGGGCTGTTGCCCAGCCCAGGCACAGCGCCCGTGCGTGTGCTGGTCGGCAGCCCGGCCCGGTGCCTGCAGCCGGGAGGCAGGGGTGGGTGGCACGGCGTGGGCGGCGATGACTGCGCGGCTGTACCCCCGACCCGGGCTGCGAGCACGGGCTCTGCGCTGCCTGGCTGTGGCGGTGCGACCGCCTCTGCCCTGCTGGGCTCTCACGGCAGAGTAACCCCCTTGCTCCCCACCTCCCTTCCCGGGCTGCTGGGGCGGCACGGCACTGGGACCTATGTCAATGTGAAGCTTAAAAAACCCCCCAAAGTCATCCTTTTTTTTGCAAGAGGCAGTTTTGGAGAAAGGACTCCCCCAGCATCCCCTTCCTGGAACGCGTCCGGTGAGCAGTGAGGTGGTGGTGGCAGTGGTGGTGCGGGGGGGTCAGGGTGAAGGGCAGGACCGGGTGCAGCCCGTCAGTCGGACCCTGCATGCGGATGTTGCAGGGTTTCGTGCCCGTTGCTAACGAGCTGCGGTTGTCTTTGACAGCGGGACTGGCAGATCCAAGGCACGGGCTTTGTGGCGCGTGGTCATCCCCCTCCCGCAGCCCCTGTGGCCGTGTTCGCCGGTGAGTTTTCCATCCACAGCCCGACATGTGCAAAGACAGGCTTGTTCAACGCGCTGAACCGGGGATTTCATCCCAGATGTTCGAGACGACCCCCCCCCCTCCGAGGGCAGCCAGCGTGCTGATAAAACCCTGTGGTACTAGAAATAAACCTGTTGGCTCTACAAGGGCGAAAAGTCTGCGGTTGGAACAGGAGTTTGTTCTAAACAGGAGCCGAAGAGTTTGCTTTCTTCTCTTGGGGTGTGCGTTGAGCCCCTGGTTTTGGGGAGGAGCTGGGAAGTGTAGGTTCCGCGTTGCTCTCAGCCTGGTGGAAGACGGCGCTTGCAGAGCCAAGAGGATCGCCCTGCCTGGGAAAGGACTCGGAGAAGATTCGCTGCTCTGCTTTTCTGCAGGCACACACCTACCCAGGCTCCCTTTGGAGACTGCTGCATTATCTAGGATGAGGACATCCTCCTCCTATCAATACTACCTGCACGGACCTGCCCCTCCTCGTGCTGGCCTGGACTCTGGCTAAAATAACTCATGCGTAGCCAGAAGAACGGCTCTGGGTTGCGTTGCCCAAGCAGCAGAGCTCTCGCTGCCCTGTTGGAACTTTTGCAGGCTGTGTTTGGGAGCTGGTCCAGCATTGCTGCACTGGGGGGGTCTGGGCTTCCCGCAGACTGTGTGGGAGACCCAGCTGCGTCCTCCTGCCATAGCTTGGCCCTTCTGCTGCAGCTGTGGAGAACAGGCACTTCTGGCCCTTGGGATGGGTTTTGCTGAGCTTGAGCTTGCAGGGCTGGCTCTGTTGCCCTGGAAGTCAGCTCGCTGGAGGGGAGGGATTGTCCCCTCCACGGCTGTGATCTGGGTTGTTCATTCTCTTGCAGGGCACAGAGGGCAAGTGCCAACCTGGGGGAGGGATGGCTGAGCAGCGGATCGCGCGTCTGGAGACCAACCGGTGCTAAAGCTCGTGCCGCTGCTGTGGGGGCCACAGGGTGGTCCTGAGCCCAGCTGGGCCTGTGCGTGGTGGGAGCATTGCCTGCAGGGATGAAGACGGGTCAAACTGTAGCAACGACTCTGTATTTCGCTGGGAGCTGGTCTGCAGCCTCCGAGCAGAGAGCTGTACTGGGCACGACTGGTGCGACGGGCTGGCAGGCTGCGGGAGGTGGGATGTCCCCCTGGGTCATGGCGAGCAGCAGCCGAGTCCTCCGCGTGCTGGAGGCTGCTGCTGATGTGGGAGATGCTGCTCGACACTTGTCAGCTCCGGACAAGTCACCTCCCGGGGCCTGGCTGTGGGCTTGGGTTTGGGTTGAGATGGAAAGCATGAACAACTTGTTTAGACAACTCCTCTACTTCCATATTAGAGGCCAGATGCCCTTCCTGCCCCTGTGCTGGGGAAGGAAGAGGATGAAAACCTCCCCAGACAATCCTTAACCTCCTGCCAAACCTGCCGCTGCCTCCAGTGTGCGGTGCAAGCTCTGCTCTTGCCTCACTGGCTTGTGAAATGCCCGAGACTGTTTGTGTCTCGAGAGCTGACAGGATGGACCCAGAAGGATGGGGACAGCTGATAATTAATTAGGAGCTGTTGGTTTAATTAGCAGTGTCTCAGCATATTCGTGCATGAGGTCAGGGCACCAGGGGAGAAGCATGTCTTGTGAGCCTTCCTGCTTAGAGGACATGAGCTCTTTGCGTCTGCTGTTGTACCGGGCTGTTTCTGCGTAAAGGCTGTCAGTACAAAGGCCTCATCCAGCTCCTCTTTGGGGTCTCGCCTTTCTCGGTGTCTGCTTTTCATGGAGCTTTTCTAGGAATCACCCAGTCTCTACAAACTGATTGAGGGTAACTTGCTCTGTCTGCAGGTCTTGCTGACTCCTAGGCTTTCCGTCTTCCTGGCACCATCTGGTCCTGTTTTGCTGGGAGTGTGGGATAACCCCAAACCCATCTTCTTCATCTAGATCCAGGGCGGGGGCTGGAAGATCTCGGGGCATACCAGAGCTTGTGATCGTTGTTGAACGCAGAGGTTCTCTCCAGGGCGGAGCTGTGCATCAAGCTGTCCTGCTGCCGCCCCAGCAGCCCGTCGAGCCGTCCGGGGCAGCTCCCCACGGCCGTCGGCTGGGGGTGGTTGGGGCTCAGGCCGATCCATCACCCCCTTTTCCTGGGGCTGTGTCTGGCCCCTGGGGGTTGTGGAGCCAAGGGGCAGGAGTGGCTCGTTCCCAGCTCACCGGTGGCTCTCTGTGCCTGCAGCTCTCTGCACACAGACAGCAGCTTGAGGGAATCTAATTAAAACATGGTGATAGCTGCCTTCTGCGGCTCTGATGGAGAGGGGTGAGGAAAGGGGGCTCTGGCTTGCCGTGGCTGGTTCCCATGAAATGAAGGCTTCTCTGGTGTCTCTGATGCAGACTCGCTCGTCTCCACAGTGCTTTCTCCCCCTCTGCTCCCCGTTGCCTGGATCTAGGCGTGCAAAAGTTTTCCAAAGGACATCTCAGTCCCCGGGTACCCTCTGAGCCTGTTACGATTGCGTGCCCCGATCCCTTGTTCTGCATGCGGTCGGTGCAGACGCACGGGGTGGCTTTGCCATCTGTCTCATCCCACGCTTGCAGGGCCAGGCGTCCCCTTCCTTGCAGCAGGGACGATGGGACCCTCCATGTCCAACAGACATGGCCGAGCCCCTGTGCTGACTCGAGTAGGCTTCAGCCAGCAAAAACCCGGAGCTGTTGGTGTCTCTGCTTGCTCAGGACATGGCTGGATTTTGGAGGGAGGGATGGGGAACATACAGCCTGTTGCTGGCAGCGGAGGGGGACGCGTGTCCTCTGCTTGCCTCTTGCCCGAGGTGCGATGCCAGCTCCGAGGAGGAGGGCAGCTGGCTGTGTCACCAGAAAAAGCCATTTGAATTCTAGGGCTGCTCTCCTTAAATCACCTTGGAAGAAGGCAGACGTGCCCAGCTCCTGGCATCTCTATTTTTACTTTGTGCGGAGATGGATATGGCTGAGCTGTCTCCTTTTATTTCCAGCGTTTGGCGCGTGCCGTAGCGCATTGCTAAGGACGTGTCTGGCTGGGAGCGAAGCTGCCCGCTTCCCTGGGTCCGCGGGGGACTGCAGAGGTGAAGGGCTCTTTGCTGCGTGGCTTTGTAGGTCACTTCTCGTCAGCTTGCTGCTCTTCGCCTCCCCCTTTCACTTCCCTTACAGTTTGTTGACTTTTTTTTTCTGTATTTATTCAAAGCAGCCTGGGTAAACAGGGAGCAGGAGCGTGGTGACTGGGGCCACTGGTAGCACTGGATTACAGAGGCATTTTTAATGGGTTGCTAATAACTGGATCTGGCCTGTTCTGATGGAGAAGCTTCTCCTGTTGCTCTGTCTGCAGCTTGGCACGGAGATTTCCTTGGAAAGGCTCAGACTGTGCATGTCGCTTCCTGACAGTCAGGCTGACAAGCTTTGCACCTCGGGTGGCTCCAGTTGCAGCCGCTCTGGCGGTGCCGGTTTGCCAGCCCTGTCCCCCCGACGCCATTTTTAGCTTGTGGCTGCCCCGGTGCGACGTACCTGAGCCTGCAGCTGCCCCGTGTCCCTGCCACGACAGCTGGGCAGGTCCCCAGCATCTTCCTCTGCCTGTGGCATGCTCATGGAAAGGCTGAGTTCATGGTCAGCTGCTCCAAAACCTGGTTAGGAATGAGATAAACAGTTTGACCTGTTGAATGATGCGCCGCGGAAACCTCCAGGATAACCCGAGGGGAACGAGAGCCCTGCACTGCCAGACTTCCCTGCTGTGGGGGTGAAATGGGGGGGCTCTCTGGCTGCCCTGGACTCGCTGCCCCCAGCGTTGCCCACCTTGGGAGGGCCTGGGGATCCGCTGGCTCCTGCGCTGGGACGTGCGATCCCAGTATCCAGCCGCAGCCCAACTCCCAGCCACAGGGCCCTGCGCTTGCTCAGAGCTGTCGTCCACCCAGTTTCTCTCCCGGTGAGGTGGGGGAAGCTCACATTTCTGGAGTAGGTTTGGATAAGATGCTCCGTAACTGGTCCTCTGCCACTTGAACTGCTCTGAGCCTTGTCCTTGTCTTGTATCTGGTGACTTGGTGTGTCTGGTAACTGTATGCTGGCGACTTTGGAGAGTGTAGAGGATAAGAGAGAGAGTTTCTCCACTGCTGTGAAATTGCCTTCAAGCTTTTTGGCTTGAAATGTTGCTTTCTGTTGCTTTGGTTGCCCTCAAGTGCCTGGAATGGCAGCCCCAGGGTGCGTGAGGGTCAGGAACATGGTTGGAGGGGGCTGCCCTCAGTGGGGATGCAGGATGGGGACGCCCGAGAGCCCCGGAGCTCTCCCTCCAGGAGCAATCCCTCCTCCGCAGGCACGGGCTGGCTGCGGCTGCACCAGCTTGGATTTCTGGTGGTTAACTGAGAAGCCCTGGAGCTGACATCTCCTGTGCCTTGTTGGGTAGCTGCAAGGAGACTTTTAGACATGGTCTGACTTTAGCTCTGATGGTGGGTGATGGGGGGGGTCCACCATCGCAGCAGGGACCACCAGCCAAGGGGTGGCTCGGGGTGTCAGGCTGCAAACCCGCTGCCTTTGGCTGCTGAGTCTCCGGCTCCTGTGGGAAGGCAGACGGGCCGCAGCGTGTGTGTGCTTGAGCATCCCCCCCACCCGCCTCGCAGGAACGGGAGCGCCTCGGCACCGCAGTGCAGCAGGTGGGCTCGCATTAAAGACCGGCATCCCCCTATCTGGGTGTTGCGACAGATGGTGGTGATCTACAAACTTCTGTGGCGAAGGGAGGCTGAGACTGTTGCTCCTGAGGGGTGTGAATGTTCTCCAGTTCTTGGTTGGGCTTTTCTCACTCATGTCTGAAAATGTGGGAGTGGAGCATTTGAGCCTGGGCTGGATTTGACTTGAGCCATTGGAGTTATCTGGGCTAATTCGGAGGAGGGCAGGCTCGTCCTGAGCCCAGAGACATGGTGGTGTGCCCAAGGTGGGAGCAGGAGAGCTGGTAGCAGTGCTGGGTACGCAGGATGCCACCCTGCTCAAACCGCTCCCTGCTCCTTCTGAGGCTGAAACCCCAGTGTGGCTTTGGCTCTGCCATCTGGCACGTTGTCACCCGGGGGTGTGCAGGGGGGTTCCGTGCCGTGGTTTGCTTCGGGAGGGGACCTGTGTCAGCTTGGGCCATGCGTGCTGCGTGCCGTGGTGCGGGCAGCTGCCATTGCAGGCGACGCTCTCCTGTTCACCCGCTGCCTCGGAAGCGCCGACGCACATCGCAGACACAAACAAGCGCGCCGATGCGTCGGCCTTGCTGCTGTATTGATGTTTGGTTAATGAGAGTTGGCGTCCAGAGCTGCTTATCCCTTGCCCTTGAGCATAGAACAGCACTTGGATGGGCCCCAGCCTTCGGAGTCATGCTCATGTGAAGGCATTGCAGCAGGCCTGATGGGGGGAGGCTGTTCCTCGCTGTGGGATCAGGGACTGTCAGGCCCGAGGAGCCCAATCCACCTGAACTCGTGTAGCAAAGCCCAGGTGAGGGGGCTGGGGCAAGAACTGTGCATTCCCCTGCAGAGAGGGCTGGGTTGGGGGTGTCTGTCCAGCCTGTTTCCAGTCAGCGTGGAGGACGTGGTCGCACTGGCCGGGCAGGTGCTCTGGAGAGCTGATGGAGGGGGCTGCAAGCAGCTTGCAGCCCTCAGCGTTTGCATAGGTGGGTGGAGGTGGCTGGAGAAGGCTTGTGGAACGGGGAGGGGGAGAACTCTTAAGGCAGCGCGAGTTGGCCACTTGCCTCCCAGGGAGATGCTTCCTAGGAGCCATGGCTCGAATACAGGGAGCAGATGGGTGAAACGGGGAAAAGGGCTGTCTGGTAGTTCCTGCCAGCAGAACTGTTCACCTGGCAAATCCGGTGAGGGAGTTCTGTGGGATCCATCAAAGCTGTTGCAAAACCTGTTGAGAATCAGGAGAGGAGACGTTCAGGCTGGGGCAACCCTAAAGGCCCAGTCTGTGCCACGATAGGTCTGCCTGCATCCTCCCTGCGTGGGGGTTAGCACCACAGATCATCTCCTGCTGCGCAGCAGGGCCGGTCTGTCACGTTTCTCTGTCTCTGTGGTCCAGTGCAGACATCAGAGCTTCGTTTCAACCTGCTGTGAATTAGCCAAGACCAACTGAAAGTATCTTGTGGGTAGCTCCTCTGAGAGCCACGGTGCAGGGCACGCTGTCGGATGGCTTTCCCAAGGCAAGGCACGAACATGGCTCACATTTCTCTCCTTGCTTTGGGAAGGTCAAGTGGCATCTCAGATGCTTCTATACCTTGCTGTGTGGCTTGGTGGTGAGCCCTCTGTCTCTAACAGGAGGAGGAAGCCACTCGAAGTGGTCTCTGGCTGCTGTGAAGCCACACGCTTGTCAGATATGATTGGAAGTCCTGATGCAGGAGAAGTGTTGATGGGCAAAGGACTCTGTTGAAGTAGAGACCAACCCCGGGACATGGGCGCAGGCTCCCAGGGACCCGGGATGTCGGTGAGGGCGGGCAGGCTGTGAACTCGAGCAGCAGCTGGGCTTGTTCGTGCTGTGCCAGAGGGTCCAGCGCTCTGCTGGTGCTGCAGACGGGGCTGGACACCTTGTGTAGCCAGCTCACAGGCTCGTGCCCAGCACGCCTCTCGTCCCGGGGCCGGCGGGTGGCTGGTGGGATGCCCGGCTTCGTGGGGGGTGGGAGGCAGCAGATCCCCGTGCAGCTCATCCCTGTCTGGGCAGGGACTCCTGGGTGCGTGGGAGAGCGTCGCTGCCGCAAAAGTCTCTGCTGTCAGCCTGAGTCCAGGGGCTGATGCGCCTGTGGGGAGGGGACGTTGGTTCATATGGGGGGAAATTAGAGGGAGGGTTACCTCTTGGGGGGTGAAATCACTGCTGCTAAGGGCTTTCACAGTCCAAGGGAGGCCAGCACGAGGACTGCACTGGCGATGGCAGCTGGGAACAGCACTGGGGTAGCAGGGCGTGTGCAGTAGCGCTGAGGGTAAGGGGAAAATGTGCTCCTGAAACGAAAGCATGACCTGATTCCTTAGCTCCATTTTTCCACCGTGTGTGTGTTTTCACGAAGCACTGCTCCTGCACAAGTCCACTTACGGTACCTGAAGCAAGTCTGAACCTGAGGTGTTGCTTTCTCCCGTTGCTTACGTGCGTGCTTTCTCTCCACAGCCATCAAGGTGAGCTGCGTTGGGTCCTGCGGGGTGTCTAACAAGATCAATGACACAGCATGGACCGTGGAGGAGCAGTACTTCAACAGCACACTGTCCCTGGCAGACAAAGGTAAGGTCCACAAAGACTTGGTGGAGATCTGTGATTCCGAGGTGGTCTACAGAAACGTATCCCCAAGAGTTCGGCATCTTCTCGATGTGAAATACCCCTTTGCGGGCTGCCTTGGCCTGTGCGTAGAGGATGGGAGCCAATACTGGAGAATACAAGAGCTTAGAAGGAGCTGTGCAGAGAGGCGTCCTGAATAGCTGCAGGACTTGGCAGCCACCCTGCAAACACTGCCTGCATATCCTCTGGCCCTGGTCTGCCTGAAACAGAGCTGCCAGCAGCGACTTCTCCGCTGTTTCAGGACCCTCTGGGCTCACTCTGCTCCGCTTCCCATGCGTGTTGTCCATGGTGGTCACAAAACACTGATTAAAGCTGGTCAACAGAAGCCAGCTGCAGGCCAGGAGTAGTTTGCGCTGAAAGGGATGTGGAGGTGTCACTTGTCCTCCAAGAAAAACGCTGAAAGCATGGCAGGAACAGCCTCAGACAGGTACCACCCCCCCACCCCCCCACCTTCCCCCGTGAGCCAAGATGCCCAGAGATAGCGACAGGGTTGTGTTATCCTGTGGGGTAAAGTGACACCGGCAGCCCTTGGGGAATCTGGGCTCCGATGAATGCCGTCTTTCTGCTGTTAAATAGGTCAGCCTTACCACAAATAATTCATGCTGTGCCTTGGCTCCTGTGAAATCCAGACATGCCAGTATTCACCTGCTGAAGGCAGTGGCTGTAGTGGTAACTGTGACGTGGCAAAAGCCCGGGGTAGCAGGAGCTCAGCCCTCTGATGCTGTTTTATCTGGTAACGGCCACTGGAGTGGCAATCTCTGCTGGCTTGGCAATTTTTCAAGCAGAGCTTTTAGCGTCGAGGGGAGGCTGACCTCATCCTCGCAGCAACTGTCGGGAGCGCTGCCTGCTCTCGGTCCTGGAGAAGGGAGGCAGCTGACTGCTCGCCTCTTGGCTTGGTTCATAGCCCGGGGGCTGCAGCTGGGGGTAAACTGCCTGGGAGGGCAATGAGGAATGTGCCTGCCTAATTTTGGAAGCAGCACTGAGTGCAGCCAGAGAGCCCAGCTGCGAATGTCGGGGTAGCAGAATCCCAGAGGCTTTATAAGGTGCTGCAGGCCATTGAGCTTAGATGAGGTGGGAGCTGGAGCTGGTGATGCTGCTGGTGATGTTGGTGGGAGCTGCGAACGTTTGTGGACGTCTGGAGAGGTGCAACTGCAGTGAAAAATGCACCTTCCAGGTTTTGTTTTAAATATTTAATAATTCAAGGTAGGGCTGTGATGTGATCTGTTTTGTCCCGGTAAAGCTGAGCAGTGGCAAAAGCCAGCCGGGAGGCAGGAGTGGGAAGAGGTGGGTGTGCTCTTTGTTGGTTTTGCAGTCCCTGGGAGATTTTGACAGCAGCTTCAGCAGTCGGCTCTTGTGAGGCTGCCCTTGGGAGCCATCCCCTTGACAGCTGGGACCAGTGTGGACTAGGAGGGTTGGAAGGAAAATGCATTGATGGCTACACACTTTCACAGCTCTGAAGTGTCCCGTTTGAAGGCCTGAATTCCAAAGACAGCCATAATTTGGTGTTCCCAGCTCTTAAAACTGTTCTTGGAAAGCCCTAGTCTTTTGGCTCGTAATTTTCTGGGACCCAGGCTCTGGTGTCTGGCCTGGTGCGGTGCTGCTGTCTGTGACCCTCCGGCATTGCAGACCCTCCCAGCCAGAGGCTCGAGCGGGCGCCCGGGCTGGGCGCAGGGCTGGGCTGCTCGCTCTGCGCTGGAGCCGGTTGCGGGGCTGGCAGCTGCCCAGCTGCGTTCCGGGGGGGTGATCGGGACAAAACGGGCCGGCTGAAGACTTCCAGAGCTACCGCAGCTCCAGGCGAGCGAGGCAAGAAATAGTAGCGCATCACTTAGCAGAAACGTAATGAACTGAAGGGAAGAATCTGTGCTGCAGGACTGTGGAGCCCGGCGCCCGACAGCTGAGGCGTGTGGGAGTGCTGTCACTGTCCTCTCTTGCAAAGCTACAGTGCAGTTTTGGGGAAAAACCTGGTCCCAGCTACCAGCAGTCAGTCTGGAGCAGCGTGCCAGGTACTTACAGTCACCGACTGTGCCCTTCTGCTTTTTGTGTCAAAGTGGACACAACTACTGGGAGCTCCCAGCCTGTAGCTCCCAGCTGCAGGGAAGCAGATATGGAGGGGATGGGCAGTCCCTGTGCGTGGGATCGCAGCCAAGGGCAGCGCTCATGGGGCATTTCACTTGGTGTGACTGGTACAAGCTCAGGAGTTGTTGTCCTGGGCTTGCCATGTTTGTCCCGTGCCCCAAGGATGCAGGGGAGCGAGCGATGGGACGTGGGTGGGAGAGGGCAGCGTCGATGCTGCCTTTGGAGCAGCGTCCTCCACGAGAGACAGCTTTGAAGCTGTCCCTTGCAGTGGCTGTGCGGATGTGGAGACAAAAGCCCTGGGGGCTGGCAGGGCTCCAGCCTGCGGCGCGGGGAAGCGAGATAACTGCCTGCCGTCGCAGCCCTCGCCGTGACATTGATGCATGTCCGGGCTGGCGGAGCAGCGGAGAAGCCAGGCTGCTTCTCCGAGACTCTGCCTCCACGCCTGCCTGTCTCTGCCTGCCTGTCTGTCTGTCTGTCCCTCCGAGGGGGCCCTGGCAGCACGGCGTCCCGGCACGGCGCAGCCCTGCAGCGAGGCAGTGGCTGGGGTTTGCTAGGGCAGTCATGCAGTGGCCTCGTGGGCACGAGCAGCGGGGCAGGCCCTCGGCGCTGACTCAGCCATGGCCTTTTTAGGCTCCCCAGGAATAGCTCTCGGCTGCCCCGGCCTTTCCTGAACAGAGCGTGCGCTGGTGGATGGCAAGTTGACCATGAGCCAGCAGTGTGCCCTGGGGCCAGCGGGATCCTGGGGGGCATCAAGAGGAGTGGTCAGGGAGGTTCTCCTTCCCCTCTACTCTGCCCTAGTGAGGCCCCATCTGCAGTGCTGTGTCCAGTGCTGGGCTCCCCAGTTCAAGAAAGATGAGGAGCTACTGGAGAGTGTCCAGCGCAGGGCTACGAGAATGGTGAGGGGACTGGAGCATCTCTCCTACGAGGAGAGGCTGAGGGAGCTGGGCTTGTTCAGCCTGGAGAAGAGAAGGCGGAGAGGGGACCTTAGAAATGCCCATAAATATCTGCAGGGTGGGTGTCAGGAGGACAGGACCAGACTCTTTCCAGTAGTGCCCAGCAACAGGACAAGG
>Ga0065711_1047880_pt1 | contig 12097 bp, 6 predicted proteins | sample Hoacrofraction12_FD_59098 | JGI IMG/M metagenome (GOLD analysis project Ga0065711, IMG submission 59098) | Hoatzin crop microbial communities from Cojedes, Venezuela - Epithelial fraction 12 v2 (version 2) | ecosystem: Host-associated > Birds > Digestive system > Esophagus > Crop | place... | reverse complement strand
CAGCGGCCGGGCGCGCTGGGGGAAGGCGCGGCTCCTGCCGGCCCGGGGCCGAGGGGAGAGGAGCGGGGACGGCCCGGGGCCGCGGGAGCTGGCGGCACCCCCGCCCCGCTGCCGGGAGACGCAGGGGAACAGGCATTGAGACGGCTGTCAGAGGCAGAGGGTTTCAAAACGGCATCTTTATTTTTCCCCCCTCACGCACACACGGCAGAGGGATGCTGAGCCCCCCGGCCCGGCATCAGGCGAGGGCGGCCGAGGCCGTCACCCGAGGAGCAGGCGAGGAGAGGGCCGGTCAGCGATAAAACCCTGTTTCCTCAGGGACGACACAAAATGCTCACTGCGAGACAAAGAAAGTGAACTGAAGGCTGAGTTTAAAAACAGGTCCAAGGGAGGCGGCAGGCCAGCCACCTCGGGGTGCACCCGTAACAGTGACGCGGGGTGGGTAAGGCATGCGCAGACACAGGAGGCATTCAGCAAATAAACTTTCTGCACAAGTAACTGAAGCCCAGCACAAACACTGGTTTATCCTCTGGGGTCCATGGGAGTAACACCGACAGGACAAATCTACAACTGCGTTCCAGGAGGGGTAGGTTGTACTGGGTGTCAGGCAGCCGTGGCCGTTGGTGTTCACACCCCGGACTTGCTTTTTGCCCCCTCCCAGCGAAGGCACTGGGTGCCTGAACTGCCTCCCCACGCCGGAGAGCTGGCCCGGGTGTGGCGTGACAGCGACAGCTCCGGCGAGGTGCGCGGGCGGGCGACGGGGGGTGCCGAGGCGTGCGGTGCAGGTGCACGCAGCGCGCTGCAGAGCGACCGCCCGGATCACGCACTGCAGGGGAAAGGAGGAAAGCTTCCTGCTAACATCCATCAGTTACTGCGCCTGCCTTCACAACAACTTTAAAGTAGCATTTTCCAGAAAGTATTGGATTAAAAGCACCCCTACGGTTGCCTAACATTGCCATGTAAAAACAGAATTAAAACAAGTATCTTATCTGCTGACTTGAAAAAAATCCAAGCCCACACAGAGCTATGTTAGAGAGCTTCAAAGACTGGAATTTGACCGAACCAGTAATATGAAGAATGGTATATACGTAACGAAGTAAGGGCAAAAAGATCCTTTCTGTTATATTACACTTTCGCAAATGCAACAGGTTATCATGTAGTGTTTACACAGCAAAAACTATTCGATTTGCTGAACTTCTCCACACTGCTCAGAGTTCACCAATGCGTTCAACTCAAATACAGAAACTTTAAATATTCTAACAAAAATAGCTTTTTTTTTTTATAAACCACAAGTAAGTAGAAGGCAAATACAGCAGAGTATGCATAGCTTTCAAAAGGTAAAGCATATCATCAGCAACTGAGTATCCTTCATTTGTCTGATGCAATGTGTCTTATTTACCTTAACAAGTCAAGATTTTGGGACAATGTTGTTAATTTTAGAAACACACACTGAAGAACATTGATGGGAGAATTAAATTTAGAGGACAAAAATAAGTCATATAAATCATGTGTATTTCGAACACACGTGCTGTACACTCTGAGCTTCCCTGAACAAAATAGTGCAATTCAGTGCATGTACTGAATTAAATCAAGAGGCGGTATACTTTTGCTCCTTTAAAAAAAATACTGTTCTAAAAATACTCAGATGTCCTCTAAATTTTTACTTACTTTATGGAACTATAGCTTTAAATTTAGGTTTCAGATGCAAAATATTTACACTTTATAAACTTGCAGAATTTCTAATAAACTATATTATATATACTTACACAAAACTTCATTTATATATAATCCTATTATATCTTGCAGATCAAAACTCACCACATATACAATAATTTACAATGACAGAAGCTTCAAGCATCCAAACATCTCCTTTAAAATAACAATATTAGATATACTCCCCTACAGCTTCTGAATCGCAGTATTTCCTGGCTTGCCTGAATATCGTTAAACTTCTGAGAATACGCAAAATTTTAATTAAATATCAAGTAGCAAGGTTTGTGCTGTCATAAGAAATGCTTGCAACTATTTAAAAATTAAAAAAGCCACAAAAGGAATAAATTAAAGGATTACAAGAAGCCTCTGAAACGAAGGCCCGAAACTAGAATTCAGTGAAAGGTTCAACATAAATGCACATACTATATGCAAATCTTGTACACTGAAGCCCCTTAAATACTGAAGCATAAATTCATTGAACAAAAGTTAAATTAAACAGTAAGCTATAAACATACAAGTTTTCAACAGTATTTGTGACTGAAAATTTTTGCCTACTTTGGTACGAAAGCTCCTTTAAACAGGCACATTTACTTTTAGAAGACAAACGCAAGCTTCAATACTATGGCTATTGCTGGGTATTTAAGCAATGCCTCTGTGGGTCTGTTTTTAACTATATAAACTTTCTTTAGAACCACTTTATTCTGTATTAATCCAAAGACCAAATACTGCCAACAGTGGCAATTTGTAATATATTTTAGTGCTGAACAGTTAGCCAAAACAGGACTTCTCAGAATCCAGTACAATTGTTATTTGTTTAAAAAGAAAAATCAAGGTACAATAAAAAATAGATTTTTCTTTTATTTTGGTATCTACTGAGCTATTTGAACTTTATTTAATTCGAAGAATATCAGTGAAATCCCTTTCATGTTTTTGTTGATTTTGAAAAGGAAAATTTGGAATTCTCAGATAACCAGAAAATTTCAACACTTATCTCCAAAGTTGTACAACAGAATTTATTTTTATCTCATGAACTCCACAAATGTATTCCTAAAAGGAATACACACATACCTAATTTTACACAATGTGAATAGTCCTATTGCCATTAATGTGTTTATTCATGACATGTAAGACTGAGCATGAATTTCCTTCCAGGAACATGACCTATAATGTAATAAATTAAAGCATTCTTATGAAAACAATAAATCGATTTAATTTCAGTTGTACCAGACTTTCCAAAATAACTCTTAAAGCCCTCCATAACTAGAAGTTGATTAATCAAGTTCCCAGTCCACAGGTTCTGAAAGGCACGTAATTGAAGAGTTGGTTTTGTTTCTTTCGAAGTCCTCCTCAAATGAAGACAGTCTAAAATAATTTGTGTTAGGACAGTCTAATGTAAGGCATTAAAATATTCCTCTTTATGCTATAGATCTATGTTAAGCACCACTTGCTATTACAGTATAGAAAGAAGCCAACATTTTTCTTCAAAAATGTGTTTGTACTTGGGACATCATTTGTGAGGGAGATGCTGATGAGGCCGATGAATTGGATATCTTAGAATTATTTGTGATCTGTAGTTCTTCAAGTCTCCTCATATAATCGTCACGTAACGCAAGGAGCTCCATGTAACGCTGCTCCACTGGATTTGGCTGCTAGAAAGAGATCTGCGTTAGTTTTACCGCTTTAGTCCAACTACTTCTACACAGTTAGGCTGCTGTAGTGTTTGTGTTTTCCTGGCATTACTCGGTACTTGTAGTTTCCAAAATATGTAACGCGTTGTAGCTATACAGAAATATTTATCTCTACAACAAGAGCCCTTTGCCTTCCAGTTGTTTTCACCCAAAGAAAGTATTTACAAAAACCAGTTCTTCCTACCTCAATAAAATCAGCCAGCACTTCCTGGAGCATACGGGTTTTATTTTCTTATTATCTAATATTGTGTGGAAGATAGGTGTGAATAACTTCTCCAAAGCCTTTTTTCTGCTTGACTTTTTAATAAAGTTTCAGATTCCAGAGGTCAGATGTCTCATCACCCTCCCTAAAAACAGTGTTTAGCCAGACTGACTATTTTAGCTACACTGATCAGATGAAGATGAAATCCATATCTTCAGATTAAATAACTTCCCCTACTGATGAAATGTACTTCAGTTTTTAACAGTTAATTTGCAACTTTGTTTAAATAAAGTGAAATGGAAAATTTTATTAATAAATTCTGTAAGTAAACTCCAATGTGCTTAAAATCAACTGCCCCAGCTTTCAAGTGATTACTCGCAGAAAGAGCATCTTAACTGTTTCCATTTTAAGCTTAGCTTCCTTTTTCAGATAGAGTAACGAAAAAAAATTGAAAAGAAGTATTACAAATGCCCAAGGCAGATAAAAAGCTACGTGCACCACTCACTACGCACCCCAGATGAGGAGGGCGACAAAATGCTGAAGCAGCTGTGGAAGTTGGATCAATGACTGACCGTAGTTACTAAGATGATTAGAGATGCAGCATTAACGATGTTGCTAGTGACAGACCGGACTTCATTAGACTGAAGTCTGATGCGGAACATGCTTCTAAGTAACGGCACTAAGAAAGGTCACTGAGAAATTGGTTCAGGCCACACATCCACTATTCAGTTGCTTAAGTCAAGACGAAGCACAGATTTTGTGTGCAGCAAAAAAAGTTGTTGAATTTTGTATGTAAAAATGGTGGAAATGAGGGACCAGTAGCAGCAGCATAGAAGATTATCGCATAGGTTTGCATTTCTAATAAGAAACTCCTGCCAAAAACCCTTCCTGAATAATGGCAAAGCGTATTCTTAAGTAGATTTACAGCTAATTTGCATGCCCTATAATCCTTCACTTTCTAAAATAAATCTTTGGATTCACCTTTTGCAAAACGCCCTCATCTTTCACAGCAAGCAACACAAGCTTTAAAACTAAAATTTCCAATTAAAACTGGCAACATACTTGTAAGAAAATAAAGCAAACTGTCTGGCTTTCTTGCACCCTCTAAAGTGTTGTAAATAATACAAGACATCAGCTGCAGGAGGGAAGGTACATTGCTTGGAAACTCCCGATTCATTCCAGGAGATGGACTGTGAAGACTGCTTCTGTCAAAGAAATTGCTTCTCTATTTTCTCCTACTCAAAACTCCACAACTTGTTAAGAAGGACAAATAAGTCTCTGTACGCCATCTTTACATGCTGCATTGCTGAGATTTCTAGCAAGATTGTAGCAAACATTGAGTGTCCATGTATTAAACATCAAAAACACAGAACTGAACTATGTGCAATTTGGTAAAAGCTTTTCTGGGTTTCCAATTTGATCCACTTGTATAATTTTCAGTAACAGCCTTCATCCAACGGTTACACAGTATAAACAATGTTGGGTCAAAGTTATATGAAAAAAAAATAATCTACCATAGGCCACCAATACAGATAGCAGTTCTGAAAGAGAAAGGACTGAATAGCTCACCTTATTTTGTAGCAGACTTCATACGCTCTCTCAGAAAAAGGAGAAAGACTAAGCCAATGCAACTAAGCGTGTTTGTGATGCTAATGCTCTAACTCTTCAGGGATCACTAAGCCCTATTTCTAAGCATTGTCATTCACGCTTTAGTAGCATCAAATGCCCTTAAAAAATTCTCCCCCAGCCCTGGGCCCAAGAAAAGGGGCTAGAAAGAGCTCGAGGATGACTTGATACTGACCAGTAAAACAAGCTCAGTGTTCTGAGAAGAGCTGAGTCCAAAAAAAAAAAAAAAAAAAATTGAATAACAACTTTCACCTTTTTTCTTCATTTTTACACATATAATATTAAAAACCTGAACAGATTACAGGTACTATGCTCTGCAACTCAGTTACATCACAAAATCCTATTTCCAAAGTCTAAAAGTATTTTATACATTATAGAGAGTTTACTTACTTGTTGTCGAATTCTTGGGTTCCACCTGATGTAGTAATTGACCCAGAGCTCTAGATGACGCATACTGGCTACTGGATAGAGTGCCCGATTTAGCTCTTTAGTATAAAAAGGATTTGTGTATTTAGACTTTTCACTGTTTATCAAAGACCATAACGATAATGTTTTCTCAGTCACTTTCTAAAATGAAATTGAAATAAGAACAGTAAATATTTGCACAAAATCAGGAAATCCACCACAAAAGTCATGGTTACATTCTAAAATTAATACACTTCCGATTTACTTACAAGCACAGTAAGTTACTGTATTAGAAATATTCCAAAACCAGTGCCTGACAAGCATTTTAGTGACTGCATAGCCTTTAAGCCACCAAAACCAAGGAATTTACCATGCAACTGTTCTACAAGAATAAAGCCAGTGCAAAAACACTGTCGTACAAGGAATATAATAAAATACAACAGAAGCAAAATTTTTGGTAATCATCTAGAGTCAAGACAGCAATACAATTAAACAACTGGTGGTTTGACTAACCTCTTTTTCTCTAAGCCACTCACTGTTGTATAAGAAAGTACCAAACCGGCAACTGTACAAGTGATCCAGGATTGTAATCAAGAACTGCTCATTGAATTCAAAGGCTGTGGGAAACTAACAACAGAAAAGACAATATAAAAGCAGGGAGAGATGTACATGCCCTGGTTAAGAGGCTAAAGGCAGCATTTAGAAGCCTGAATACACATACAAATAATTTTAACAATAATTTCATATACTTTATAGCAGAGTGTTTATATGACGTGAGATGTTCAAGTTTCCCAAACTAATGACTGAAAAGAACTCTCCTCAGTATGTTCTAACTGCCTTTAATTTCTAAAAAGAAGAATAAAATACAGAATGGTTACAGTTACATTTTTACTAGCAAGACAGAATAAGATATCTACAGTGCATTCATAGTGCAACACCATACAGGGGAGGAAAGAAAAAAAAAAAAGTTTTTCTCATAATCCTTCACCCTAAAGGACTAAATTTGCTGCTTTGTTTCATTACTTACTGAATATACAATGTTTAAATCCTGGGACTCAACAGCTCCCAAGTTTCCTTTTCAAGCTTTGACAAAACAACTTTTGTCCCTGTAGCTGAAGGGACAGCTTCACAAAAATGGTGACATGGCACAACAGACTAGTGAAGTTAAACTAGCTGGATGCAGCTCCTGTAACGGCATTCTGCTGGGTCACATCTCTTGGTATATTTCCGAGAAGCCCATGTCTAAGACACACCAGCCTTGCATGCACAGCCAATGCCACATTAAGAAACCTAACCACAGCCTGAACACCACTTTTAGAAACAGGGTAGAGAGATGGTACGGTTTCAAAGTAAACACACTCTTTTTGACTACAGTGTCAGGGCAGAGGGGTATGCTGTCCTCTTCAAATACCATCTTTAAAATAAAGATCTAGGTTTTTAATTCAGTAATCTCTTAACAATGTCGCCTTCTGAAGAATGATATAACATACCTGCTTAGACATCTGCCACACACAATCAATAAACTGGAGAAAGATGGGTGATCTGTCTGCATCAGCATGATTTTTATCACCGTGGCCTATTCTCTGAAATCAAGCAATAGAGTCTCCAGTTAACCAGTCTGGTTTATAGCCAATAGACATTGTTTCTTATTTTGCACTAGAATATTAATGCTTCTGTAATAGAGCAACCTATTCTTATGATTTCAAAATTAGTTACAGCACCAAGGAGGAGAGATTCAGATACACAGAAATACTGCAAGTGTGTTCCAAAAATGTCTGAGAAAAATTCCACAGCGATAATCAGCCTTGTTGTAAAAAACAAGCAGAACTATTAAAGCATCCATTACTTCGCGAATAATCAAGACATATCTTGAACTATATTTATGTAATAAGTTTGTCGAAAGCCAAGTTACATACTTCGTCTTCTTTTGTAATTTAAGCTACTGGAGAACCTAGATCATCAAACTATCCACACAGATTCTCCTCTTCCCCCTCCACATTTAAACCTGAAGATTCACCCTGAATTAGACAGCGAACATGAGCAAACTTGAAGAAACTTTCATGTTCTTGGCAGAAAATTAACGCACAATTTTAAAATGTGGGTGAGCCGCTTATTCTGAAGAGTTCAAAGTAACAATCAACGGGATTCTCCCCACAGACAAACAGTATGTTTGGTAAGAGGTGTTTCCTTCCTTTTCACATTTGATAGCTGAGAACAGATGAGAGATTCGGGGAAAGGAGATTCTATTAACTTTGTAATTCTCCTTGAATATACTTGCCTGGAGGAGACAAAAGAAGAGCATGTACGTTGAACTAAAGTTGTCTATCTGCCAGTAAGATAGCAGGCTTAGTGTCTTAAGGACATGAAAAATGATAAAATCAGTACATTGCTCTGTACAGTGATTTGCAAGATAGTTTAAAACAATAGAATTGAACAGCAGGAAACAGAAGGAGATGAGGGACTGTAAGTGAACTCAGTCAACAGTAGCAAATGGCTAGAAAAGCACTATAGGGAAGACAAACAAATTGGTCTCCTTGCTGTACAGTTTTCATAGTTTTAAATATGTGGTATCTGTTCAGAGTCATACATTTCTTCAGTAAGCAGATAAAGTCCTTCCACTTCCACTTCGGTTAGCAGTTTTAGGATGCCCAAGTATCTTCCATCTATAATTATATCCATGTCTCAGATTTCTTACACTAAAATGCATTATTAGAACGATGTTCCACATTGTGCACTATCCAGATGATAAAATAGATTGCTAAGTTCAACGAATCACAGAATGGTAGGGGTTGGAAGGGACCTCTGGGGGTCATCTAGTCCAACTCCCCTGCCCAAGCAGTGTCACCTACAGCAGGCTGCACAGGACCTTGTCCAGGCGGGTTCTGAATATCTCCAGAGAACGAGATTCCACAACCTCCCTGGGCAGCCTGTTCCAGGGCTCTGTCACCCTCAGAGTGAAGAAGTTCTTCCTCCTGTTCAGGTGGAACTTCCTCTGCTTCAGTTTGTGCCTGTTGCCCCTTGTCCTGTCGCTGGGCACCACTGGAAAGAGTCTGGCCCCATCCTCCTGACACCCACCCTTCAGATATTTATAGGCATTTGTAAGATCCGCTCTCAGCCTTCTCCAGCTGAACAAGCCCAGCTCCCTCAGCCTTGCCTCACAGGAGAGATGCTCCAGTCCCCTCATCATCCTCATAGCCCTCCGCTGGACTCTCTCCAGTAGCTCCTCATCTTTCCTGAGCTGGGGAGCCCAGAACTGGACCAGTACTCCAGATGGGGCCTCACTAGGGCAGAGTAGAGGGGAAGCAGAACCTCCCTCGACCTGATGGCCACACTCTTCTTAATGCATCCCAGGAGACCACTGGCCTTCTTGGCAACCAGGGCACACTGCTGGCTCATGGTTAACGTGTCATCCACCAGGACACCCAGGTCCCTCTCCGCAGAGCTGCTCTCCAGCAGGTCTGCCCCAGCCTTAATCGGTGCATGGGGTCATTCCTCCCCAGGTGGAGGACCCTGCACTTGCCCTTGTTGAAATTCATCAGGTACCTTTACATCCAACTCTCCAGCCTGTCCACGTCTTGCTGAATTGCAGCACAGCCTTCTGGTGTATCCACCACTCCTCCCCAGTTTTGTGTCATCAGCAAACTTGCTGAGGGTACACTCTAACTCTTCATCCAGGTCACTGATGAGTAAGTTGAACAAGACTGGGCCCAGTACTGACCCCTGGGAAACATCACAAGCTACAGGCCTCCAACTAGACTCTGCACCACTGATCACAACCCTCTGAGTTCTGCCATTCAGCCAGTTTTAAGTCCACCTCACTGTCTACTCATCTAGCCCAAACTTCCTGAGCTTCCCTAGGAGGATGTTATGGGAGACTGTGTCAAAAGTCTTGCTGAAGTCAAGGTAGACAACATCCACTGCTCTCCCCTCATCTACCCAGCTCATCATGCCACCACAGAAGGCTATCAGATTGATCAAGCATGATTTCCCTTTGGTGAATCCATCTTGACTACTCCTGATAACCTTCTTTTCCTCCACTTGCTTAGAGATGACATCCAGAATGAGCTGCTCCATCACCTTTCCAGGGGTGGAGGTGAGGCTCACTGGCCTGTAGTTTCCTGGGTCCTCCTTCTTGCCTTTTTGAAGACTGCAGCAACATTGGCTGTCCTGCAGTCCTCAGACACTTCTCCTGTTCTGCAGGACCTTTCAAAGATGGTGGAGAGGGGCTCAGCAATGACATCTGCCAGCTCCCTCAGCACTCGTGGGCACATCCCATTGGGACCACGGATTTGTGGGTGTCCAGTTTGCTTAAATGATCTTTAACCCGATCCTCCTCAACCAAGGGAAGGTCTTCCTTTCCCCATGCTTTCTATCTTACCCCCAGGAGCTGGGATTCCCGAGGGCTTGCCTGAGCAGTAAAGACTGGAGTAAACGCAGCATTCAGTAGCTCCACCTTCTCTGCATCCTCCATCACCACGGCACCCACCTCATTCAGCAGTGGCCCCACACTTTCCCTAGTTTTCTGTTTGCTACTGAGGTACTTGAAGAAGCTCTTCCTGTTGTCTTTGACATCCCTTGCCAGATTTAATTCCAGGTGGACTGTAGCCTTCCTCTTTCCATCCCTGCATACTCTGACAGTGTTCCTGTATTCCTCCCAAGTGGCCCATCCCTCTTTCCACATTCCATAGGTCTTTCTTTTCCATCTGAGTTTTTCTGGAAGCTCCTTGCTCATCCATGCAGGTCTCCTGCCTCCTTTGCTTGATTTCTTACTCATGGGGATGCACTATCCTGAGCATGGCGGAAGACATCTATACGTAGAAAAGTTATTGAAAAGGAATTCCCTACTCCAAAGAAACTTATTATGTGCTTCGTTAGATAGAAAATAGAGAGAGGAGCTATTAAGTAGCCTACTATTTAGTTATTTGTTATTAAAACGTCCAAATTGCAACTCTGGTAACATAAAAACACGAAGCTTACTCTAACCCAGACAGTATAAGAAACACTCTACTCCAACTTCCCACTTAAGGGAAGGCATAACAATAGTTTCAGTGATGAGGTTTAGCAAATCCTAACTGCACTAAAGTGCCTGGTCCCCACTATTAAGACTCACAGTTCTGTCAAATGATTACCAACCTACAACAGAGTGATCAAAATATTTTCTGCTTGCATTATCAGTTTTTATTCTACAGAACACTCCAGAAAAGGACTATCTTCACCATAAGCTAAACAGCCCATCAAATCAAAATATACGGTACTCTCACAAAACAGCAGATGGCTAAAGGAGAGTGGCTTCAACCACTTCCAAAGATTATCACTTGAGTGAGCAAGTTGGGAAAATAAAATAGTAGTTTAAGCAAGAGCAAGCTTTTAAATCACACTTATTGCTGCTGCATTGTCAAAGACGGACCAGTGGACTGAGCTCATCATCTGGCAGGAGTGTAAAAGTCCTCACTAATAGGAGAAAAACATTATCTGTTGAGAAAGAACAAACTCCTTTGATTACTCAAACTAAAATTAATATTTTAATCATAGACTGTTCAAATTTATTCATAACGGTGAAGGACACAGATCTATCCAAGGTTTGCGTTAAATCATAACATATGCACTAGGCTACAAGTCTCCTAGTGACACACTCAAATTTTATCAGCATCATGACTATAATGCTTTTTAAAAATACAAAATAAGATACAACGAGAATAAGAAGCCAAGCCAGTGTTTTCCTGTGGTTGTACCAAGGCAGAACACTTCAAAGGTTTATATAACTCATCACTACTAGAAGACTACAGGCAAGTACACAAAAAACTGGAGTACAGCAGCTATCATTCACAACAATCAAAATGCAAATCTCCTAAGCCTCAAAGTACCTTGAGAATGTCAGATCAAAGACTGCTGAGCCTACAAGCACACTTACATGGTGAAGCGATTAATGCCGAGTAGCTATACGTGAATTTCCAAATGACTGAGACACATAAAACGGGCATGAAATACACGCATAGGTATATTTTTCCATTTATTGGTTTTTCCAAATTGCCTATTTTCCCAGTTTTATTAATATCTTCAGAATGTTCCACTAGGGACAAATTCTCTGTGGCAATAACTTCTACTGAAGATGCAGAAGGTTCTAACTGTGAAATACAAGGTTCAGCATCAACAAGTTACACTGTTGTCAAGCTTCCAACTTAGGTTTTATACTTACATATCCCAGCACACCCCTTGGCAACCTATTGTGCTTCTCCAGGTTCCTCATACGGATTTCCTGGTGAAATGCTTAGCTGCCAAATTCAAGAGAAGTTCCACGAAGACTCTGAAAAGCTTCCTAATGCAAACACCCTTGATTTTGCATTATAGAATCATAGAATCATAGAAAGTTTTGGGCTGGAAGGGACCCCTAGAGGTCATCTAGTCCAATCCCCCCGCAGCGAGCAGGGACACCACTAACTAGATCAGGTTGCTCAGAGCCCTGTCC
>Ga0065711_1047879_pt1 | contig 12099 bp, 16 predicted proteins | sample Hoacrofraction12_FD_59098 | JGI IMG/M metagenome (GOLD analysis project Ga0065711, IMG submission 59098) | Hoatzin crop microbial communities from Cojedes, Venezuela - Epithelial fraction 12 v2 (version 2) | ecosystem: Host-associated > Birds > Digestive system > Esophagus > Crop | place... | reverse complement strand
GCTCCAGAGCTGAACGCAGTACTCCAGGTGAGGTCTCACCAGAGCACAGTAGAGGGGCAGAATCACCTCTCTCGACCTGCTGGCCACGCTTCTCCTGATGCAGCCCAGGACACGGTTGGCCCTCTGGGCTGCCAGTGCACATTGCCGGCTGAAAAAAATAAAATAATTTCAAATATCATGGATATATATGTATATATACACACAGATGTGTATGAACAAAAGGTATACGTATATGTCTATATAAATGTGTATTTTTGTGTGTGTGTTTTTATGTGTGTACGACAGTCGGAGCACTGTTGAGTGGCAGTTCTGTTCCTCTCTTACTCTGGACAGGCTGAGGAAGGGAACAGGGGTGCTTTTGCGAGGGCAGCGAAGGGGGTGGTTGTCCCCTCGCCACTGCCTGGTGTGCGCCGTGAGCTCAGGGTTTGGCTGGCACGGAGGGAACCGTCCCGCTCGGCTTGCAGCTGCAGCAGCCTCCAGCCCTGGGACAGCCCGCTGCTGCTGTGTGGTGCCCGTCCCATGGTGGCCGGCGCGTTCCCCTCTCTGGAGTGGTTCCCGCTGACATGTCCTGCTAGCACAAACCTCCCCAGTGTGTGCTTAAGGTACAGGGGGAAAAAAACCCAACCAAATGCCTTTTAGAGTCAGTCCGAATTTCCTGGTGCTGCTTGTCCATCCGGTACAGACAGGGCTTTGTGAACAGCTTCTTCAGTAGCACTGGATGTGTTGCTCTGTAGAGGAATTATAGAAGAACTGTTTGCATCAGTGTTAACGGCATTTCAGAAAGCAGCTCCTTCAGATCAATTCAAATGAGGGTTGCTGCTGAATTAAGTGGCTGCGGAGGTCAGACAGTGATTCATGTACAGTGCTAATCAACTTCATGTCTGCTGAACTGCGGATTGCTCTTGCATTGCTTCCTCAGCGCCATGCTGCACCGTGAAAGCTGAGGCACAGGGTTAGTCAAACAGGCTGGTAGTTTTTCATGTGAAAAGCAGTAGCTGCCAAGGCCTAACTGTTGAGCAAGGATATATATATTTTTTCCCCCTTTTGTTGTAGGTGGAAACCTAGAGAGGTGCACCTGGCTCTTGTATTTTGGATTCTGACTAGCTTGGAATGCTTTTGTGATGGAGAAGTTACCAGCTTTGCACAAGAAACCAAACCTGTTGGTTTCTGGGAGCAGGAGATATAAAATTTATAAAGTCTGTGAGATGTAATACAGAGACACAGCATAAGTGCATTAGTTCTGAGTCTTAAACTATCTGGATGTGCTGAAAGACTGAGCAGCCACAGAGATCAGAAGTTGTGCCTGAAGAACAAATCACTCCTCTATCTGCACATCTCGAAGTGCTTTATAAATGAGGCCACTTTCCTAACTTACCCTTCACAGCTGAGGAAACGGGCACTGAGAACGACATGGGGAACAGACAGACCGGGACGGAGCCGGGACCAGAAGTCATCCATCCTGAGATGCAGGAGGAAGGTTGTCCTTGGGGCCTCTCTGCCCTTGAGGGCCCCGATCTGGAGCTATGGAAATGGTCCAGTAAAGATGCTGGAGAAGTAGCAGTGGTGTGTACCTGTGCGCTGGCTCTGTGCAGCCCCTCTGCCATGCAGTCCTCCAGAAGTGTACCAATACATCAGAGGCTGAATGGTTTTTTGATTCCCTTACTAGGAGCTCTTAAAATAGAAGGAAATGGAATAGAATGGAACAGAATCTTTCAGTTGGAAGGGACCTACAATGGTCATCTAGTCCAACTGCCTGACCACTTCAGGGCTGACCAAAAGTTAAATCATGGTATTATGGGCATTGCCCAAATGCTTCTTAAAAACTGGCAGGCTTGGGGTGTCGACCACCTCTCTAGGAAGCCTGTGCCAGGGTTTGACCACCCTCTTGGTAAAGAAGTGCGTCCAGATGTCCAGTCTAAACCTCCCCTGGTGCAGCTTTGAACTGTTGCTAGGTGTCCTCTTACTGGATGCCGGGGAGAAGAGATCAGCACCTCCCTCTCCGCTTCCCCTCCTCGGGAAGCTGCAGAGAGCAATGAGGTCGCCCCTCAACCTCCTTTTCTCCAAACAAGACAAACCCAAAGTCCTTGGCCGCTCGTCATAGGACATTCCTTCCAGCACTCTTCTCCTACCGTCACTTCTGGATTGTGTCTATGGCTGGTGTGATGAAGGCGTTCAAGCAGGGTGGTTACAGCAGTCTTTTAAGAAGTTGTGTGTCCTGGGGGCTGGCAGTGGGTTTTCCTGCAAATTATCTTCCTCGTTGTGAAAACTACATTCAGGATCTTTGCAAAATCCAGCTGGAGCTCCTCACAGAACTGCTCCCAAGTCTATGCTCTCCCGGGTCACCCCACCTGACATGTGTCCCTGTGATCTATGGGCGATCACTCTGTCACCTCAAGGGAGACTTCTTCTCAGGGCTCTCTGGGGTGGCCGGGATCCCTGACTGCCTTGCAGTGTGAGCTGCCTTAGTGTTGAACACCCTGTGCTCTTCTGAAGGTGTTGTTCACCACAATCCAGCCCTCAGGGGGACATACTCTGCTCTCACTTCCATGCATGGGACTGAGGAACTGCAGAACAAGACAGGAGAGCGGATCTCAGCAAGGTTTGGCCTCCAAATTGTGTAAGGAGTCCCAGAGCAGGAACTGAACCCCGCTGCCTCGTCACTCAGCCCAGCCCAACCAAAGCATCGCTCTGCGCCGTAAGCCTGCTGGCGTTTGCCCCCGAGACTTGAGTTATGGCCCTGTCCCTCTACTCTGGGATTTAGTGATGTAATTTCAAAAAGTTTTGATTGATGGAAAACCAGAAAGAGATTAGAAGATCCTGCAATGTGTTAACAAATCACTCTGATTTATCCGCAATGTAAATCACCCTAAATGAAATGCTCTGATTTATCCATCTTCGCTGCATGGAGGGACTGATTTAGTGATGCTGAGCCCAGCCATTAATGTACCACATTCATAAATCGTGGTGCGCATGTATTATGATTTATGAACCCTGGTCAGACTTTCTGATTTCACCCCGTAGCTGTGACAGTGGGCACCTTGGAAGTTTTGTCAGCTGCACGAAGTATTGCCAGATAGAGGACACTATGAACCCCACCTTACAAGGGAGTTCCTCTCTCGGAGCCTGGGGATGCTCTGCACTGTGGAATGTGGAGGTCAGATCAATAATCTTCCCTTTCCCTTTTGCGCTCACAAGTCAGCAGAAAGAAGAGAAGGAGGGATGCGGAGAGTCAGTTCTGCTGGGCACACGGGGAGAAGGGAGGGAGCAGGGCTTTGTGCCGCTTTAGGTTTAGCGGAGTCGCAGGGATCACGATGGGGAAGAGGGAGACGGGATTTCAAGTGAGAAGGCATGGCTACCATCCTGCAGTCTGACTTCCTGAATTATTCAGGATGTGGTATTTCGCCTTGTCATTCTCACGATGAGGCTAATAACTTCGGAACTGAACTGGGCAACTGAGAAGAGGTTTAAGCATCCTCCCCTAGCCCCACCCCAAATACTGAGTTTCAAGTCTGTGCTGCACCAGGGTATGTTTTGTGAGGTGTGAAATACAGCTCTGCCTTTGCCCTGCAAAGCTGTGAGCTACTCATCTTTGTAATTTTTTATTTTGCATCGGTACTGGGCTGTAAGGAGCCAGAATTGGCAAGTTCTGTGTTAGAGATGTGTAATTCATGTTTTTCCACGAGGACATCCAAAGTGTGGGAGTTTCTTGTCCGTAGCAGTTCTTTTGAAATGCAATGACGTATTCCATAATTGCAGGTATGCATTATTATGCTTTTAAAATGGAAGATGGCTTTGGCTGCTGGAACAAAACAGAATGTTAATTAGATTGGGAATGAAACCAAACTACCCCCCCCACTACACTCTTCCCAACGCTAGGTCGTGCCAGATGAGGCTTGATTACAATTACAGTGTCATGAGTGCTAAAGCTTTCTAATGCACATAACGATGCTTTAGAAATGACCTCCTGCATACTGAGATTTATCAAGTTATCATCATTTCTGCATGTCTAGATTAATCGAACAGAAACTGAGCTTCAGGAGGGCTGAAGAAACCGTCTAAACTGACCGTTCTCCTGAGACTCATCTCTGGACAGGTCGGCTGAATTCCTGTGACTTAACGACCCGCTTTCTCCCTTGCCTGCGGCCCGATCCTGCGCAGGTGATGCACAGCGGTGTAGCGGTGCGAGCCGCTCAGTGCGTGTGGATACAAACGAGCTTTCCATTCCCCTCAACAGGAGCGCGCGTGCCGAAAGGACCGATGACTATTTGCCTGGTTCTCGGACGGGGTGCTTGCTGGCCCGCCAGCCCGGTGCTGGGGAGCAGGTTTCGGCAGACAGCGAGAAGCTGCCCTGGCTCTCGGGGTTGGTGCCTCGCGCTCTCTGCCGCGCTGGGGCTGGCTGTTCGGCTGCCAGAGGGCCAGAGTGAACCCAGGCAGAAGTCTTGTAAAATAAAGGCTAAAGAGGTAAAAAATCGCCATGATGAGAAAGCTTTCTGTGAACAGCAGGCCCTGTCTGCCACTGAGCACTGTTGCCATTTCTAGCACTTGCTGGGAACAGCCAGTGCTGCAGAGAAATAGGAGTTCATTTTTTCCTTCAATTATCAACATCACTGCAAGCAGCACTGTTTACAGTTCTGCTTTTGTCTTCAGAACTGATAACTCTCTTTTTGAACAACCGTAGGGAAATCTGGGGCAGCTCCGCTTTGACTTAGTGACGCTCAGAATGTGAAATGTTGCAATGAAATCCTTCCTGGTTTTCGCGAAAACAGTAGCAAAATCTGTGCTGGCATCAGAAGAGGCAAGGCACGTCTATAGATGCTTTTTGTTTCTTCCAGAAAAAGCCAAACTTAAGGCTAGTGTGATCTCAGTCGACGTCACTGAAATGAAACAGTTGTTATACAGCAGCTCTTAGATCCCAGGGCAGATAGGAGCATCACGTACAGGGCTGGACAAGGTGGTATTGAGCAGCGGGCTCCGCTTCCCAGCCGTTGCGATCTGAAGTCACAGACGTTATGATCTGAAGCCCCAAGTCAGGAGGGTGCTTCATGAGCCCACGAATAGCTCCTGTGACTGCAGCGAGAGGGCTCGCGTGCCTAACCTTCGGTAAGTGCTGAAATACCCAAGCCACTTCTAAATTAAGACCTAATACACAGTCTTTCCTGAATTTTAGGTTTCCCTGCCTGGCTGCCCTGACCTTCTACAGGGCCGATAACTCTGTTTTTGTGGCTACACTCAGCCAGTGCAGTTTTAATCTAGCAATGATGATGGCCTCAAAATTCGAAATACAGAGCATCCTTCAACCCCACAGACCGTGCTTCCCTACGCTTGGGAATTTAAGAGGGAGAGTGCTGTTGACACGAGCACCGTGTACAACGGTAAAAATGTAACTATAGCACAATAAACCTTTTTTACTTATGAACGCATCCAGCAAAGATGGAGCCAGACGGAGGATCTGGCAGAGCCTTACGGGAGCGCCCGAGGCACGTCGGGCTGTGGGGGGCTGCTCTCTGCATCGGGCCTTGCCGGCTCTCGGGAGGCTCCTGCGTGTGGCTGGGGAGGCAGAGGCGAGGCAGGGTGGGGAGGGAAGATGTGCACAGACTGCGCGCTTCCAGGGAGCCTGTTTCAGTTTTTCTTTCTTTTCTTCGAGTTTTGTTGCTTTGATTAGTCTTGAGATCAAAGACATTCTGATGGAACTGACGAGCACCTTCTTTTTTGTGGGAAAGAAGAAAAAGAAGTCAAATAAGTTATTTTGCACAGCTTTCTGCTGTACCATCCCTTTTAACTGAGTTTACACTTTATACTAAAGTAGCTGCTGAACGTATTTTTGGGCAGGTTTTTGGCTTCTGCCTTTTGAAAAATGGAAGGACTTGCTCCTTAAAAGTGAGAGCTTCATCTTTAGGGCTCTTCGCCAGGCAGCATCTCCTCGGCCGTCTCACCTGCGACTGGATCAAGATGTTGACCTTTATTTTTGCTCTGATCCACTTGCTGATTCTCCGGTCACATCCCTGTGCCTCTGGAAAACCCATCAAACCTGAGGCAGCCACCGTTTTACTGGGCAGGGTTTTTGATACTTCCTTGGGTTGGGTTTTTGATACTTTTGTGAAACCCCTCCCTGCTGAGAGGCCTGCGCGTTGCTCTTCCCTGGTGTCAGGCAGCCCGGTGCTGAGCTGGGGCTTGGTTTCTCTGCTGTGCTGGCCGCTGCTGCGGCTCCCCGGGCTCTCGTCTCCTTTACTGGTCGGCTGCTGGTAACGGGGGTTGTGAGGAGTGTAGGACAGGGACAGGCATCCTTCCTGCTTATGCACGCAGAATCCACCTCTCATCCCTCAGCGAGTGCCTAGAAACTAATATATTGATTAGTTCCTTCTCGGGGTAGTAGAAGGAATGAGCTACAGGTGCCAGTGACTCCTTCAGAGGATCTGTTCCATTACTGACCAGTGTGCTTTGAAGAAGCGGGGGTGGAAGAGCAATGATAAACTCCCCCCCGTCATCTGGATTCCAGCCGAGAGCCAGCTGTGTTCGAATAACCCTCTTGTTCATCAGCCCTGACAGCAGCTGTGCCTGTGGGTGCACGTGCTGTGTCTCCAGGTATATTCAGATTAAAGTCTCCCTGTGGCAGGACACCTCATATTTCAATACTTTATGAAATTCTAGGTGATTCCCTACCAGTTTCTAAAACGTCACGGGAAACGGCGAGCTTTTGGCCGTGTCGTAGGCAGAGCCCTGTTGCTGCGGCGTGCAGAGGGTGGGAGCCTGCACCGGGGCAGCTGCCTTGAGCCTGGCCAGCGTTGCCCTCTAGGCTTCTATTTATTTTTGAAGTGTTTGCAGAATAGGAAGATTATGTTGGAGACATGGATACAGTTTGGTGGCAGCAGCAGTGGATGTGTACAAGAAGGAAATATTTGTTTCCTGCTCTGGCTTTCCTTCTTCTCTGTCCTTCCCCACAGATTTGTTACCCATTTTCTTAGTTTCCCTCTCTCATTTCATTTTTCCTTTATATTTTTACCTTGTGGGGCAAGTTAAAGATATCAGGGCAAGCTCTATGCATGCAAGGAGACAGGAATGAGCTCACTGGTGTTTTGGTCACGATAAATAGTCATTCAGTGGCACTGCCAGGCTTGCAGAGAACAGACCTACAGGCAGAGAGATCACCGTTTCCTTCATAAGAACTCCTGCATAAAGCATTGTATAATCCAGCATATAATCCTTCCATGTCAAACCTGGAACACCGAGTCTTTGGTTAAGGTGTTGAATGAGTGAGGATATTGTGTCCTTTTTTAAAAAAAAGAAAAAAAAAAAAAAAAGATACGTTGTGCTAGAACTCCCTCAGCTTAAAAAGTAAACCCTTAAAAATAGGTTTGCATATTTCAGGCCAACTGACTTTCCGTCTCTCTTTCTCTGCAGTGTATGTTGTAAAATCTTAAAAAATATTTTAAGAAGTAGACACTCCGGTTTCTTCTATGTGTTTGCCTACTTTCTGCATTCCATGTCTCTTGGGCCATAAATTGCCAACGTTGATGGAGAGCGTTTTCTGAGGTAAGAAAGCACAATTCCTTCGAAAAGTAATAACTAGAGATGGAAGCGTTTCTCTTCCTTTCTCATTCCTGTGAATTCTAGTTACAGAGACGAAAGAGGAGTCCAGAAAAACTTGACCACTTTTCCTCTTAACAGTTTGTTTCACTGCAAGAGAGTGCTTTTGGGTAGAGCTATTCCAATAGCTTTTACAGAGAGTTTCCTGATGCCTCACTGTAGACGTGCTACAGAAAAATCCCAGCTGGCAATTCATCCTGGAGAGCAAGCGTGGGGCAAGTGTCTGCGTTTGTGACGGAGAGGCACAAATGAGCAGGGAGCCTGAATTCACTATTTTTCTCCTCTGGGCATTCCTCCTTGCAGAGCTTACTGCATTTGTGGCCTAGTTTTAATGAGAGATTTTTGACAGCAGTGGTGAATGTCGACATTTTCCTCTTTTTATTTTTTTTTTCCTTCTTTGGGTTGGAGCTGAGCAGCCAGCATGGCAAGGAGGCTCGAGGGAGCCTGAATCATCCCCTTGGACTGCAGGTACCGTGTCCTAGACTCTGCTTTATCAACTCCCGCAGATGGTGAATGGTTTCTTTCCCCCATTATTTCTGTTGAAAAGTAGCTTCTGCCTCATCCTTTAGGTAATAGAAACATTATAAGGTCCAGTTCCAGTTCAAATTTACTTAAGGCCTTTTTATTCTTCTTTGTTTATTTCTCGGCACTGATCTTGACTAGCTGTATTTCTTCCTTGGTGTTTGCCTTTGGGTTATTTCTGGGTTGCAGCGATGACCCCTCTTAGTCTCTGGCTAAGCTAAAAAAAGCCGGCTACTCTGGTCTCCCATAGGGGAATCTCCCTTGTTCAGATTATCGCACCGGTCTTCGTCAGTCTCTGGCTCTTCTGGAGTTCAGTCTGCGTGTGTTGAAGAGGGGCCCGCACAACACGCTCTGTGTTCTGGCTGGTTCCCCCGGGTTAAAATGGCTTTGCTCATCACAAGGGTGCCATGTGATTTGCAGTAAATACATAGTTTTGTTTTTTAAACCACAAACCCAACCACTGTTCACTGAATGTGGAAGGAAACTCTCATCTGTGCAGAGAAGGGAATGCTATGTCGTTGTTTGGAGAGCTAAATGATGGAACATATGTTGGGACAGCCTGGGTGCCGAACGTACAGAAAGGGTCGCCTGCCCTTGCTCAGGGAGAGTGGCACAGCTGATGCCACCGGTCCTTTATGCTTGTCTGCTCTACTTGAAGTTTAGGGCTCTGCTTCTTTAGGCAGGATGCTGAGCTGTGGTAAGGAGCAGAATGTGTAAATATGGTGTCCGAACTCTCCGATTCTTTGCAAGTCACAGCAAAAGCTCCCGAACCTGGTGCAGCTGAGTCCGTATCGGAGCAGGGTTTGCCAGGCAGCAAGACCTGCCTGGACGCGGTCCTGTGCAGCCTGCTGTAGGCGACCCTGCTTCGGCAGGGGCGTTGGACCAGATGACCCACAGAGGTCCCTTCCAACCCCGAACATTTTGTGATTCTGTGAATTCAGCGGGGGAATTTGCATTGTGCTCTTGTGGCACTTCCAGAGAGCATCCGAGTTCGTACTTAGAGCTGCTCGGCACTGCCTGCGTGCGTGAGACAGAACAGGGTGGGGGGTAGAAGGGCAAGCCTGGTAGGGATAGCCAAACCGCAAGGTGAAAAGCAAAGTGAGGTCTGGGAAAATCTGGCCTTGGTCTGCAAAAAAGAGCGAGTGGAGTTACTGTGCCATTTGAAGGTGTGGGAGGTGCAGGTAGCGAGTCAGAGTTTTGATGCTGCTGGAAGCCATAGGTCAAAATTTCAGTCAGGGTAACAGGAAAATCAATGGCGCTGCATGGCTTTCTGCCAGCTGAAGATCGGGCCTGATATTTGTTTTCCCAAGTAAAAGGGTTGAGTCAATCTTGCAGCCTGCCTGGAAAACCACAGAGCGAGACTGATCTAATGCTTGTTCTGTTAATTGCCCAGTGCCCATTCTTCCAGCACAGGTCTGTGTTTATGTGCCAGAATAATGTGGGTTGTGTCTGACACAGGAGATCTGACTTGTGCAGGGACTTCAGTCTGGCCTGTTCCTCTCGGAGGACTGGGGGAATGAGGCCGTACCCTCCCGGCCCTTCCAGCCAGCAGGTGAAGACACCATTCAGGTAGGGGTTGTTTCCATTGATGGCCGGAGAGGTGAGTCACAGAATCATAGAACCATAGAATGGTTTGGGTTGGAAGGGACCTTAAAGATCATCTTGTTCCAACCCCCCTGCCATGAGCAGGGACATCTTCCACCAGACCAGGGTGCTCAGAGCTCCATCCAACCTGGCCTTGAACACTTCCAGGGAGGGGGCAGCCACAGCTTCTCTGGGCAACCTGGGCCAGTGCTTCACCAGCCTCATGGTGAAGAATTTCTTCTCAATATCTCTTATAAATCTGCCCTCTTTTAGTTTAGAGCCGTTCCTCCTTGTCCTGTCACTACACACCTTTGTGAAAAGTCCCTCTCCATCCTTCCTGTAGCCCCTTCAGGTACTGGAAGGCTGCTCTAAGGTCACCCCGGAGCCTTCTTTTCTCCAGGCTGAGCATCCTCAGCTCTCCCAGCCTTTCCTCACAGCAGAGGTGCTCCAGCCCTCGGATCATCTTCGTGGCCTCCTCTGGCCCCGCTCCAACACATCCACGTCCTTCCTATGCTGGGGGCTCCAGAGCTGGACGCAGGACTCCAGGTGGGGTGTCAGGAGAGTGGAGTGAAGGGGCAGAGTCCCCTCCCTCGCCCTGGTGGCCACGCTGCTCTGGATGCAGCCCAGGATGCAGTTGGCTTTCTGGGCTGCAAGCGCCCATTGCCGGCTCATGTTGAGCTGAGTGCCGTGCAGGCCCTCTGCTAGAGCAAAGCGAGAGGGGAAGGAAGAGTGACAGAAGGGACAGAAAGGTCCTGAAGGGTTTTCTTCAGCCTGGCTTAATTTGGAGGCGACACTTCATATGTCAATTTAAATTAAGCCATTTCAAAGAGCACCTATCCCAGAGCCTCAGATGCACTCTTAAGATGGCAGCCGTGGGGCAGGTTGGGTGACACAGCTGAGGACCGAGAGGGAGGGAGCTGAGCTGAGGTGCTTCATGGCAGGGCTGCTTTGTCCCCTGACGTGTGTGACAGCATGTCGTTACCCTGGTGTCGTTCACCCCTGTCTTCTTTACCCCATCTTTGGGCCGAGTGTTCTGGTGCGTTGAGTCCAGGTATCTTGTACCTGTGCCATGGTTTTCTGCAACCCTGATCTGAGTAAGGTTTAACCAGGGATCTTGTCTGGGTGGTGAACGGTTAACAGAACAGAAAGCCAACACCTGCATCTGCGGCCTCGTCCCCTCCAATGCAGCTGAATAGCGTTTCGTGATGGCAGGGAAATAATTCAGTAAAACCAGGCCCTGCTCTGTGGGAGATGAATGAAGCCGGAGTGAAGCAGAGGTCACTCATGTTAATCTGAAGCCAACAGGATTGTGGGAGTGGGGGAAGAGGGCGAACCTCCTTTTATGTACAAATTCTATAGCTCAGAGGCTTAGGAAACACTTCATAGTAAACACTTGCAAAGTATCCATGCCATTAACCTTTTTCGAGAGGAGAGACAAATGGTTTTCCAGCTTCGTTTTGTGCAGGTCTCGTGTTTTGGTGCGTATGCAGATGGCGCTGGGTGCCAGAGTCTCATACAAATAAGCCTGAAATGCAGAGGCAGCCGTGCAAGCGAAATGGCTTGCCGTTCCCTGCAGCTGCAGCGAGATTCTTCTCGCAGGAGGAGCAGGCGGGGGGAGAGCCTGATTTGTAAGGAAGCGTCAGGAAGAGAGAGGAACACCAGGAATCCACCTAAAATGCTGGCACGGTAGCAGAAAGTGCTGCATCCATGCTGCAGCGCTACCCTGTATTTTTGATGACTTGTGGAGCATCCAGCGCTGTTTTATTTTTCTGTGGGTTTTGGAGTATCCTTATCCTAACTTCTCGCGGCGTGGAAATATGCAAGCAGCCCATGGCTGTGCGGAACTGGGGAGGTGACGTCTGGGAAGAAGAGAGGAACAGCACCTTTTTGGGATCAGGACCGAAAAGAGCGTGGAAGATAACACAGACATGAAATGCAAGCAGGCAGTGTTGCAGGCATATTGACCGCCTGTTGTAAAGGCAGTGTGTGAAGGCTGGGCATTACGTTGTGCTACAAATGTTCTCTGTCCCAGACCTTTGTGGGCCTGTGAATCAGGTTTTTCCACGCTGTTTAACATCAAGTTACTGATATGCCTGTATAGGATCCCCCCCAGTTATAGATCTTCTGTGTTTCTAACCCCTTTGCGATGTTTCTTTTATGGGCTGGGCGGGCACCAGGCACTTACATTTCCAAGGGATGAATCCCCTGTTTTCTCCATCTTAGGCTGTGGTTTCACAGAGTCACAGAATGGTTGGGGCTGGCAGGGCCCTCTGTGGGTCATCCAGCCCAACCCCCTGCCGAAGCAGGGTCACCCAGAGCAGGCTGCACAGCACCACGTCCAGGCGGGTCTGGAATATCTCCAGAGAAGGAGACTCCACAGCCTCCCTGGGCAGCCTGGGCCAGGGCTCC
>Ga0065711_1047878_pt1 | contig 12099 bp, 5 predicted proteins | sample Hoacrofraction12_FD_59098 | JGI IMG/M metagenome (GOLD analysis project Ga0065711, IMG submission 59098) | Hoatzin crop microbial communities from Cojedes, Venezuela - Epithelial fraction 12 v2 (version 2) | ecosystem: Host-associated > Birds > Digestive system > Esophagus > Crop | place... | reverse complement strand
AAAAAAAAAAAAAAAAAAAAAAAAAAAAAAAAAAAAAAAAAAAAAAAAAAAAAGAAAAAACCACCCACACAGGAAACTGGAGAAAATTCATCAAAGTGAGTGAGTAGGTGACCATCCTCTCTTCAGATGAACTGGGGCACAGCTTACTCGTAGGACAGCTGCTGTGCCAGGAGCCAGGCGTCCCAAACTGTGACCAGGCAGTCAGCAGGGAAGTCTTGTGAATGTGGATGCTGAGGGAAGTTGCATGCGGTTTGCTAGAGGAATGCATGTCTGGCACCTAATGTGGGACCCAGAAGCAGGCAAAAATATTGAAGGAAAACCAAGGAGACAACTGAAACATAGCCCTGGTGATGGGGCACAGGAGTTCTTTCAGAGCAGTGCACTGAGTGGAAGAGGAGTGGGCACTGTGCATAAGGATGCAGGAGTACAAAATATGAATTAACCCATCTGAATCAGCAAGACATATAGTGGCTGCTCACCATAAACCACAGTCGCAACTGTGTTCACTTCCTGGGCCAGTCTATGATTTCCTCATTATTTACACGTTGCATCATTAGTCACAAAGCATTGCCTGTGGACACCTCTTTAGGTGCTTCTGCACAAAGTTATTCGGAATGCAACATCATACACAAATCTTACTGTCTTTCCTACACAGCCCCCATGCACTGGTTACGTTGTACTCATAGCTACAGGCTCTCGTTGCCCCCATGCTTCCTCGCAACTTTGCGGATGACAGGCTCTTGTGCACAGGCTGTGGGCAGCTATTTGCTTATCAGAATCAGTGAGGGAAGGCAAGTGGTGAGGAGAAACTTGTTTTGCTAATCTTCCCACAAAGAGTTCGTACTCCTGAGAAACTGCTTCCCCATTATCAAAGTGCTTGTGAGATAAACTACACTGGGGTCTGTGCCTGCCAGGAAAAATAAATTGCTATAGCTAAGGATGTGATAATAACTGCAGCATCATACCTTCCAGTATTAAAAATTGTCACACCCTATGATATTTACCTAGAAGTGATGCGCAACATTTCCCTCCAGGCAGTAAACAGCAAGAATTAATCAAGCTGTACAGAAGGAAAGGACATGGCGTCACCTCTGCTAGTTGTTCTGCTTTCTGTACTTGACGCTCCTTTTGCTCCTTTCAATTAAGGACTACAGTTTTAGGGCAGCTGAACTATTTCTAAGGTAATAATAGTAACTCAACAAGTAATATTTATCTCTGTATGTGAATGGTAAACAGGGGACACTGAATATCTAAATTTAGTATTTGGCCAATCACCAAATGTTGTATTAGGAAGTGATATTCCACTGCCAAATTAGAAGTGAGAAAGGCAGTGAATTATTTGGTACACCTCTTTGTCTTTAATTTACATTGCACCTCACTCTAAGGTCTCTGTAGCAGCCTGAGAATAATGAAACCAGAACCAACTGGTAGTTGATAGCAGAGCTGAGCAAAGCAGAACATAAACCAGCTCTGTATTACCTAGCACCATTTGTCACCGAGCTGTTATCAGCCTGAAATCTGCTGCAAGAGCAATCCCCAACTGCTTTTTGGTAACAGCAGCATGAAGGAGAAGATATTGTACAGGAGGCAGCAGAGAGTCAAAGTCATGCAAGCTCAAAATCGTGCAAGCACAAAGTCACGCCTCATAAGCGAGCGCTGTCCTGCACCGTCTGTCCGGGCATTTCAGTGCCAGGCTGGGCAGTAGCATTTCAAGCCATTCTTTCGGGCCACATTCAGCTGAAAAAAAAGGGTCTTTTGTCATTCATTGATTCAACTCTCCTTCTGACAGAGACAGCGGGTAGCTGGGATGCAGGGAAGAGAGGGGGCCAGGTGCTCTCTCTCTGGTACCTCTAGATGCATGCAGCTAAGACAGGGGATGAATCCGTTCAACAGCACTTAGATTCTTTCTCATGGTAAAGCTGGGCAAAGGCATCCCATCTGGCTGGCAAGAACAGGGGAGCAGCACCCAGGTACTTGAGGAGGGGCAATTTTGATGGGAGACTACTGGGGGGACACAACCCAAGGACTGGCAAGGATGTGGGAAACTCACATGACCTGGCTACAACAGAGCACACCTCTCTGACTTTGATGGGGCTATGCTGATATACACAGACTTTTTTTTCTTTGCAATAGCATATCAGAAGGGATACTCGTGCAAAAGAGATGCAGAGACTGAAGGAACGGTGAGATTATCACCAACCTGCAGCAGAAGTTCACAGGGCGCAAACCTGAACTGCTGGGTGAATTCTCACCCTTTGTGGAGCACCAGCGTCCACAGAGGTGGGAGCATCCTTCAGTTTTTTGTCTTTATCGTTAAAATGTTCTTAGTAATGCAAATTAATTTTTATGGCAGATTCTGTAATCTAAGGTCGATGCAAGTCACTCATAGCAGGAAAGAAGCAGTGGAGAGGATCAGTTGCACTGTGCCTCTCAATCTGATGGCAAGAAGTTAATAATTCACAACTCTTTAATCCTCATCACTGTCTATTCCCAGAAGTTTTTTGATTCTCTCATATCTCCTTAACTATGATTGAATTAATATTCATCCTACCTTGTTCGCAGTACAACCTTTAACAAATTTAGGTGCTTGCCATTCATCTTGTGTGGTCCTACCAATAAATGCGATACTTCTTCAAACGAAGGGCTCGGGGCAGATATGGGGGATGAGAGCGTGGAGACATGCCTGTGCCCTGCCCACAGACCTCCATGCAGTCCCCACTCTCTTGAGCAGTTCTTGTGCTTGGACGCTGAAGCGCAACAGCAAAGTATGGGAGGTGGCACACAGTGAACTGCACGGCCCAAAAGCTTTCCACCCACACCACAGCTACCAGGCCTGCTGGAACTTGCTGCAGCCGAGCCATCAGTCCCAAAATCCTTTTCCCTCTCATGCAAGGCTTTAAGAGCACAATTACTCTCGCTTGCTGTAGATACCTACTTTATGACGGTGATCCAGTCCCTACTACTGAGCACTGAACTGCCACTGTCTATAAAGGGGTGACGGGGTGACTCCAAAGTTTCATGCAGTCAAAGAACACGTACCTGAAATGGCTGCCTGCTGCCAAAAGTTATGGATGAAGGCACCAGCTCTGACAAGCAAGGACTAGACAAGATCACCGCCTGCGTCTGTGCCTACTATCATTTGCCTTGCTTAATCAACGCTTCCTGTGAAGACAAACATAGCTCTTTGGACTGTAGCTTTCACCCTTCCCAAATCTCTTGAAATTTTGGGGTTTGGTTTTTTTTCCCCCTGAATAAAGCCTGCTTGAAAATGACATCCCATTTCCTGTCCTCTGTTTAAAAATTGCTTCCTATTTGCTGAACTTCAAGGGACTGTCAAAGATGTTTTGTTTTCTTTTGTGCTAACACCTGTTTCACCTTGTTTAAGAAACAGTAAGTCCTAATTTAAGTTATACAACATTTAGTAAAATATATCTCACCTTTGGGCAGGATCACTCTTTATATACCATAAAATTGGATAATATCCTGGGAAACAGAATGAAGTAAAAACATAAATTACTGTTCTCCTGTTTTAAAGACCATATTTCTTATTGCTCCCTAGAGTTCCCTGATGCAACATTTACTTCAGTTTTGCATGATATTTAGCATTGTCATGAAGAGAAGCAGCCACTTAATGATATTAAAATATTTATGTCAGCAGTATGTTCATAAACAAAGAAAAGCTATTTAACCTCCTTTTATGAAAACTGGTCCTACAAAGGTACAAACGCACTGCAATAGTGCTAGAAAGGCCAACAGAATATTAAGTTCACCTGCACAATAGAAACTATAATAAAGAAAAAGTAAAGAAAAGCATACATTCAGTATCTAAAAATCTTGGAATAAATATGGGGGAATTCGGCAAATGCTTTGTCTTGCAAACAAGCTTCTCCCTTTAGCACAAAGCCATACCCAGAGCTATGCCATCTGCCCTCTCTACAGGCCTCCTGCCACTTTTCTCACACCAGTTTGCTTCTGGAAAGCTGAGCCAGTCCACATAAGGAAATGCCCTCCAGGTAGCCGTGCATCCTGCTCCATATCTTTGGTATTTATGTTTGATTGTACATGGACCTTGGCTGTGTGGCAGCCTTATACGGAAGTTTCAAAGCACCTTTTGTCCAGGGTGAACTTTAAGCTGTAGACACTGCCTTTGAGATGGAGAAGGTCCGCACTGCCCCTTCCCATTGCACAACATGGAGGATGCAGAAGCTGAGGACACTATAGTCTTATTAGCTTGACAGCAAACACGTCCAGATCTTCTCATGTCTTCTAGGTCACCGCTCAGGAAGTCTTGGCTTTGCCTGAGGCTCTGCTCATGTCTTCAGAGGCAAGCAAGAGCATCCAAGGATGCTTTTGTCCGTGAATGGCCTGCAGACAGATCTCCTTGGGCTGTGACTGTGTAAAGTCACATCAAACAGTGGCCCATCTGGTCAGTGTTGGCTGGAAGTGCTGTAAATAAATCCTTGCAATGCAATATATCCATTTTCAAGAAGATGTGTTGGGGTTTTTAGGGGTGTTGTGGGGTTTTTTATTTTGGTCCTCCCACCCAAAAAAAAAGAATGCTTTCTACATCCCCAAAAGCTCTCAACATCAATATACAAGGCATGGCCGGTGGTAAATGAGTGTTTCTAGTGTGAAGGCCATTCGTAATTCTTATTGCAGGTCTAGACTTTCAGTACCACTGACCCTGGCATTACATTGTTCATGCATGGAGCACTTAAGTTCAAAACTGAAGAAGCCACCATGTACAGCACTAATCTTCCTGAAGCTCTGAGCAAGGAGCAGAAACACCGAAAAGAGTATTCACTGTAGAAACATGTAAAAGGGTATGTGCAACTTGAATCCACTCAGACATTGCAGAGAGATGTTGCAACAGGTTTGGTGCATTCCAGGTGACCCTTCAGTTCTGACACCTTAGCAGGTAGGGTCCTTCCCTGTACAGGTGAAGACCTGATGAAATATCCCTTCAGCTAGATTTAGAGTGAAGAGCTGAACTTGGATCTCTGCTCTCACAGAAAAAAAATTTCTCACTGTAGGACTTAACTATGCACAAGACAAACTCTCCTCCTCCCCTCAAATATTTTTTCTATAAGCCTGAGTGAGAAAAGAGACCATATTGTGGATGGACAGCTGCAGAATAAGAAATCACTAGTAGTAAAATCCTCCACTACTGCATACATCTACAACTTTCAAGGGAGCAGGACTCGATTTTGAATGTTTCTTGTAAACGAACAGGAAATAGATATCCGCTCAAGTCATCAGCTTTCCTCCCCAATGGGAAAAAAAATTCTTAACAAGGCTCTGAACATGGGCTGGTGGGACAAACTCCATGACAAATATCTGCAGACAGGCCCACAGGCTGGGCAGGCCCCTCCTTCCCAAGAGCTGTGAAGCTGGTAGAGGTAGCAAGTTATCCTTCAGATGAACAATTTCTCATTTTTATGATGGGTGTCCAAAAGCATTTCTGGTCAAATGCAAGTTTTCTCGACAAATTTAAACATCTCATGACTCCTTGCTTCACCTGTCTGCTTCTTGGAGACTCAGAGGTAGAGAGGACCTTGCACTCACCATGGACTCCCTGGCCACAGGGGTATTAATATTGCAGAGGCTTGTTTCCCTGCACTACACAATACAGCACACACTGAGCTCCAGAACCACACAGGAAAACTCTAACATACACATGAACGGCTTCTCAGCTGCAAAGAAATACACATTTCTTCCCATAACAACACATCTTACAAGTCTTCGTTTGGGCTTTCTTCAGCAAGGATCACACCAGAGTATAGACATCAGAGCTGCCCTGTAGAGTGACCGAGACAAAAACAACAGCAGCAGCGGAGAGAAGTTGCAAGTCGTGTCCATGGATAGGAATGACAAATCAGCAGTTACATCCAGGACTCTTCTTTGGAGAACTGACCCATGCAACCTTCGGATCACAGCTTGCACCTTCCTCAAAGGTCTCTTCTCCTGCCTCTCTGCTTGCATTTGGTGTGGGCATCAACACCTGCCTGCACTCTGCTAGCAAAAAAGTTTTTCTTTTTCTCTCTGTATTACAAGAAAGAGAGGAAGAAAAGAGACACAACTGGGTCTCAGGAGAGATGCTTACTAAATATCCATATTTTGTGAGGCTCTATAGCTGCTGGTAGTGTAGTCGCTTTCTAATGACCCTGAAAATACAGAGCAGAGGGCTCAGAAATAGTCTGATGTCTGTTACTATGCCCAAGCAATAGCAAGTGCCCTGAACATCAGGCACTGCACTACTAAAAACTTCTTTAAGACATTATAATCTCTGTAGGTTATGCAGTGAATTTATGTTGTGCCACTGCTTGCCAGCATCACTCTGACTAGTGGCTGAAAATTTACCTTGTTACTTGCAGAAGCTCAGCATCTGCCAGCTGTGCAGGGGCTCCTTGTTTCCACTGACGTAAGAAGATATTTCAGTGGAAAAATACACTGAAACTGCTTTTCATCTGGTCAGAGACCGCAATCACTGATTCAGTCAGCTCTCAAGGACTCAGAGATTCAAACGTATTTCTGCTTTTTCCATGGGCTTTGATGAAGCTGGCATTATCATGCTAAATTACAGTTCAGGACTGCTGTGTATGTACAGATTTATCAGAAGAAAGCTATTAGATGTCTTCGGTATAGTGCCAATTACGCAGTCTCTGACACGTAATTAACTAAGGCCCCAAAGCACATATTTTAATCAATCCCTGTTCAACAAAGCACTTATGCGTGTGCTTAACTTCATCACACATCTAGCATACACAGAAGTCCTCTTCTGAGTAAGGAAAAACATAGGATCTGCAAGATTTGTCCTACCAACGGTGTTGGGCCATTCACTACTGGGATAAGCTATGCTACTTATAATGGCTTATATTCTCGCAAGTATCTATAGAAATCAGAAGCCAAGACCAGTTTCTAGCGTGACCTAGTCTTACTGCTGGAACTATGGTAATTTAAGAACAAAAATAGCAAAGTTCTGGAGGAAATAGTATTCTTTACTACATACTGTGTTGCGGGATATAACTTGCAAACTTTAGGCAGCAGAAATCTTTCTTCAGCCCTGTAAAGCTAGGATTCATCCCCATTTGACCTGAGCTGGCTACAGGTAAGCTATACTGTCTAAATAAGTCACCCAGGATTTCTCTGCAATCAGTGTAGAACATCTCTAGGTACAGATTCATCCCATCTGACGGTTTCCAAGAAATGTAGGATGAATCACTCCGTTGATTTGTGTAGTTGTTGGAAAAGCCCGCACAACTAGTTTAGATTAAACATATTGGTTTCATCTGACCAAATGCACATGTTCATCCAAGCTACCTGTCTCTCTGTATAACTAATGATGACATTTATGTTGCAGACTAATGTGCTATAACATAGACATCTAAACTGAGGTGACTCATTGCCCTAAGCATACTTCTTTCTCTCCAGCCTGGCCTACATCAACTAGCTTAGCTGCAGAGAGATTCAGCCCCATAAACATAGGAGCCTAGCACTGTTTTAGGTGCTGGGGGTTATCATGTCTGGCCACCAGCTGCCATCCCAGAAGGGTGAAGGTCTGAAGTCACTCCCTTAACAGCACTGCATATCATGGGAGCTTAGGGAGTGAGATCACATGAATCCTACACAACCAACACTCAAAGTGGCCTAAGGTGAACCCTTCCCTGTCTTCTATCTTACTAATGGCTCCATGGGGTGCAGCTGATCCCCTTCTAATTGTCAGATAATACAAGAAACAAAAACAGGTGGTACAGGCCAGGTATTTACACGCCTAACGGGATTTCTTAACAAACCCAGGCAGCCAAGTTTCACTGCTCCCACTTTCAGCTGAGATCAGGCATGGATCATTTCAGAGCAAAGTGGTGTATCTTCCCAAAAACCAAAGAACCTACGAAAAACGTGTACTGACTTAGAAGTTGCTGTGCAGCCTGAACCTCTCCGTAATCCATTATGGCTGTGTAAAATGTAATAAAACTACTACAAGGAGCTCTAATTCCATTTACTAATAATCACAAAAGTATTTGAGATGTGTCTGATGAACCATTTGGAAGATAGCATTTTCCAGATATGATTTGTAGTACAAAGAAAAGCCTTTAATACCATATAAATTAGACTTTATGTACAACAATATTTAAAACCATTGCAATGGAGGTGTTTTTGTTGTTTTATAGTCGCTGTTCAGTCTTCACTGAATAATTCGTCTGAAGAAAAAAAATGCTTGGCTTCTCAGTTCTTCCCAATGAATCACAGAGCAGGAGTAACATCATAATTTGTCTTTTTTTATCTACAGATGCCATTGTGCTCAGTGCAGCTCTACTCAGTTAATCTGCACAGCTTCTGATGAATTGCACTTAGTAAAATACACAAAATTATTTTGCACTTAACTAACATCCTGAGCAGCTCCACGTCAAACCCTACATGCTGCAAACACAGAAACACTTTGCCTTTCCAGAAACGGAGGCCGGGTGTGTCATAGAAATACAAGGATAAATAAATCAACCATTAATTGATCTGCCATTGCATTAACTATTTGATCAGCTAGCTGGCTAGGTTGAAAGTGATTGCGATATTTTTATTTTTGTCTTATCCTGAGCTTTTGCCATCACTGGGCATTCCCATGGCATCCTGGATCATATGGCTGTTCTCACTCCAAAGCTAGAAGTGTGTGTGGGCGGGGTTCCTTACACATTTGCTTTATGCCTTCTTTGATCTGATATTTCTATATAAAGAGTCTCCTTAAAGGTACAATTTCTCTGTTCCCACTCCCTCCAGGAGAGTAGGAGTATCCCGCTACCTGCTATGAGGATTAGACTGTCACACTGATTTTTTCCTATTATGTCAAAATACTGAAGGTGTGTCCTCTCCTTTCACTTGGCATGGCCTTGCAGAATGAAGTAGACACCAAGCACGTTCCCTTGCCAGGCTGACCCCAGGCTTGCCTTAATCTCCTCTCCCCAGCCCACACAGGCATCCAAGAGACATTTCTTGTCCTATACACGGAATTTTGCACCCACTTTCTATTTGCAAAGCTGCACTAGGAATACTCTTTCCTCTTTGCAATGCCGTATGATTTAAATATTGAATCACAAAGAAGTTAAGCTTTTCTATTGTCCACCAAAAAACATTTGAAAAAAAATCAATAAGACACAGCAAATTAGAAAATATGTCTCTTTCCAAGATTTCTGGGCATCCAGAAAGTTTTCAGCAAATCCCTGTCTCGCCATCCAGTCTCACGGAAGCAGCAGTGCTGGCTGACACTGCCAGTGATGTGTGGGGTATGTTAAAATACGCACAGATTCGCACAAGATGCCTCTGCCACCTTCAGCTTGTGATTACAAAAAAAGAATACAAGAAGAAAGCTGGAAATCTGAGCAGCACTGGGATGCCATATACTTTTTGAAAAGTACGTGCCAAGACCTATGTTACCATCAGCTTTTGTTCCTTTTTTTTTTCCCTTGGTGGTACAAAGAAAATGCCTCATCCCTGCAAAGAGCATCTCTGAGGTCAGCTCTAACAGGAGGAAACCTCTGAAATAAAACACCTGTAATTTCAGGGAATTTAGTGAGTTTAGACACTGCTTAGTTTCCAGCAGACAAAGAAGTGCCTAACATGTAAAAATGGCTTTCCATTTTACATTATTAATGAGCAGATTCCCATCTGAAGCTGCGTATCATGAATTCAATACAGATTACAGAGGACTGTACGTCCATCATAAACCAACAGTGCTGGGATGAAACATGAAAATTTTGACAACCCTCCCACACCAAAGAAAAGTTAGGGAAAGGGGCGGGGGAGACAAAAATAATTTTGCATTTAGAAAAAATTCCTCATTTACTTGTTTCTTGAATGTAGATTTATACAACATCAAAGAAGTAATAATTTTCCCTTACAGCTCACACATAAAATATTACTGTGAAAAAATCTTCTTTCCTGCCTTGCTGTCCAACAAAGACGTCACCAACTCCAGCTTAAGGATTTGCCTCTGCAGTAAAGTTTTATCACTACAATGCACTGTGTAATTCTCAGTTAGAGTTATACTCACGTACCCTATAGATACTCCTACTGCAGCATAACATGGCCTTTTTTCCAGATTAGCTGGTCATTTCAACCCTTTTAAACCATTCTGAAAAGAAATACTTTCACTACAACAGAGAGGATCTGCAAGGGAGTTACATCCTCATGGTTACATTTTCATGATACGCCAAGAATCTCAGCCAAGCTCCTGGAGATCTGCTGGGTTTTGATACCCACCTTTCGAAGGAAGATCTGGGTAATGCTTATGTGACTAGATCCAGTGTGACTAGACAGGTCAGCAGTTCAGCAGACTCAGTGCCCACTTTCCTGCGTCTCAGAGGCCAAATAAGTATTTGCACCATTCAAAACTCTGCCCATCACTTTCCCTTCCCCTATATACACCACCTGCTCTGCACCACCCATGTATTTACTCCTTCCCACAGAAAGAATAAACTTTTACAAAGCCTCACCTGTTCACCACAGTGCTAGCAGCAGGGAGCGGATCAGCAGAGAAAATGGAGCTCCTGGTTTCTCTGGTCATTACTTCATGCACTCTTACATTTGGAGCAAGACTTTAAACACACCAAGTGCAACCACAGAGGAGAGCCACTCATATTTCACTGCAATCAGAGTGGCTGATTTACGCCAGCCAAGAGGGATGTGGCTGTCTAACCTGAGCAAGGCAAACCCGTATTTACAAAATCCCACCTGCTCGCATTCCACAAAAACTCAGACAGAAATTATTTATGTGCACTGCTGGCACAGCAGACCCCCCTGCAACTAGCAACCAAGACTTCAGTGAAAGCTTTAGCTAGATGAACTCCATAAACTATAAAAACAGGAAAAGACAGCAGGGGAAACATTTCCATCATTCCCGCTTCAGTGTTACCTCTGTTGTGGTCAGTACAGCTCCTGTGGTTTTCACTTTTCAAGCAGCAAACACATGACAAGAGCCATAAATCCTAAGTTGCTGACTCACACCTAACAAAACCTTTGGAGTCATCCATCTCACCTGCTTTTCAACCTGCTGCATCAGTACATCCAAACACTGCCTTCACACTTAGAGCAGTCACTCTGTTCTGGCACAACAGAGATCAAATTGCACAGCTTGAGCTAAAAGAAAGGAAGAAACACTTACTCTAAAACCAGAGTTATCAACATACACTTAGAGCACGTATCTAAAACCTCCCAGAGCAGACCACACTTTGCATTGCAGCTTGGTGTGAGCAGCAAGGCACTTAAACTGAGAGATCAAAATCAGGGCTAGGAGGCAGCTGCCACTTGTTCCAAATCAATGGGGAAGACTGAACAGCTGCAGGTGCCTTTGACTCCCACAGGTGTAAAGCATATTCTAGAAAATTGAGTGAGTTGATACGGTCTGAAGTCTTGAAAGTCTGTATTTTACCTAATTTGTTTTGCAATTACAAATGTACCAGTTTATTTGACTTCAGTGTATTTCTGCAGGAATAAGCAGTATTTTTCTTCACTGGGCAAATGCTCCCAGTGTAAAACTGCTGGCAGCCAACAGGGACAAAAGTTTGACTTCAAATCTTCAGGAGTTTTGTGAAAACAGAAGAAAGAAAACCTAGAAAATCCCATGGGAAATTGCCCAGAGAGGAGATTTTTTAACTATTGGTCTTTGCATCATTGTTTATTCATCACTCTTGCAAAATTCAAATACACTCTCCAAAGCATAGGCTTCATTTTGAGTTTTACCCCTTCCGTGAGGCACCACAGCGAGTGCTGAAGCACACAGCAGATGCTGCACACCCGCCCAGACAGACCATTCACAGCCTGGATTTACAGTTTGGACCGCCAGCACCCACATGCGGATTCTTCTTTCCAGGGAGGTTTCATCCAGTCATCAGGGGAGATAAAAATAAACATGTGGGTGACGTGGATCACAGAATCACAGAATCACAGAATGGTAGGGGTTGGAAGGGACCTCTGTGGGTTATTTAGTCCAAACCCCCTGCCAAAGAAGGGTCACCTACAGCAGGCTGCACAGGACCTTGTCCAGGCGGGTCTTGAATATCTCCAGAGAAGGAGACTCCACAACCTCCCTGGGCAGCCTCTTCCAGTGCT
>Ga0065711_1047877_pt1 | contig 12099 bp, 16 predicted proteins | sample Hoacrofraction12_FD_59098 | JGI IMG/M metagenome (GOLD analysis project Ga0065711, IMG submission 59098) | Hoatzin crop microbial communities from Cojedes, Venezuela - Epithelial fraction 12 v2 (version 2) | ecosystem: Host-associated > Birds > Digestive system > Esophagus > Crop | place... | reverse complement strand
ACAACAAAAAAGCCGGAAACATATGGTGTAGCAGCAGAGGTAGGGTGTTATTTAGCCTACATTATTTTTAAAAAAAAATACAGAATCACAGAATCACAGAATCACAGAATGTTTAGGATTGGAAGGGACCTCTGTGGGTCATCTAGTCCAACCCCCCTGCCAAAGCAGGGTCACCTACAGCAGGCTGCACAGGACCATGTCCAGGTGGGTCCTGAATATCTCCAGAGAAGGAGACTCCACAACCTCCCTGGGCAGCCTGTTCCAGGGCTCCGTCACCCTCAGAGAGAAGAAGTTCTTCCTCATGTTCAGACGGAACTTCCTAAGCTTCAGTTTGTGCCCATTGCCCCTTGTGCTGTCGCTGGGCACCACTGAAAAGAGTCTGGCCCCATCCTCCTGACACCCACCCTGCAGATCTTTATAGGCATTTATAAGTTCCCCTCTCAGCCTTCTCTTCTTCAGGCTGAACAAGCTCAGCTCCCTCAGCCTTTCCTCGTAGGAGAGATGCTCCAGTCTCCTCATCATCCTCATAGCCCTCCTTATTTCTGGGGGGCAAAGAAGCAGACAAGGTGGGGAGCATGTACTGCCCCAGACAGCTCACTCCATTCCTGCAGCAGGACATCAGGGTTGAGCTACATGGTTAGAAACACCTGACTGTCACTACGGGCAAGATGGCCAAGCACCAGCCCCAGAGCATCGCACAAGGGTGGAGTGATGGCTGTGACACACAAAATGGACTGGGAAGAGAGGTTTGGAAAGAATGGAGCTCAGGAAGGGCTGTGGGGCTCCCAAGGTGGGAAGAAACTCCCAAAAATTGAGCTGAAGCAAAATGCTGGGGAAAAGAGCCTGAAGAGCATCTCACAGAAGCAGGGATACTTCTCCGCTGGCCAAGAGCTCCGCTGAGCGATGTCCCCTCCCTGGGCCAGCACTCATCAGGGAGAGCAGCAGAGCAGGACAGAGCTAATGGCACTAATGACTGTCCCCAGGCAAGGAAGCACGAGAGCTGTGGTGTCAGCCAAGCGCAGCCCAGGAGGCCAGTCCCTCCTTTGGCAGAAGCCCGCGGCTGAGTAAGCAGAAAGCCAAGTTAAGTGATGAGCAGCTCGATCTATGCTTTTATCCGGAGGGGGTCAGGGCTCCATAGGACACAGCCCAAGGTGAAAGGAGGGTTCTACCATCCCCGTGTCCTACAGCAATGGTGGAGAGCTGGGCAGCTCCATCCCAATAGCACAGCTCCCCTTAGCATAGCACCCCAGCCCCAGCCGTGGCAGGGAAGGCAGCTCCCCCAACACCTTAAAAGAGGTCACTGTGCCCCCAGACCAGTGTGCCCTCCCAGTGCACAGCAGGAGCAAACGCAGTCCAGACCTGGCTGCTTGCAGCACTGTTTGCGTTTTGCACTCACTTGGTTCACCGATGCCAGAAATAGCATCGAGATCAGCCCCCAGGGTGCTAGAGATGCCCTGTGCCTGGAGAGAGCAGAGAGCTGCCACTGCTTCCCCTGGAAGAACTCATCTGCGGTGGCTTTTATGTCTGAAAGCTGTTCCCCAGCTGCACAGACCCGGGTCCTGAGTGCCTCATGTTTTCAGGGTGCGAACGCTTGGCAGCTGGCTTTGTGGTGAGCGAAGTCTTTGCTTGGTGCCTGCTGCCCTGCTCCCTTGCACCCTGCCTGGAAGCCTTGTCCGCCGGGGCAAGGGGGCCAGCCAGGCACTGGGCGAGAAACCAGGGGTGCGAGCACCCCGCTCTCTATTGCACTCTGCTGCTGCATCCCTCAGACAACAGGAATCCGTGATTTTCTGTCCAATATTTGGCCTCCGTGCTCATACCTGGTCCCTCTGGGCTGCTTGTGCCCAGAGAGCAGCGGCTGCATGGGACGCGGGGACATCCCTGTGGGCAGGTGCTGAGCGTGGTGGTGGCAGCTTCGCGGTGCTGCTGCGGCAGATGTTAGCGACCTGATTACACGGGAATTAACTACCCAGAGCAGGAGAAGGCTTGTTTCATGCAAATATGGAAATACAGGGAAGCCTTGAGCCACAGAGCAGACAAGCACCCCTGGAGCTGCGGTGGCCGAGGGTCCCTGTGGTTCCCCTGTTCTGGGAGATGGGCTGCCAGGGATCCTAATGAGAAATGGCTGCCTAACAAAGCAAATCGGGCAGGAAAGGGCACTGCGGGAGGGTGGTGGTGTGCTCAGCTGGAGGGTGGCAAAGGTGAGGCTGAGCGAGGGTGGGAGAGGGAAAATGGCCGTGCAAAAATCAACGCAAAGTGTTCATGCAGTGCTTAGGGAGGGCAGGAGGCCCTCCAGAAGCAGGTTTCAGAATGCAAATTGAAATAAAAGCTGATTGCAAGTGTACCTGCTCTGCCTCTGCAGCCCGGTGGGCTTTCTGCCAGCTCGGCAGTGACCCAGGCTGCAGCAACCCCCCAGTCTCCCCGCTTTCTTGGCAAGTCTTCATCATCGCCCACTTTGTACCGGAGGGATGCCTTTGCTCTACCAACACCAATTTTCCCATGCCTCTTAGAGTTGAAAACTCAGAGAGAAATACCTGCCAGAAAGAGGCATTTACCACATTTCACATGTTTCCTCTGAAAAACTGGGAAATTTCTGATCCGTTCCATGCTTCACTGCCGCTTCCCGAGGGATGAGCTTCCCTCCCGCTGGGGAAGAAGGGGCAAAGGTGCAGTGATGGCTCTGTGGGCATCAGTGGAGAGAAAGAGGTTTTCTTGCTCTTCCCTTTGTCTGACATCATTTGGGAATGAGGTTTGAAGCCGCTTCCCCTGGAAACTATGTTTTCCAGCAAACCGCACAAGGTGGTGTTTATCTTCTTTATTGTTCCTGAAAAGTCCAAGCAGTTTGCTACTTCAAAGCCGATGTGAAATTAGCAGCAGAGGGGAGGGGAGGAGGAGGAGAAGGGTAAAATAACCCCAGAGAGAAAGGACATCTTTCTGAGGCTGAACAAAGCATCTCGGGTTGACTCCTAACCATTCTTTGCAGTATTTTATTTTGCTCAAAGACGCAATTGAAAATAATTAAGTGGCAGTCAAACAGAAATAATTTATATTGGATTTTCAGCCAGTCCGCTAGACCAAAACTAACTTGTCGTTGAGACACCCGTAACGGAGACGTGGCCCTGGGAGGAGAGCTGCTCTCCCACCCACGCTCCCCTGCCTCCGTCCTCCCCGGTGGGGTGCCCGGCTCTGCAGCTGCCGCAGTTTTCGGGTGCCTGGGGACTGCGTAGCGCGGGGAGGGTCGCACGCCCGGACACGGCAAGGCTGGAAGTGATGTACACTAAGAACTCTGTGGCTGTGAGGTCGGCATCGTGACGTGGAGCTGCTTAACGTAGTCACCGCCATGGGCTGATACGTTTGCCCCTGCGTCCCGCGTGAGAGACGTGGAGCTGGGCGCCGTGCGCTTGCTTGGCTGCGATCAGTGGCGAGAAAGCTTTCTGTACGCGTTTTGATTTAAAATGTGAAAAAAGAGAATGAAAAATTAGTCCGTTCTAAGCACAGTTAGAAAGAAATGACTTCAGAAGTTGACAATTTGAGGCAAGTCTCCCTTCTTAAAAGACGTTTCTAAATTAGCTATTTTGGGTCAGCCTCCATCTCTCATCCTCTGAATGTCCCTTGTCCCTCTCATTTCGCAGAGGGGAGAAAAACAGTTAGCAGTTCCTCACTGCTAAGTAGCATCTTTCTGCTGCTGGCTAAGCTGCAAAATGGATTAGCTTTGCCTCACAGCTCTGTACACAACAATTTCAGGCTTGCACAGAAGTTGCGTGGCCTTTCCAAGCAAAACATTTCCCGTGAAGCCCTTTCTGGGGATAGCGGGAGATCGAAACCAGACTCTGGGGCAGCAGCATGCTGGAGGACGGGGAGCAGAGAACACCAGGCGGGTGGCAGATCTGCTGTCACGGACAAAGCTGGCACTGAACTTGGGCAGGACATGCTTTCCTGTCGTTGGGAATGAGGAGGCGAGGGGTCAGCGTGGAGCCTGGCAGGGACCCTGGTGCCAGAAGCCCGGATCCAGGGCTGAGGAGCGGGGGAGAGACCTCAGGTGAGCATCCCCTCCGTCCCCAGGCACGGGGACGAGGGTGTCGGAGGGACCAGTGGCAGGTCCCAGCCCGCGGCCAGGTGGCCCGTGGGACAGCACGGACACTCTCAGACTGAGGTTCCTTAAGCCCTGGCAATGTGTAAGGGCAAGGCAGATGCTGCCTCCAGGGATGCCGCACCTGAGCACTTCAGCCTGCTTTCTTCCCTGTCCGAGCATGGGCTTTTAAGCCTGCCAGCCTCCCCTTCTGCAGGGGACCTGACCCGGCCGCATCCCTCCTGGCAGGAGAGAAATTGCTCTTTTCACTGTAGGAATTAGCATGGCGGCTGGGCAGTGGGTGCAGCCGGAGCCTTCGGATGCGCTGGCTGGGAGGCAGCCCCGGGGAGGACTCTGCCCTCCACCGCTGGGCAGCGAATCTGTGTCAGCAGCACAGGCGACGGCCTCAGCCCAGGGACATTTAATGCCAGCGCAGATGTCGGCGGCACAGCCCACGCGGACCCAGACAGTCCTTTTGTGGCCAAAGCGCGTTCACCGTGCGCCCTCTCCCCTCCCTCCCTTCCTCCCTCCCTCCGCAGAGATACTCGAATAGCAAGAGCCTGCTTTTGAGGTTGGAAGTCAGGTTTAGAATTTTAATGATATCCTGTATCCCACAGCCTTTCATTTGGGGAGAAACCGCTCTAAATGACCCATTTTTCTTAGTATAATGATAATCATTACCAAGAGGAAAATGAGCACTGAAGCTGGGGACAAACGCAGCACAGAGTAGATAGGGCGGCTGATTCTGACCGGCAAAATGCTACGTGGAGAAATAAACCTTTTGTACTTAGAAGGAATGTAAAGATGTCTCTAAACATGCATGTGAATTTGTCAAGAATAAGTCACCGTGGCTTGAAACGGGAAGCAAGAGAGAGCAGCCATAAATATTTTATCTCCTTGGCAATGAGCTCCAGCACAGCAAATTGTCACATTCTCCTGGGGGACAGGATGCCTGCTCACGCGGTTGGCTGGGGAAGCCACGGCATCTCCCCATTTCTGTGCAACCTCCGCGCCGAGCACCCTCCTCACCTGCGACCTGGCAGCGAGGAGCCCGGGAGCTTCCACACCACCCGGCGGGGTACCAGAGATCCTGACCGACATATGCATGTTGCTACTTCAAATCCCCCAGCACACACTCGCCCCGGCCGCCCCGACCCCTTCCCGGCTGCATGCTGGCTGATGCCCGTGCAAGGCTCTGCGGCAGTTCCCAGCACCGCTCCGCTCTGGCTCCCGGGTGGCTTGGAGCATCGCTGTGTCACTGCCCAGGAGGTGGGTGGAGGACCTTTGGGAGGGCAGCACGGTGGAAACACAATTCCCTCCAGCTGGGAGCTGTGCGGCGGTTCATTAGCTGCGTGTGACAAGGCATGGGTGATCCTCCTTGTGAAGATGGTGAGACCAGAAGCCTTTGTGAGACATGGTCCTGGAAGCACCGATCAGGGCATTTGCAGCCCTGGCTCTGTAAGCCTCCAGGCTCTGCTGAAATGTGACCTTGCAGCCACTGGCGCAAGGGACCAGAAGATGCTCCGTGGAGCAGAGACACTATCCTGCGCTTCCAGGTGCTGGAGCAAGTTTGGGGAAGTCCTTCACCTTTAGAGCAAGAGTCAAAGCCCAGCTGCTTGCTGGAGATGGCATTAGGCTGAACACACTGCAGATTGCCAAGTGCTGCATCAGGGTATGAGCAGGAGAGTTGTCCTTGAGACAAAACAAAAGGCACCTCATTTAGTGCCCCAGCTTCAGTCTAGAAGTCATCAGCTGCCTCTGACCATGGTGTTCAAACATCTAAATAATTCAATTAGGTGTGACCCAAGGAAAAAGTATAAACATGTAATGGATTGGGAGAGCGAGTTCTGATCCCAGGTAATTGCTCTCTTCTGGAGTAGCCTGCAGCAGCCCCTTGGCCTGGCTCATACACCGAGGATGTAGCTGGTTAGGTCTGTGAGTGATATAAGAAGTCTGGTCTCTGGATGATGGAATTGAATTAGACACCAGCAAGACAGATTTTATTAGATTTATTAGATGGCTGGTAGAAGGAAGGCTAGAAACCAGAGGAAGGGAAATGTCTCCCTGGTGACCTCTGGGCTGGCATTATTCTTCTTGCGCTGCTTCAAGATGGGTGCAATGTTTTATCTCCCAAACGATGTCAGAGCAGCAGAAGGCAGCACTGCCTACACCCCAGATGCAGTGGCACCACAGTGTGGGGAGGGTGACCCTGAGCTTGGTGCCTACATGGAGGGTCAACCACATCTACCTGCTGTCCTCCTGAGCCTAACAAGCACCACAACCCACTGGCTCACCATCTGGCAGAGAACCTGTTCCAGAAGGATCTGGTGGTGGCATGGACTTAAATGATGGAGAGCAAAAGTAGAGCAGAGTCCACTGAGGCTCATCGCTGGCTCTGTGGCACCACCAAACCCCTACCATGACTCAACTGTGATTTAAGACCAGACAAGTTAATAGTTGTCTGCTGGAGGATGCGCCTCAGAGTTCTTGTCCTGCTAAGATTTCATGATGATCGGCGATGAGCTATTACCATCAATAATTAACATTGGACCAGCCTTGCTGAAATAAATTCACCAAGTGCGTGGCAAGGCAAAGTTCCCTTGATTTTGCAAGTCACCCACCAGTTCTTTCTTGCTTACTGTCCCTGTATTACCAAGGTTTGAGGTGAATTCAGAAAAAAAGACATATGTTCTTGGTGAAGATTTTGCTGGGATACACGCATGTCCTGCTGCCTGCTGACAAGTGACTTCACTGGGGAGCAGAAATAGCTGAGATGCCTCCTCATCTCCTGGGGAGCTGCCTCAGCTGCAAACACAGCGGGCTGAGCAGCTCCACGCCTGTTCCCGGGGGAGGCCCTCACCCCATGCAGGGCAGACTGCTGCCTTGGACCCAGGTGAGCAGCAGCATGCCAGGTACCACTGACGGATGAGACCTGTTGTCACGGGAGAGCTCTGTCTCAGGAAGGTCTCCTCTGAGGAGCAGATAGGGAAATAAAGCCTGCAGGAGCCAGCCAGGCGTCGCCAGCGGTACCATCTCACTGTGGCTTGGGAGAACAGATATAGCAAAACGACCCCAGGGATTAACCGGATCCCTTCCGTCTCCGCTGCTGGTTCCTACAGCAGCTGGATCCTGGCATTGCAGGAGGGGGAAGAGTTCCCCCACCTGGGCTGAGGTTCCCCAGCGAGGTTTGGAGGTGGCATTGCACGCAGCCCAGGCGTGTGGCCAGGGACACAGCAGCATTGCCAGGCCCAGCAGGAGCCAGCAGACACACTCGCCTTTTATCACATTCACTGAGCTCTGCTGCTTCATTCCACCAGAGTGGCCAGCAGCTGCCTTGTGTTAATTAACGAGCAGAACAATCACTCTTAATCAAAGGCCAGGCTGATGGCAGCAGCAGACTGCCCAGCTCAGTCTCTGCTTGCTGGCCCGGCTCATCCCACCTCCACTAACTCCATGCTCAGGGCAGACAGGGAATAGCAGGGGCATTTCTCTGCGATTGCTGCCCGGCTGCAGCATGCCACCGCAGCCTGGCAGCAGGGACAAGCCCGAGGCAGCTCCCAGGGAGCACAGAGATGCCCACTTGCTTCACGCAGAAGCTATCTCTCTGGCCTGGCAGGTGAGCTGGTTGGCCTCCAGAGATACCTCCCCGCCTACACAATGCCAAAGTTCTCTCCTCAAGCGTCCAGGCCCTCTGCTCGCTTGGAGAGACAAGGAGGGGAAGCTTTCTTATGGAAGAGGGACGCACATGGTCACTTTTGCTGTCCTCCCACCCTAGCACAGAGCTTTCTCTGGGACTGGCACAGCACCTCCCAAAAGCCACTGAGTGCAGAAAATGCTCCATACCTTCAGCATTAAGCAGCAGGAATCTCCAGGGTTGCACTTGGAGAGTCAGACCCCTCTGTCCTCCCAGCTCGTAGCTTTAGAGCTTGTCCTGGTTTATAAGCACCAATTGCTTGCTGCCCACAGCCTTGACTTGTGTGGGTGAGGGAGGAGGTAGGAGAATGCGTCCCTCAGCTGCTGCCTTTAGTCTGACATCCAGCCTGGCCCTAGGTCAGAGAAACTAGCAGGTGCCTGCAAGCCATCATCCATCTACTGCAGAGTCATCCCTGCCTAAACGCTGTCTCATGTAGGTAGGAGATGTCTGCAGAGCTCAGGTTCATCTTCCCTGGGAGGTTTCTGGAGTTCTGCCCCAGAGGTCCCACCAGCCCCTTCCCTTACAAGTGCACATCTAGCACTGGGAAGCTCCTAGCACTCCCCTGTTTATAGTTTCACACACCAGCCTCCATTTTCTGTTAATTAGCTGACTCCCTCTCAATCACGCCCAGATGAGGAGAGGGGCAGCCAGAGCTGCTTGGCTCTCAGGTGCCCGATGCCGCCAGAGCAGCCCTGAAAGCTCTCTGGAGTGTGGGGTGAGGGTGCTGGGAGCACCGCTCCTATCAAACTTTGTGCCTCCCTGCCAGCGCCCAGGAGAGTGAGGACAAGGATGAGCCAGAGCGGGGAGTTTTTCCATCCTCCATCTATGGGGATTTCCAGCAGGGAGTGGGGAGAAGCGTCCATGTGCGGGCTGTGTGCTGGCTCCATGTTTTCCTTTCTCCTCATGCTGACAGTGTAAGGTTATTTGAGGACCTGGCAGTGAGTCACACACAAAAGTAGAGCCTCGAGCTACCGAGATCGGATCCAAGTCTTACCTTCCTGGCCTGACTTGGTCCTGGTGTTTGTCTTGATGCCTATCTGTAGCATAGAGAAAATCAAAGCTCTGGGCTTTGCTGGCAGGTGAGGCTTGGTGACCGGTTGGGTTAAGCCGATCTATCCAGGAAGGTGCCAGCAGAGGTCAAAGCTGGTGGTGTGTTGCTGTATTTTAGTTAGGTGACTTGTGCAAATGCAAGTTGCAGATGCGCTTTCAACCCTGCGGTGCCTGGGGCGGGAGGGCTCCCGCGCACCGAGTCCCTCATCACTGACGTGAAGTGCTTTGCCCCCAGCACAAGGCTGGCACGGCTCCTTCAGCTGAAAGCAAAACAGTTTCCCAGGCAGGGGACAGTGACTGCTAGGAGAACTGGCACTGTCAAGGGTGACCTGGCTAGGGTCTTGGTTGCATCTGCTGGTGGCACCCTGGGAGGTGGGCTTAAAATCCAACAGAGTCTCAGAGAAGAGGAGAAACAGCCTGGGAAACAACAAAAAAAAGTGTAGTTGGGTCAAATTCCCCTAGCAGGGGCAAGTCACGTCACCGCTGGGAGAGCGAATGCTGGGGCCAGCGTTTGCAGGAGCACTGGGGCGGGAGGGGAGCTTGGGAGGGCAGGGGCATGGGGAAGATGCTGGTGGACTCTGGGAGAGGACAAGCAGCTCCCTATGGGTGAGGCAGGCCCAGGAGGACCCCCGAGGTAGGAAAAGCCCCAGGACCAGTGGGGAAAGCTCTACTAAAGGGTGAGCAGAGGGTGCAGGGAGCCTGCCGTAGCGAGAAGAGGATGGGGACACGTCCATGAGCAGGACCTGCACGCCACAGACACTGAGCTCCACATGCATCTCCTGCTGTGGCAAATGCACGTGCAGCCGGGGGTTTGCCAAACACACGCCCAAACCGACAGACCGTGGGGGATTTTGACACTTTTAACTCTGGGGTTTTGTCCAGATCAGAACGAATTCTTACAAATCTACCCAACTTGGAAATGCCAAGCAATTCCTCTACAGAAACACCACGTTTTGCTGGGAGAATGGTAAATTGTTTTGGTAGTGTCAAAACATAGTTTGATAATTTCGCGTTTTATGTACAAGTCAAAATGAATCATTTACCTTCTAAACACTACATTTAAACACCCAAAATATCTGAAAAGCCTATTTTTTTTTCTTTTTTGGAACATCTGTCAAATATTGTCAAACTCGGCGTGTTTGTGAATGGGGCAATCAATGTTCCCGGCAGCTCCAGCCGCCTCCATCGGTGGCAGAGCCCTGGCCAGGACGGCCGCGGGGGACAGGGCTGCGAACACAAAAGGCCATCCATCCTGCGCAGGGCTCTGCTGTGGGCGAGCAGCAGTTCCCCACCCTGTCACAAAAATGATGTGGTCGAGAGGGTGCGTTTGTTTTTTTCCTTCTCAGGCGACAGGTCTGATACTTTCTGCTCGAGTTTCTTTTTGGGAAAGGGGGGAGAAATGAAACCCTTGAGGGGACTGAGAGGGTTTGCAGCGTGAGGGTGCGGTGGCTGCGCCCGCTGGAGCCGGTTTCATCTGCCAGCCCTGCTGCATTGTTGACTTGGGGCAGGTTCTGGGAACAGTTTGCAGCCCTTTCCCTGGTTCTCGATGTGCCTACACAGTAAATTATCTGTAATCATTAGCAAGTAAGCTGTTTCCTCCTTCGGACACAATTAGTGGGCAGGGTCCGGAAAAATTTTCCTCAATCTCATTTCCTTCACAGGATGCACTTGAGATGCCAGTACTGCCTGGGAGGAGGCACGGTGCAGCCACGGCTCAGAAGCGACCTTCCCCACTCCCCAGGGTACGAGCATCCCCCTCAGCAATGCTCCCCCTCCATCAGTCCCCAGGGGCTGCCCCGGGGGTGCAAGTGAAATCCCAGGCTGCAGGTTAGTGAGGCTGAACGAGACACCCACCAGCACCAATCTTCAGCAAGGTGAAGCAGGAAAATGCAATGGCATGGGGACAATATGATTTATAGTTCATTCGTCGGAGGAGAATTTGCTCTCCCTGTAAACCCCATCCTTACGTGGTGCACAGAGCTCGCAAATAATTCGGTGGGTCACAAAAAGCGTAAGCGATGAAGAGCTGCTCCCCAGCCCGGACCTCTGCCGAGAGCAGGTTGCTTGGCTGTTACGTGGTTGCTCCCTGAAGCGCAGCCGGCTGCCGGTAAGACGAGGTGCCCAGGTGGCTCTGCTGCAGCTGGCTTTTAGTCCCTGCAAAAGGTGGCCATGCACATTGCCTCATCATAGAATCGTAGAATCATTAAGGTTGGACAAGACCTCTAAGATCATCGAGTCCAACCATCACCCCAACACCACCGTGCCTGCTAAACCATATCCCAAAGTGCCACATCTACACATTTTTTGAACACCTCCAGGGACGGGGACTCCTCAGAGGTGTTTAAAAAGCGTGTAGATGTGTCGTCCTGCTCTACGCTGGGGACAGTGCTGTGACACAGGGCATGGCGGGGTGGCACTGCCCGCTGGGGAAGGGGCTTTGTGGGGCAGCAGCTCTTCAGAGGGCTGAAGGCCTAAGTGAAGGGGAGCTTCAGATTTACGCCCAGGAAAGCTGGAATAAATCAAAGCAATTAAAGTGCAAATGAAGCTTTAAGCAATGCGGCATCCTAACTACCTGGGAAACGCATTGTATACTTTTGCCTCGCTCGCTCCTTCTTTTATTTATAGACAGAATTCAGATCACTTAAATAATTTAAACTAATTTGCCAGGTAGAGCTGGTGTTTGGGAAGTGCCTGCTGGCATTAATGAGGCTGTGTTTTGACAGTGGCTTCACAAGCCCTCCAGGCTTGTCTGTGGCCATTTGCTCCCCAGACCCGGGAGATGGGGTTTGTGCGGGTGTGTGGGGATGCGGGGGGCTCCCGGGACGGCTCTGGAGTGCCCGGTGCCATGCTGGGGGATGCCGGGCACGGGCAGTGGGCGGAGGCAGGAGTGGATGCAGGTGTGGGTTGCAGACACCGGTGACGGCAGAGCTAGCAGTAATTAATCACACCGCACCAAGCCACCAGCATCACGGTGGAAAGTACAGTTTAATTTTCTTCCAAACTGCCTGGGCTGATGGTGAAGCACGGCTGTGACTGCATGTCCTTGGGTTAACCAGAGGTGCTATATAGCAACTGGGAGGGCTGGGAAAAACAGGTACAAGACCAAGAAATAACTCCCCAGCCAGAACAGAGGCACCAGAGTAGTAAGGGCAGGGGATGGCTGCACCTCTGCTGCTCGTTTTCCCTCGGTGCCAGAGGCAGCAGGGCAGAGATGAGAGTGCAAACCCTGCACGTCAGTTTGAGTCTGGCCAGGAAACCACAGCACACACACCCCCCCCCCCATTCCCAC
>Ga0065711_1047876_pt1 | contig 12099 bp, 6 predicted proteins | sample Hoacrofraction12_FD_59098 | JGI IMG/M metagenome (GOLD analysis project Ga0065711, IMG submission 59098) | Hoatzin crop microbial communities from Cojedes, Venezuela - Epithelial fraction 12 v2 (version 2) | ecosystem: Host-associated > Birds > Digestive system > Esophagus > Crop | place... | reverse complement strand
CCCGCCTGGACAAGGTCCTGTGCAGCCTACTGTAGGTGACCCTGCTTCGGCAGGGGGGGTTGGACTAGATGACCCACAGAGGTCCCTTCCAACCCCTACTATTCTGTGATATTCTGTGATATTCTGTGAAGCCTAATTGTCATATGTTTGATGTAGGCCTTGATTTTGTTGAAAGTGTATGTACAGCCAGTGCAAACAGACCAATAATTCTGAGCCTTTAATTGGCTCCATAAACATTTTAATGGCTTTTTACACATTTATTGCTGGCAACATCATACCTCCACAGAAGCTGAGTTGTGCTTTTTGTGTTGGTTTTGTTCTTGATTTACGGGCAAGCTCTTTAATTGACCTCTTAAGAACACACAATGTGCATTCTGAACCTTTACAAATAGACAATGCATTTGAGAAGTTGTTAATATAGTCTACACTGTGGAACACGGATGCTCACAGTCTGGTATGTAGAGCACTTAAATTCAAATAATGAAAGTAATCAGAATATTTGCAACTCTCTATCACATGTTTGTATAATTTGAGCATCAAGACTATTGGAAGATGTCTTACAGTCTCAGACAGAACAAGTCTCTCTCACTTTCTTTCTTTCTAAGTATTCAGGTTTTTGCCTCACTACTGCTTCATTCATCTTACAGATATATTTCAGCTTTTCTTACCAGAACATATTAATGGAGTTTTCCTGAAGGTCAGCCAAAGAGACAGACTGTGACACAGATTTCCAATATGCTGTAGGAAAATAAGAAAGGGACATGTGTGAAAACAGTACAATATCCTCCCTGTATTTTCCAAGTTGCACTACAAACTAAATGACGAAGCAGAATGTTTGGTTTAATGTTTTTTAATGGAAAAGATAATACATTATTAAGAAAACAATTCTGGGTAATAAAAATATTTTTTAAAGGAATATAATTAACTTCAAAGGGATACCATAGAAAAAAAAATCACAGAATTAAAACTTCACTGTTCACAATGAGACATTTTTCTGTGAACAGTTACTTGTTTGCATATAGATCTAAACTCTGCATTGGTAGGTGCAATCCATATCTTTTTACACTTCGCATTTTGCTATTTTTCACTATTAACACCAGATGAGCCTCACCAGAGGAGGATTCATTTGTGGGATTAGGGGCATAGTAGTCTGAGTAAAATGCTGAAGAAAATTTTGGCTGACTAGTATTTTTTACATAATCAAGGTTGTTGTTTACTTTTGAGGTTTCCTATTCTCATTCCAACAACACAGGCGCAATTTTACCTATAAATGGATACAAGTATTTAGATTCGATATTAACTCTGTAGTATGGTTTGTGTCAGCCTTTTGTACCTTCTTTCCAAATCTCAGCCTTTTTGCCAAACACAAGCGCATACAACACAAATTAAAAAACAACTAGAGTTTTCCATGGTCTTTTCCCCATAATCTTCCTTGACAAAGAAAACAGCATCTTGAGATCATGTCTTCTCCTGTAGCTCTCACACAGTAAGACTGCCCTATGAGTTAGGACATGACCAACAGATACCCACCCGTGCAAGGACACCAAACACACACAAAATCTCATTGTCTTATGCATGGTAGTGTTACCATAAACACATATGACACACCTCAGTTGCAACAGCTGATCCTTTCATTTAAGAACACACAGAAGCTTCCACATGTAGGAACAGACATCAATAGCCAAGCATGGATATCATAACAAATAACTATGTTAGAAATAACAATATACATAATTGCTGTTGGGATTATTACTGCCTTTTTGCAGATACAAAACCAGAAGACCAGGGCTGTGGATACCCGCTGCCAAGGACCAGCCAGAGGACTGGTAGCTGAGCTGGGAACAAGCTCCAGACCAGTTCTCTGCCGCTCATGTCAGGGTGGCTCTGCTGCATTCAGCTTTGCCTTCATGGCAGAGAATTTGGTGAGATTTAGCAGGCTCCTCAGTCCCTGCCTCCTCTGATGAGTACTGTTAAAAAGACTGATTAACTTTTAAATGGCAAAAGACATAACTGGAGAGGAGTGTATGGCAAAACTGTTTTGAAACATTCCTGAGCTTTGAAGATGACGTAAATTCAAGCTGTGGTTGAAGCCACATCTGCTTAGCAAAAAGTCTTGAAAGGAACAGGCTTTCTGTTTGAAAAACCTATTTTTGGTTCCTTGTGACAGGTAGAACTGACCTTCTCAAATAATCACCTTGTATCAATTTAAAGCACGTGTGGTCTCATTCCAAGGAAACTGTGGCAAATGTGGTGCACTTCCTAGGAAAAGTATGATTTAGAAAAGGTCACAAGTGGTATGCAAATCTGACAACTGCTAGCTGGATTATTCCTCTTTAGTGTGTGTGTTTCTTTACAAGATAAATGACTCTTTTAAAGTATGGAAGACTAGTTATCATTCAATCAGTACAAGTGAGGAGGTATTAGGTTTAGATCATTTTTTTTTAGACACACAGCTAGCAAGGCTGATAAATCATTGCTATGTAGGTGAAACACAGACTGACATCAAAAAATTGTGACACAAGCAGCATGTAATCTGGCCAAGCTAGAATTACTTTTTAATTACTTCTGCTAAAATCACAGTGATATAAAGATTTACAAGTAACACTAGAAAAATATGCTTTAAAATCCCATCAACTGCTATCTTCATTGGACAGCATTTTCAGTGTTTTTCAAATGATATAGGCAAATGAAGATACTACACTGATGGCCTTTTGAAGACCTGAGAAAAAATGACAAGTCTATACGCAGGATTCTTCTCTAGTCAATTTGGTATAGAATGAATTAGTTAAATCCAAATTGAATTTGTTTTGGAAGAAATTCCCCCCAAAACACGCTACATACTTGTTTGTCATAGAGTTTACAAGTGAATGGGGAGGAAGGGAGGTGGTAGAAAGCTAGTCCAGTGTGAAAACCAATGTAAATGTTCACAAACTTTATACATAACACACATAAAATAGGTTAAGATAACATAATTCATGTTATGAAATTTTATTTTTAAGAAAACAATTAAAAAATAAAAAATCTGTCTGTACCATTTAAATTTGATCCATGTATTAAGATTCAGATTTTGCTTACAAGATCACACAATTTTTTCCTCCCATATCTTTTGTCTGCAGAAGAATCCTGCTTTCTTTTTACGGGGAGAGAGGTCAATCAAAGTGTCACAGGTGAAGGCATCTCATATGCAGAGATGTCATTTTTCATCAACAGGTGTTGAGAAGATGCCAGAAGAACCCAGAAGTGTTGAGATTAGCAAAAGAAGGTCCCGCGACTAAGAGAGTTACATGTTCCCCAAGAGAACGGGTTTCTATCCCTGCCTCTGCTAAAGGATTGCCAAGTAATGTTTACAGCCAAGCACTAAAGCTCAGATGAGATTTAGATGTTATTGCTGACACTGGAAAGACTATAAGTTAGACATGTGGCTTCAGGAGAGAGAAACTAAGTTAGGTCCCCATTTTCCCTTCGGTCTCTGTAGAATGGGGAGCCTGAGGCAGTTGGGAGCAGGTGTCACAACACCAAACATGCAGGATGGAAACAAATAATTAGGAAGCACTGAACAGAGGCCCACACTCCTTTGCTTTCTGGATGAGGCAGCTCCCTGAGACTGGGATTCATAACCCAGAACCCCACTGGAGTGCTTGACTCGTCCCGCTCAGCAGACGCCTGACCTACAGAGTAGTGCTCATATTTTCCAAAATGCTATGATGACCGGGATGCTTACCCAAAAACCAGAAGCTATATTTATGAGACTTTTCTCAGCATAGCACAACTCAAATTTCTATAATAATTTCTTGGGAGAGAAAAACAGTTAATTGTTACGTTATAAAATAAATAGACATTTCTAACCAATCGATGCCTGGCTTGTCAGCCCCACCAATGACTTTTCCTCCCCTGTGACTGAGTTCTGACCTTAATTTGTTTTGTCCTCTTTTTCTCCCACTTTCTTTGCCTTACGCCGGTGTCTTTGCTCAGTCAGCTCCAGGTTCCAGGACCCACATCAGTCCATTCCTGCATTTCATCCAGTAATTCATAGGTCCAGATTTCTTGGCCAGCTACCACCCAGGCATTGGTTTCCTGCTAAAACATTCCCAGCCTCTGCTCGCAATGTGTCCCTTAAGCTCCTTTATTTGTTCCCTTCCCAGGTTAGCTGAATCTTCGGTTTTTGTAACACACATCTTCCTTCTCCATGTTACCTGTGCCCAATGGAGAGGGGACATGAGGAACAAAAAAGAGACACCCTCTGAGTTCTCATGGCCAAATGTTTCCTCATAAGTATTTGGAAATATTGTGGACATTTTTTCGGTAATCTTTTCAAGCTATTTAACTTTCAGCAGCCTGAAATTCCTTCTTCTGTGGCTTTGAAGCATTTTTTTGAGCTTCTTCATGTATATTTTGGATTTGGGCGACTTGGGAGGAGAAGGGTGTGTTAGCACCTTCCCAGAACAAGCATTTTAATCATTGTGAGCATACAAGTGAATGGAAGCCATAAACAAATAGAAAATCAATGCTACGATTCATGCTGCAATTTTTCTAACATTGCTATGTCACAGTGAAGAAATTCCATGCATTCTGACCTGCTAAGTGTGTGTTTCTGTGCCTGTGATTTCCATTAGTAGTTATTGTCAAGCAGCCATAGAGTCAGCCTCCAAATGAGGCACATACTGACAGAGTTCATGGAAATGCATACCTGAGGAAATGCAGTTAGGCATCAGGAATTCCAGAGCATCGCTGCAGCTAACCCCATCTATTTCACTGTCACGAATACAGAACAAGAAAATGCATGTAGAACAAGATGATGCACATAGAACAAGAAATTATTTATCATAGACAGTCATTTCAAAAATTAACAGGTCGTATGTTGTGTTGTCATGTTTTCACAACTCAATGCTCATGACAGAGACCCCATCCTTCCACAAAATTTCCAAGCTATGAGAAAACGAGAGGGACAGTACACCTTTGCCTCAAGAGTAGCAAAACACATGTCAGTAATTTCAAGGAACAAACTCAGGCAATGTTATCTCATTTGCCTCAACTGTTTCTAATTTAGGTTGAGGGAAGCAGGCTACAAGATGGGACCTGCCCAGTATTGAACACTATTTCTAGTAGCGTGTTTTCCTTATCCTTTCATCCTTGGTTGACCTGAAAACATAACGTTACAAAGTTTTGCTTCTGGGTGTTCATCTCAAACCAAGTTTCCAGCATTATTTTATACATTGCAAATTATATTAAAGGAAACGTAAAACATTTCTGCAGTGTAATCTTTTAAGTGTTCTCAAAAGGAAAATAGTTCAGTGGGTATTTGTTTAACATCTGGCATGTTTGATCTTTCTGATAAATCATCATGTGAAGCTGTATACTACAGAACCTTTCTATTTTTCGTCTTTCACTGATTACCTGCTTCTGGGCACTCTTGGAAACAGAACATTGCAATGAGGGATCAAACAATATTTTTTTATATGTATAGAATTGGATTATTAAATTAATGAAATTCTGTTATTCACCTACAAAAAGCGGTTTGCTCTGCGATTCATAGAAACAGACTGGTAAAGAAATCTTAGTTAACTGAGATAAAATAGATTTACAGTACAAAGCTGGTATGAAAACCATTTTATCTTACTTCAGTGGCAGCATATGATGTCTTTCTAGAGATGGACTACAGTTTCCGTTTTAGGATTCATTTGCAGAATCTTGTCATTACACAAACCGCATGATTTTTACTGTACCACTGAGTAATTAGTTATGGAAAACTCCATTGTGCCAGCACTGCATTACTTTTATAAACACTGAAAATGTAGCTACCCACCTACAGGAAAAAAATGAGCTGTTCAGCAACATATATAGTTCAGGAAAGAGATTTCTAACAGATCTTCAGATTGATGGCCTTTTTAAGGGAGGCATATGCATTGGTACTGTGCCAAAGAGATGTTTAGTTGTATCACGTAACATGAAAGTAATTAACATACATATGCAAAGCAAAAAATTTAACCCTGTCCTTGAAAAATGATGTTTATTCTTGTACAGCTACATACCTGCTCTAGAAAAGCATGCTCTAGAAAAGCAGCCAGATTTCAAGCTATACACGAGCATTCAAATGATTAACTTTATTGTTATGATTATTCTAAGATCTGGTATTTTTACTACGGGGCGTAGAAAGCACAGTCATATGTGTCTTGCATTCTGCAGCTGATTAGACAGGAGAGCAATACAAAATCCATTAAATTTCAAGATCTTCTTGGGGCTGTAGTAGCAAGAGTGTCACTGATCAACATTCCAGGGAAATTCTCCGTTTGGAAGGCAAAACAGGAATAACAAATGTATAAGCACATATATGTACACAAAAGCTCCACTTTGAACCTTGCATATAAGATTTTGAGGTATAGCTTGATTTTAAGGTCTGAAACTAGGTTTGCACACAGATGTGCAAACTACATATGGATGTCTGTTCTCTGATTAGGCGGTGTAAGTTCTTGCATAAAATTTGGCTCCTAATCACTATTTACTTGCCTTATGTTGCATTGTCTCTCTGGAAAGGAAGAGAGAAAGAAACCAGTAATTTAAAAAATGTATTCACACCCTCTTGAGGAATGGGTACTGCATGTGTTCCTTAGTTATACTGGTAATTTCACTAAACTATTTGGAAAAAGACAGCACTTAGACTTTAGGGCACACCTCTGCAAGTCATACAGTATTAGCATAATTTTAAAGGCTTTAAAAAAAAGATAAATATAACAGCGCAGACATTTCTGGAAATATATTATTAGCAAAAAAAAAAAACCCAAACTTTTGCATTGTGGTCCCAGTAAGGAATCTCTGTTATAATGCTTGAACTTTATTATATGATGTGGTCCAGCAGCGTCTGTCGAACGATGGCCAGGCACTCCAGCAGACTTAATGATTTAGTGGACTCTCCCCATCCGGTGTTTAATCTCCCAGTACATGCTTCCTGGACAGTAGTTCCTGATGATATTTAAACTCAAAATTTTGGTCTGAAAGTAGCAGTTCTACCTGACACAAAAGAAATCCTCCCTCCTGACTGAATCAGTAAGATCTGTGTTAAGTGCCAGCTTGTCCTTGAATATCTTGCTGGTCCCTCCCAGAAACCATAGAAATACTCTAGCAAAGGAATAGGACTGAAAAAATGGTTCTTTGTTCCCTGAGTTTCTGTATGGCTTGACAGGGAAGATATAAAGATATCTGTAGGTCACTGAAGGTTAGTATTTCCTCTGGCATTATTGATTTGACAAAGGAAGAGAAAACAAACACCCCAACCATAGGAATAGAATGGCAGGATCATTGCAAATCCAGAAGCAGACAACACTAATAAACAACCGACGGTAAGCTTTCAGTGGTATCCAAAGCAGCATCCTACTGAGGATCTGGATCAAAACTTTCTCTGGAGATTTATGTGGGACAAAGAGCTTTTCTGTTCTTTCATCAGACACCTGATGCTAAATCCAGATGTCTGACTCCTGGTATTGGACACAGTGGCTGCCCACTCATTTGTTGTGCAAATATTTTCCCTCAGACAAAAGTAAGCCCATTTTGGTATTACTGAACACAGATCGAGCAAGCAAGCAGCCACATTACTTGTTCAGTCATTCACTTATTCATCTGAATAAGTTAAGAAAACAAATCCATCAAATTTTCCTCTGTCTAATCAATAGGCAGCCAAGATCGTCAAATGCTTTGAAGTAAGATAAAAGCTATGTCCATATTAACTAGAGCACCGCTTTTAAAGGCTTTTTTTTTGTTTGTTTCACAGGGATTTTGGTGGGTTTCCCCCCCGTGCCCCAAATAAAGGGTGCTGCACTGTCTGTACTCTGTATAAAATGATTAGGCAGAGTTATTATTCTTATATGAAACCTGTAAAAATAGTTCTCCTTCATTTAAGAAGATAATAGCTGTTTCACCAGGTTTCATTCTACTTTAACTGAATTTATTGTAACATAACTGTAAGAAGGTGTACTTTTTTAACTTGCCACTAGTTACAATGAGAAGAACAAAGACTGGATATAGGTCCTGTCCCTATCTGAGGACTGCTTAGCCCATACATGATGGCCAATGTTTAATCCTACAACCCACAGATTCACCGTTAAAAGATAGAAAAGACGAAAGCTAGCACTATGCAGAGCTGGAACATGTAAGAAAGTGATGCTTATTAGGAAGAAAATGTCTCCTATGGCTTCAGGTAGAGGAGGAGGGGGGAATATTCCCTGCTTCATTGTCCTCCTTATTTTGCCTGACTGTGCTTTTTGTGATCTCTGTTCCTTTTGCCTTCTCTTTTGCTGCAGTTTTCAAGTCCTCCTTTGATCTCTTTCTTTTTCTTGCCTACATCCCTGTTATCTACTCTGTCTTGAATATTTTGCTCACTTAATTACAGATATCTGAATAGAGTTAGATTTGAAGTACCTACCCAGAATAGAGCTCCAGCAAGTCATTGTAAATGTCATTTTAGCAGTCATGGTATGCATCTAGAGAAGATTTAAGAGCAGTGACAGTTGGTCACAATCCAGTGTTTCTGTGTGGACAGCTGGTCACCTAATCTGCCAATGATACATGTGTGTGTAATCTCTGAATTTCTTGATGAGTTTAAATCCAGACAATGGGCCTGAAGCTCTGAAATTTTTGTAACTGAAAAATGTTAAGGAGAGGAGTCAAAACCATCAGCCCATAAGAAGTGGGCAAAGCACCGAAGTCTGATCCCAGCAGGGGCCGAAGGAGAGGGTACGCAGGGAAAGGATGTGATCCTGCCATTTTGTGAGATGAATTTGCCTTTCACTCTCCCAACATCCAGAGCGGATAAAACAGGGATGAACCCTCTGGCACTCTTCCTCGTATTCAGTATACGGACTGGTCATCCACCGATGTGTCTAATCCCTGTTGAAGCAGCAAATGCTCTCTGTATCCACAATGTCTGTGGCAGCAGTGGCCAGCAGTTTACTACCTACAGTGTAAAGAAGTATTTTTGCCCTTTTGCCTATTTTAAACCAGTCTCATACTGATTCCTTTGAGAGTCCTCTGGTTTGTACATAGCAGTGACCAACTCTGTCATATCGTCACTACTTTCAGACTTCTGTGAAACTTTTTCTGATGACCGTCTCAGCTATCTCCTCTCCAAACTGAAGAGTCCCAGACCTTTTAGTCTTTCCTCACTTGATCTGTTATTGAATGCTGGGCAATGAGAAAACCTGATGTCAGACTCAGGTGGCAAAGACATCAGTGTGCCTGAAAGGTCCTGGGAAAGGAGAGGGTTTTGAAAAATCCCCCGTTATTTCCCTGAACTGTGCTTCTTTTGCAAGCATGATGAGCAAGGAGTGCTTGGTCACTACCAGTCCAAACCCAGGTTTTCTTTCTTGCCTTTATATGACACTTTAAAAGCTTTCTGATTCTTTCCATTGCCTGTTCTAGCATATTCCACTAAGGCATGTGATGTCAGGGTCCAGAGGACATCAATAAGCCTCGCTTGCCCTGTCTGGACCCCTGGGGCTGCCCGCCGCTGCCCACAGCCCACCATCCCATGTCATCCCCCTGGCTCCGCCAGTCCCTGCTCCAGTGACAGCCCAGCAGTGCTGGGCTCCAGCTCCTCACAGCCCTGCCCTGCCCTGCCTAGCTATCATGGGCCCCACTGGTCTGGACTCTGACCCACAGACTGACACACCGCTTGACCTCAGACATACCTCACCATCATGGATCCGCCCGGGGGTGACCGGCCCTGATCCTGACCCTCACCTGTTGCTCGGCTTCCTGGCTTCCAGACCTTGGGCCTGGCCTGCCACTGCACACTTCCCTGTTGGCTGGGGCTCTGGGCTGAAGCTGGCTGCCAGCTCTGGGTCTGCCCCGCTGCCTGGCTGGTGGTGGCCGGAAAGGCCCTGCCCTGTGGGCTCCCAGCCCTGTGATCTCCTGGCCCCGCGGGCATCCAGCCCAGTTGGCTGTGCTACTGCGCTTGGCTGCCCTCTCTGCAGCCCTCAGGGAGCAGCCAGCCCTTGCTGCACCCTGATCTGAAAGGTAGAGAGGTCCATGGTTAGCTTCCCAAGGTGTGAAAAAGCTTAAGAAGCACCAAAACTATCTTTGCTCTCCCTTTGTGCTGCTGCACATGACCATCATCCTGGAGGCAAAAGGATATAAACAAGAGGGACAGGAGATGCCAGAGAGAAAGAAGATGGGCAAGAAAAGCCATGCCCCCTCTTTGCCTGTTGGGCTTCAGAAATACTTTAAATTGTATGTATCAAATGGAACTAAATACTGACATTTCAAACCAGCTCCTTTACAGAATTTTTTAATAGAGATGCTTTCGACACTCTTCACTCTGCCTTCAGTATCCCTATATCCTAAGATTTTTAATGAGACTATAAAAAAGAATAATTAATGGGGACAAAAACCTCACCTATTATTGCTCAATATCTACAGAATGGATAGAAGTGGCTTTTATAACAGCCAATAGCAGACAGGAAAACAACTGGCAATCCAGTTAAAACAGAATCCTATGCCCTCCTCAGCCATACGACTAGGTCAGAATGCCCAGCACATGCAGAAAAGAACACCTTTCAAAAGAATCCTAAATTTTCATGTGCTTTACTGTTATCTAAGCTATGATGGCACTAAGATGTTAGCTTTGTATGTCCATAACTAAAGCCATCGTTATAGCTTGCTACTGGGCCATTGTAATCAAAGGAAATATGAAGACTTGAAAATGAATCCCAAATGAATGGATTCATTCATGTGAAAAAAAATCCAAATCAAACACCACAGATGTTTGAATCCCAAATATTTCCTGAGATACATGGCTGTTGGAAGCACTTGGAAGTCTTAATTAGAGATTTGTTTACAGAATGAACTCTGATTCTTAGAACTGCTGGCTACCGTAGAAAAATTACCTGGACTGATGATGCAAAACAGAAAGTTAGAGAAATCATCTGGATTTAGAATTTTTAATATCGCTGTGGAGAGTGTGGATTTGCCAGATAACCATATTTGGGAATGCTGTTTTAAAAGGCTAAGAATGTTAATATGCTATAGGAATATTAGGTCAAAGCTGAACAGATGAAAGAATATCCATTGGCACGTGTACCAAGACCTGCATCAGATGACCAACTCAGGAAAGCACTGCTGTATCAGTGCCACTTCACATTCTTCAACGATTTTCTTTACAAATTTAAGGGCTTAGAACTATATGGTTTTGTTTGGGTGCATTGTTCACAAAAGGCTTCATTTCTAAAATAGCCACCTAACGTCAGATAAAGTTAACAGAAGTTATCCGTGAAAAAAATACCTGACCACAACAATTCAATGGAAATTTCTTAAAGAAGTGGCTGGCAGCCACTTAAAGAGGTACATGTGTCTGCAAGCACTGCGGGACCCCAGTCCCCTTCAAGGGCTGTCAGTGGTCTGGGTTTGTCGTGGCTTCAGCAGAAAGAGGCATCACCACCAAACCCTGGGTGCCACTGGCAAGGGTCCCAAAGGGTTCATACACTGCAAATGATAGAGCTCTTTAGTAAGACAGTTCACATACTGCTTACACTAAAAGCACTGAGTATTTGGTTAGAAATTCAGACAGACGTGAGTTTCAAGTGAGTCTCTAGCGTCAGCCCTATCAGCTCAGCCAAGCATCCCTTTGCAGTGCCAGTGGGAGCCGCATCTCTGCCCAGACCCCACAGCCTCCAAGGTCAGGCCCCACTTTGCCCATTATTAAGTCTTTTCTTGTTAAACAGCTCAACTGAAGGAGTCTCCATGGCTATCCTACTTTGCCTCCCTCTGGAGTATGACACCCCCCCACTCCAGCACAGGCTTTTCTTCCCTCTTCTGCTCTGTGGAGGCAGGGAAGTCCTCTGCTTGCTGAGTGTCAAGCCAGCTGTAACACTGGAAGGTTACACTGCCAGCATATCCAACCATTCTGTGAACGGGATCGATTTTGTTCACATTTTACAGGAAATTAGTGTAATAACTAGATTCAAGTTGGTAAACATACATTATCTTGACCAAAGTAAAACATTCATTTCTACAGGACCAGACATCTTATCTTTACAATTTCTTCCCTTCAAAAGATTGCAAACTTACAAGTTAAAATGAAAAACTAAAAAAAAAAAAAAAAAAAAAAAAAAA
>Ga0065711_1047875_pt1 | contig 12099 bp, 3 predicted proteins | sample Hoacrofraction12_FD_59098 | JGI IMG/M metagenome (GOLD analysis project Ga0065711, IMG submission 59098) | Hoatzin crop microbial communities from Cojedes, Venezuela - Epithelial fraction 12 v2 (version 2) | ecosystem: Host-associated > Birds > Digestive system > Esophagus > Crop | place... | reverse complement strand
GGGCCCAGCCCAGCCACACGTCCGGTGCGGCCCCGCCGAGCCCCGGCTGCTGCCCTCTGCTGCGCGGGGGCTCGGCGGCAAGCCCGGTGCGAGCTGCTGCCTCAGGCCCGTCTCGCTTCGCCCTGGGGGGCCTGCCGCACAGATGCCCCTTGCTGGGTTTCGAGTGAGAGCCCGTTAACAGGGCCGTCCAACGCGTAACACACCGCGTTCCCGGTGTGCTGCCGGGTGTTCCCTCAGCCCGGCCCCAGGGGTTGCCGGTCGCTGTGGTGCTGGCGGCCGTGGGAGCCCGTCCTCTGGCGCTGCCAGCCTGTGGGACCCCCCGAGCCAGGGCTCGAGCTGGTGAAGCTGCTGCTTCCGAGCTTGGATGTCCCACAGAATCACAGAATGGTAGGGGTTGGAAGGGACCTCTGTGGGTCATCTAGTCCAACCCCCCCAACGTCCCCCACCGCTTCGGTCTGGGGTGCTGACTTGCGGGCTGTTGCGAGGTGTTTTCCCCGTGGCTGTGTGTGCATTGCTTATTTTCAGATAGCTTCTGCCTCATTTTTGTGTTTATTTCAAAAGATGAATTCAGCAAGAGATGCTGGAGGAAGCTCCAGCTGAATTTCTTTCTCAGTCCTGATACCCAGATTTTTCCCAGACTGATTTTGTTGGGCTTATGAGTGCTAAGCCTTGTTAAAAGCTATGGGTAAATTGAATTCTCTCCATTAGGGCAGAGCAGCTCCCTTCCCCGATTTGTCACTCAGCTGGGCTGGATCTGTAATTGAAAGATCTCCCCCTAATATGCTCCACCTGCACGCACCCCTCCCCTGATCTCAGCACTTTGTGAATCCATCAAACTTTCCTCCTTTTGTGTGTGCGCGTGTTTTCCTCCTCCTGTTAATAATGCAGCCGAAACTCATCTCCGTCTGTCCGTTCCCCTTCTGGAGAGGCACATTCTCTAGTCTTCACGAGTTCAGTGGCAGCGCACATAATTATGCATATAAGATATAAACAGAGCTGTTTAATTATCCTTCGCCACATCAGTGACAGAGTAATTAACAAACATTGCAAGATCAATGAGGAAAAGTGTGACCTTCAGTTTCCTTTGATAGGAAAGCCCTTGTCGTTCCCAGACACAAGGTGATTGTGCCTGGACTCCATTTTTAGTTTGTTTTAATTCCCACTCCACTACCCCCATTTGCAGCTTTTATTTGCTACAGAAACTAAAAGGAGGGGAACTTAAGTGTGAAAAATATGTTACTAAGCTGGGGAAAATGAAGAGGAACTGAGGTTTCTCACTGGGGTAGAAGTTGTCAGTAAAATGCCTTTGTAGGGCTGTATTGTCAAAGCATTATGCAAAAATGCATAAGCATTCATGGGGGGCTGAACACTCATTTATGTTGAAGATAGGTAATGGCACATGCAGGGTCCAGTTTACATATACAGCCACATGGGATTTGACTTGCAAACCAACGTGCTGCTGGCTTTGGAGCGTCTGTTTCAAAATCCGTGTTGTAAATGTCATTTGCAGTGTTTCCCTGGAAAGCACAAACTGAAACATATCTTGCTTTGGAAAGGACAAAGTTCTTTTCCTCTTCTGTCTTCTTCTGTCAGTGTTCCAGAAAATAGATTTAATGGTTCATCACCGAGTTAAATTTATTCCAGTGAGATCTGGAACTGCCTATACCAAAAAGGTGTTTTTCCTGTGAGCTGGGGGGTCACAGGAGGCAGGCAGATCAAAGGAGAGGAATACAGCTGGTCATTGCGGCTGTGGGGGAGTCATCACAGGAACGTGGTTTTGAAGGTTCTGAGCACCCGTTTCTCCCTCTGAGGACATGGAGGATACCAAGCTGGCAGTGCTCAGCAGCGTTTAAAATTGAGCTCGTACCTCCTTGATCAGCTGGAAACCTGGATAAAAAGCAGGAGCCACACAGAAAGCCAGATCCTACATCTAGCTGGGCTTTCTTGATCAGGGAGGAAAGTGATCGTAATTATATGGGCTGAGGAGGGTTCCTGGTTCTTGGAGTCCCGTTGTCTATACACAGAGCCTGCTTTACGGAACTTCGGCTGCTGCTCGTGTCCTCCGCTAGCACCTGCTGTAGTCTAATGCCAAATCCTGGCCACCTTTGTCTCCTTCCAGGGTCAGATGGCTGGGCTTGTGCATCAGGCAGGAGTTTGCGGAGACTTGGTCCATGCTATTCAGTCCTCATGCTTTGAAACAAGATGGTGAACATGCATGTGTGGCATCCCTGTTTCTTTTTCTGAGGCACCCTCAGAAAACAAGGGGCTGATGAGTCGGTGCTCAGTTTTGCCTTATGTACCTCCCTCTCTGGTACAGCTAGGTAACAAGTTCACAAGTTGCAAAGCTCGTGTTTGTCGGGAGGCGGGCATCAGAAGCTGGTCTGGACAGGCAGATAGGTTTCTTCATTTGTTCACACACCCGCTTCTGCACACCAACTGACCCATAGTTCTCTACACACATTTATATATAGCGTTTAGATTTCCCAGTACAGTCTCTGACAGAGATCCCTTTCCACAATCTCTCACTCATGCACACACACCCAGGGAGATTTTCCTATACAGTCCCATGGTCTTTGCTCTGCCTGTTACTTTCATAGTGCGCTGTAGTAGCCACCAGGAGCTTTCCTCTGTACAAGCTTGCAAAGTTCCTTCTTTTCTTAGCCTCTTGGCTAAGTCTCTTAGAAAGGGAATACTGGCCCTGCTTTCAGCAAGGGGGGTTTCTCTTCGTAATTTCCTGGGGAGACTCTGCTCGGGAGAACATGCATGATGAGTGCCAGTTTCTTGCTCATCCTATAGTGCCCAAGTCTACATGTTTTCCTTCCCAAGAAGAATAAAGGACAGAGCCCTGGCTGGGATGTCCCATCCCCCAGTATCCAGACCTTGCACTCCTTTTGGGCTGTTTTGCTTTTCCTTCCATATATAGTGTGCTGCTGCAGGCTATTTTTAGCCCCTTTTTGCTAGCTTCGGATCCTTTGTGATACGATAGCTGCTCTGAGACACACAGATCTCTGCTCTATGGCAATGCCCACAAATGGAGAGCAGCGGCAAGGGGAGAGGGAGCCCTTTTATTATCACATAGAAAAGGAGAGAAAAATGCGGTGCAGGGGAGGGGGAAGAAGACCCAGGGACAATGCTTCCTGTGCCTTCAGGGCTGTGCTCTTTTCACGGGCGTTTATTTCCCAACTGCTGTCCTGCTTCACTTTTGTCTGCGTGTGGTTATGGGGAGGGATTTCTGTCAATTAGGTAATAATAATTACCTCTTCACTGCTGTTTGAACGTGTATGTGCAATGAGTTGGCTGGGTCTCGTACCATCTTTGTGGCGAGATGGCTCCCTTCCATAAGGTGCCTCCATTTGAAGAGCCTCTAGCCTTCTGGTTAGGTGCCTGTGCAAAGAAGTGAAGGTTGTCTCGGCTTTAGGGGATGTATTGGTGGGCTCATGCAGGGATGAGGGAAGCTGTGCTTGCTAGGCAGTGAGTAGTGGGAATTGGCCAGGGTTTCATCTCGAAGGTGGATGAAGAGAGACAGCAGCACTGGCAAAGTTGTTGGTCAGGAAAGGTATTGCAGTCATCTGGAACCAAATCTGAGCAAAGGAAAAGCAGAATGCAAAGTGTTCTGGGAGATGAGAGGATTAAATCCAGGGTAGTGAAACCTGAACTCAAGGTCAGACTTTGCAAAGCTCAAAAAAAGGTCTGAAAACTCCCCTTCTTCTATGGTCTTGGGTTTTGCATCTAATTGTTTGCACCAGTTGAGGTCTAGCCACATGGGTACCAAAGATGCTTTGCAAGACCAGGCCTGCAGATGAGAGAAGTTCAAAAAGGAGCCAGTCTCCTACACCATTTCATTTTCTCCAGGATTACAAGAAAATACTAGGTTTCCTTGAATCTCCTCTCTGGATTTGTAATGTCTGTGGGGCCTGAACCAAGCTGGGATTTGTAAAACGGATTTGAGATGTGGGATTGAAAAAGAGGGTCTCCCCTCTTTTCTCGTGTGCTGCAGGTTAGGATAAAGAAGTAAAGGGGTTGGGTGCCTTTCAGGGCAGCTGCTAAAGCTAGTAAAAATCACACTTAATAGTTTAATTTCCAATCAGATCCTCTCTGTGGTATTCTTTCTCCCCATGCAGTTTGACATGGGCTGGCTAGAGTTTTTCTGTGCAGTCCTTGGAAGTCAGGGTGTTGTGAAGGAGGCTCAGGATTGTTTTACAGGTCCAAAAAGAGAGGAAAAACGGAACAGGGAAAGGAGATTTAACAGAAAGACGGAAGTGTTAGACCCAGTAGGGATTTCATGGGTTTAATCACTTTTGTTGGGTCATAGGGTTACACTGAAATGGAGGTAGAGAGAAAAAGAGGTGAAAAGGAGAACTGCTTTAAAGAAAGATGAAATTATTTAATGTGTCTGCATGTGAAAGATAAAGTTGGTGGCTTTGGTAGGGTGTTGGAGGGGCCACTGTAGAGGGCCAAGTGGGGAAGCAGAGATTAAACCATCTTACCTCTGCGGATGGAGTAATACAGCCTTTCCTTGTGCTTTCCTTCTGACAAGTCTTGTTATTGGACATTGTGGGGCATGATTCTGCATTTACCATCCTTTAAGAGTAATACTGACCCATGAGGTTGTGCGAGGACAAAAAGCTACAACCTAAACCAGACACTGCAGGGGCATTGCCACCCGTTCTATAACTAACAGGGTGTTTATTCGGAAGTCAGAATGAAGTCAGGGTGCTGAGTCTAAGTGCCCAGAACTGGAAAGTCATTTGGGGCTAACCCAGATCCCAGCACTTAGCAGACGTGTCTTTGTCCCTCTGCTTGCAGGCTTCAGGCATGTTCTTTGCATTGACTTTCTCACATCCTGCGTACACAGGCAACTAGTGCAGCAGCACTTCTGCTACATGAACACAGCGATACCAGGCAATGCTGAAACAGGAATATGACCCTCACGGTCTTGCACATTTTAGTGCCCGTTGCAGGCAGTCTCTTCCTCCGTATAGTCCTGTGGAAACTGGTGGAAGCTGATGGCTGTTGAACTTTAACTTTGCTCATTGACTGGGTCTTGTGTGCGCAGCAGTGCTCTTGTGTACATGCGTGCCTGTGTGTATGGCATCACTGGCTGTCAGATGTGGTCCATTGGCTATGGACCTGTGGCTATGGCTTGGTGCCTTCCTTTTCCACTGTGTTTCAAAGCAGTGCTGATTTGGTTTGAGCTGGACTCAGTACCTAGAACTTCCATGCTGCTGCCAGTGTACTGGCCTGTGCTGGCTCCCTGCGGACGAGTGTGCTTGCCCATGAGAGCTAGAGTGATTGGAAAAGATGATGAGGGAGGTTTGAAGGACTCCTGCACACAGTAAATCTTTACTCTGCAGGAGAAAGCAAGAGGGAGAGGAGGAGGAGTGCTGTGTCAGGCTGAAGCCTAAAGGAGCCCAAGCTGGCACGTCAGAGCAATCTTTATTTCCTCCTTTACACTGATATTGGGTGACCTCCAGATGTGTGTTGTTCCCCTCCTGGTGGCCTGTGAAACTGCCTGAGGGAGTAGGGAATGGAGGAGGGGAGAGACCCGAGGAAGGACAGCTTTTGTTAGTGCTTCCTCCCTGTGACCACATTCAGGTAGACTACCCTCTTCCTGCCGCTTCCCCAGACCATGCGCTGGAGAGCAGGCTTTCTCCCCTTCTCTGGAGCGCACATCAGGACAACAGCTCTTTCTGTCCTCAGTCCAAATCCCACTGGCTGTTCTTTACCCATTTTGCACCTGCATGGACTTTTCCTGTTCCTGGTCTTAGTGGAAGCTGTTCCTGGCTGCTCAGGAGGCTGCCTGTAGGTTCCCACAGCCCCTGCTGAACTGTGGCCCCTTTTCACGTGGAGAGTAGTAGCTCTCCAGTCACTGGGATTGAGAAGGAAGGGAGTAAGTTGGGTGAAAAGAACTCTTACAAAATTGTCAGGGAAGGGAGGGACTGCAACAGCTGTGGGGAGCTATCCTGTCTTTGCCTTCTCTTCTCCACTCCTTCCCCCACCACTCCTCACTGCCAAGCTTCTCGTGCGTATAGTCTTTGCTGCTCTTCCCCCGCCTTAATTTACCCCCACCTCTGCTGCTTTCCTTCTCTGCACTTTTCCATTCTACCCCCCTCCTGCTCCTCCCCATATGTTGTCTCGCCCTGTCTCCCTTACCCGTTTCACACCATGCTGTCCTGCCTACTCTCGGTCCCGCTGCTCACCAGCACACATGGCTTATCTCACATGTTTCTACCCCCCCTTACCCACGCAGACGCACTGCATCCGTCCTCTGTGCACCTCCTTCCATATACAAACACACACAGGGACAGAACTGTACAAACCTCGGCATATTGGCGTTGGTCTCACTTCCAGTAAAATTACTTTTTCTTCATATTAGGCCAAGGCAAGAGTGCAGAGACATTTATGAAACTTTGTTTAATGTACTGAAAAGCCATCGGCTAGAACATTTAGGAAATTGATTTTCCTGGCATTGATGAACTCTTTTTATTTTACCCCAGTATTAATTACTTTTTTTTTAAAACAAATTAATTTAAGAGTCGTAAAACCTAACAAGTGAGCCAAACGTCAGTAGATCATGTTCCCCCCTCCCCTTACTCCCCCTCCCCGCTACTAGTGCTGATATGGGAGGAGAAGAAAAATCAACGCCTTGCATGACTCTCTCACTTTGGTTCTCTGTAGGGGAAGCTTCATCGCTGCGAGATTATGCCGCAACCACCATGAATGAGTTCCTGGGCATGTTCGGCTATGATGATCAGAACATGCGGGATGAGCTGGCCCGCAAGATCAGCTTTGACAAGCTGAACGCTGCTACCTCAGAGGCCACTGCGAGTGCAGCCTCTCTCCTTGGCGAAGATGCCATGAGCAAACGAGCCCGCTTCTCCAAGTATGAGGAGTACATCCGCAAACTGAAAGCTGGAGAGCAGCTCTCTTGGCCCATGCACTTGGCCAAATCTGAGGAGTTGGGCTCCAAGCTGGGCAAAGAAACTTCCTCAGTGCTGGCACAGCCCATTCGGGTGCCAGGTCCGGATGCCTCCATGCTGACGGAGACCAAAGCCACCATCCTGCCGCTGCCCTCTCCCAGCAGTTCCCAGATGCAGGGCCTGATGTCACGGGCCTCCAAATATGACTTCTTCATTCAGAAGCTGAAGACAGGTGAGAGCATCAGGCCACAAAATGGCAACACCTACAAGAAGGCATCCAAGTATGACCTAGAAAACGTCAAGTACTTGCACCTTTTCAAGCCTGGAGAAGGAAGCCCAGATATGGGAGGAGCCATTGCCTTCAAGACAGGCAAAGTAGGCCGGCCTTCCAAGTATGATGTGAGGAACATTCAGAAGCTTACTCCAGTAAAAGCTCCGGTACCCAGCCTGGCCCCTGCTCCCGTCGCCAGTACCCCCAGCAGCACTCCTGTAGCTGGGCCAGAGCAGTCCGTCTCATTGCCATTCAACACTCCTGAGTACCTGAAATCAACTTTCTCCAAGACAGACTCCATCACAACTGGAACAGTCTCTACAGTAAAGTAAGTGTCCTCCCACTTCTCTTATCTTTGTATTAGTGGGGGATCATGCCTGAAGTCTGTGTGTAGATTGGTGGGCAGTTCCAGTTTGCATGAGGATGAATACTGCACTGTTCATGTGGTGTTTCTTTTTGCCCACTGTTGGAGTATCTGCTGCTCTGCTGCACCTTACATCTATATCTTACTTGCACTGAGGATGTGGCCTGCCATCAGCAGTCACAGTCATGAATCTAGAGCCTGCTAGCTCCTGGGTTTGCGTGTCAAAATGAAAGATGAGGGGACATGGTGCTGTCAGCACTCTAAGGTCAAGGTTGTAGCTATTTTACTTTCTTCTACTTTCGGTTCCCCAGATGTCCAGCTGTGTCTATAGGAGACCCTGATTCTTGCTTCCATTTCACTCAGTGGCAAAACTCTGCTGACTTCAGTGCTAGCAAGATGGGGCTTGTTTGTCCCAGAACTTGGAAGACATTTTGGTGCCTAATTCCTATCAGTTTTCGTAGGAGTTAGGCATATACATACTTCTGTAGGGCCAGGTCTGTGTCTTCTCAATTTGCTTGTTCCTTACACAAATAGAGGCGATTCAATTACCCCTCAGACTGGGCAAACTCATTAGCCCAATTACCACTAATAACCTCCTACACATACATTGCTGGCAATCTCTGCAATGATGCCATTGACTGAATGGAGATACCTGAAGGCCTTGCCAAACCTTGGATTACTTTTTAATGTGGCTTCCAGAGGTGGCAGCTGTAGAAAAGCTACAGATGTACATGAGGCTGCAAACAGGGAGGAAGGGAGGGGCTTCTCTACTTGCTTGTCATGGTTTGGATTTACTTGTTTCTCACTGTGGACTTGGGGCTGTTGTGAGTCTTGAATCCCATAGGGTCATTTGCGATAGGTCTGGGACTTCTGGCCTGCACTTCTGTGACAAATGCCATCACATGCACCCTACTGCTTTGCCCTCTGCTAAGGAGGAAGGCTGTTTTATGTTTAATATGTGGATCTAGGAGGCCTTGGGCTGCATCCTCACTCGAATGGTCTTTGCAGTCTCAGGCAAGTCTGCATCCCCCACTTTCCATGTTTCTGCACCTGGAAGGCAGCATGAATGATACTTGTCTGCCACGCAAAACAGTCATCTCCCAACTGCCTAATGACAGATTTGGGAGCTCTATGGTTAAGGTGTATGGGAAAGGGCAAAGTATTATTAACGTTTGCATCTGGCCCCTGCTCAGGATGAACCCTGTATGTGCTCCAGACGGCAGGCAGGGACTCCTGTTACTGAAAAACACCGTGTTGTAAGGCACAGTGCCTTGTTGTGATGCGTGACTTGACCAGGGACTCTGTGCTGGAAGAGTGCGGAGCACTCAGCTGCCTGGAGTTCAGTTCCTGTCCTAGAGCTGTGCTTGGGGGGCTGTGAGCCTCTTCTTACCTGCTTTGCTATTGCACTGGGATCCCAGTTTGGTTTCCTTCTCTTGCTCATTTCCTGCCACTTGCAGATGTGGGTTTGCAGCACCATGGTGATCCCTCCTCTAGCCACAGGACTTCCTCAACTCCTCGTCATGATGCGGCTGCAACAGGAGTGGAGGTGTCCTTCAGCTGGGCACCTCCCAGTGTCCTGATCACACACTGGAGTACAGAAGGGGCTCTGGTCTCTTCTCCTGCAGACTGCTTACTAGATACAGGCTTTCATGATAAACGAAAGCAGCCCATTAATTATGCTGGTGGAGGAAGTGCTAACTGTGGTTTCTGGGACCTGCCTTTCCATTCACAGTCCCCACTGGGACCAAATAGCCTGGCAGGAATTACCCCTAACTCTCACACATGTGCACATATACCCTAGCCGTGGGTTTAAACTCTCTAACGTCTAATGCTATTAACCTGCCCTGAACTAATCTACCTCCTTCAAGTGAATTCTGTGTGAAAGTATCCTTGTTTAAACCAGGCTACAGAGCTGTTACGAGTAGGAGTGGAGGTTGAGTGTGGGCAAAACCGAGCAGAAAGGCAGCGTACAGCCTGTCTGGGATTGCGTTGATATGTGACCATCACTTGGTAGGCTGGAGTCTGGCCCTGTATCTCTTTTTCCTCTTGCTGAACTCACTGAGGATGTGATTTTTGTCTGCTTCCTAATAATGTTAAGTAACCCAGGCTTATGTGACAGTTGGGTGCAGTTGGGTTGGTTTTCTCATTGATTAAAATACGTAAATAGCTTTGCTGCCCTGCCTGTCTGTTGGAGTTGGGGTATCTGTGTGGAAAAAGAGGCAATTAAAGCCCCACGGAGGAGGCTGTAGCCATGTTGCCAGGACCGGGTAGGCATGCGCGGTGCCTGCCAGCCATGGGCAATGCGCAGTAGCTCCCAGCGTGCCCGAAGCACAGCGACTCTGCTCCCACAGTTGAGCCTAGGGCAGACCTGTCTCAATGGCCCTTCCGTGCACGTAAGGGCAGTGTTGTAAGGTTCTGTAGGGAGGTGTTTGTTTTCATGTGGCCATCACTTGTTTGTGTGTGAGCATTTAGGTTTTTTTCTGTGAAAAGAGGTTTTCACGGTTGGTCTTCTCAGTGTCTCCAGCAAACTGAACCGAGTTCTGCAAAGAGGGAGCATGCAGGAGGGGCGGTAGGTGGACTGTATGGGTCCCTAGGAAAAGAAGGTGCAGGATTTGAAGAGTAAGGGGGAGGGAGGTTAAACCTATGGGTGTCCTTGCCGAGTTCTCTCCTCTGATGTGTCAGTGGTGTGTGAGAGAAACAAGGAGCTTAGACTGTGCCCTGTTGCTGCCTGCTAACCGGCTCTGCCCTGTGTGTTTCTCATTAGGAATGGATTACCCACTGACAAACCAGCTGTCAGCGAAGACGTAAATATTTACCAGAAGTATATTGCCAGGTAGGCAAAACTCTTCACTTTCTTGGGGAGAGGGCTGGAAGGAAGAGGGTGGAGTGGTGGTGGGAGAGATGAGGTCTTGTCCATCTGGAGCAAGTGCTTAAACCAGTCATTGGCACTTCCATTTCCCTCTGGCATCTGTACTTGCTCTGTTCCCATGCTTGGGAGAGCAGTAGCTGTGAGAGGTGTACAGGCATGCCAAGAGTGTGCTCCGCTCCCCAGAGCTGTTAGACGTTGTGACAAATAGTGGAAAAATGTTACACTGCAGAAGCCCAGAATTTAAATGGGCGCCCTGTCTCTGGAGTGTCGTTCTTTCTGTCCGTTGCTGTTCTGTCTCCAGCCTTTTTCCCCTATCCTGTCTAGTGCCTGCAGCAGGCAGGTGGAGGTCATCTCACCTCTGAGAATCCAGGCTGGAGGAATTCACAAGTGACTGGAGTTTAGGCAGGTCTTGGCATCAATGTGGGATGTGTATCCTGGAAAATTTTGCAGCTCATTTATATGAGAAACTGAATAAGGTGCAGACTAGGGCACCTTACCACAGCTGTGGGCAAGCTTAGGTCAGGAATGAGCGATGCTGAGAGGGAGGCCAAGGTTTTTGTGGTAAGACAGAGTAACGCCATGAGGGCCAGAGGGACAGAGGAGATCATTGTGTAACCCCTGCCTATTCTGTGGCTCACAATGCAAAGGGTCCATCAGGCTTTGCCCCTGGCCCACTGACTCCTCCATCTGCTATGTGAGAAAGCTCACTGTGAAAGCCCCTTGTGTACAGAAAGACACCAGTCAGGGAAGCAAGCAAACCCTTCTCTCCAGAGATAAAACTGAAGGGTTTGTTCCCATGAGCACTTGGGCATTTATTAACAAGAGGGGAGGGAGATGTGTACTCTGCTTTCCCACCATGCCAGAGTCTCCAGAGAGTCTCTGGTGGGAGGCAGGCAGCTGCTAGGAAGGTGCAAGGGAAGATCCTGGCACATCAGCGGAGGAAAGGGTGGGAGCAGTGCTCGCCCTTGCTGGAGAGTGGAACCAGAGGTGATTTCCTTTCCTCCCTTTTGCCCAAATCCCTGACATAGGAGGGGGCAGAAGCACACATGGGAAGAGGACAGCTGCACCATCACATGCCGTTCCTCAAGCAGCAATGCCTCTATTGTGGCAACTCACTGCATCCTGGGAGAGTAGAAGAATGAAAGCAGGGGTTTAAGCCCATCTTTGCGTGGGCCAGAAGGAGCAGCACCCTTTTATTGCTGAGATTGCAGGAATCGCAGAGGTTGCAGCGAGAGGGGTCATGCCACCCTTTCTGTACCCAGTTTGCCTCTCAAGCAGGGAACTGCACAAACACTTCACCCACATCCACTCTTCGTAGCGCTCTGCAAGCCCCTTCTCCTGGGTCAGGCAGGTAACTGAGGGAGGCTTGTGAGGTAGCGAAGGGACACCACATCCTGCTTAAAAAGCTCCACAAGCCGCCCGTTGGCAGCACAGCCACTTCCCTTCAATTTACACACAATTTTAAAAACAGTTTAAAGTCTTAAAATCAAGGGGTGGGGGAGAAGAGAGACACGACACTGTATGTCTGTACTGCATAATTAGCTTAATGAGTTTGCCAAAGCCACTGCCAAAAGCTGCCCAGGGATAATCCATTCTCTCACACAACAAAACAAAACCTCTTACTTAGCTAGTTTAGGTTGGGTTGTTTCCCCCCCCCCCGCCCCGTATATTTATA
>Ga0065711_1047874_pt1 | contig 12099 bp, 7 predicted proteins | sample Hoacrofraction12_FD_59098 | JGI IMG/M metagenome (GOLD analysis project Ga0065711, IMG submission 59098) | Hoatzin crop microbial communities from Cojedes, Venezuela - Epithelial fraction 12 v2 (version 2) | ecosystem: Host-associated > Birds > Digestive system > Esophagus > Crop | place... | reverse complement strand
AGAGCTTGGCCCCATCCTCCTGACACCCACCCTTCAGATATTTGTAAGCATTTATAAGGTCCCCTCACAGCCTTCTCTTCTTCAGGCTGAACAAGCCCAGCTCCCTCAGCCTCTCCTCATAGGAGAGATGCTCCAGTCCCCTCACCATCCTCCTAGCCCTCCGCTGGACACTCTCCAGCAGCTCCTCATCTTTCTTGAAGTGGGGAGCCCAGAACTGGACACAGTACTCCACATGGGGCCTCACTAGGGCAGTGCAGAGGGGAAGGAGAACCTCGCTTGACTTGCTGGCCACAATCCTCCTAATGCATCCCAGGATCCCGTTAGCTTTCTTGGCAGCCAGGGCACACTGCTGGCTCATGGTCAACCTGTCGTCCACCAGGACACCCAGGTCCCTCTCTGCAGAGCTGCTCTCCAGCAAGTCCGCCCCAAGCCTGTACTGATGCATGGGGTTGTTCCTTCCCAGGTGCAGGACTCTGCATTTGCCCTTGTTGAACCTCATCATACAGCAGCAGGAGATGGAGAGGACTCTCCATGCCCCTGGAGGTCATGGTCCTGAAGAGCCAGTTCTGTTCACACTGTGGTGCTCCCCTGGGTTGTGGAGCAGCCCCAGATCTTGCCTTCGCTGCCACTCCCTTGGAGTCCTTGGGCAAGTCCACAAACTGCCTGGTCTTCATCTCCGCACTTGTTAAGAGTGGATTACAGGCCACTCGTCTTCCTTCTGGGATTCTCTCACGGTGAGTTGGCTTCTTAAATTTGGTTAACAAGGACACTCATGAGATCTGAACAAAATGGCCCGGGGGAAATAGGGGAGATGTATTTTTAGCTAGTGTGGAGCAGTCAGCGGGCAAGCTTCTCGGTGGCCATCAGGCTGCACTTGAGGACTTGCCTAGTTTGAAGGCAGAACCCCCTCCTTCATTCTGCCTGTTTCCAAGATTACTGGTAAGCAACGGCCCATTCTTGTTGTCTTAACAGAGATTTACTTGCTAGACTTAAGCTAAGGTCTTAAAATTTAAGTTGCACTTTAATTTCTGAAGAACATCGTGAATAATAACTTCTCTCCACTTAATGCTGTCAGTGTTCTGGTATTCGTCTTCATTTCCACACGGTCCATGACAGGCTAAAGCACATTTAAGCCAGTCCTGAGATCTTTTAGTGAACAAGAACCCCAAAAGAAGAGGAAGCAACCTTGTTGCATTCTCTGCCTAGCATCATCCCAAACCTCATGTCTCTATCTCAGGGCCATGGTGCACTCAACTGCTACACAGATCAGCTATCTCAAAGACGGCTGCAAAAGAAGAGTAGATCTTAAAATCTAAACACCAGGGCCAGGACAGCACTTCTTGAACATTTTCTCTGAGAAAGAGAGAGATCAACTTCCAAATCGTTCCAGCCACCTTTGTGGCAAGTGAGAGAACCTTCCTTCAGGTCTGCATCAGCATTGGAGCATCTCTACAAAACTGGAAATCAAGATGCTTGATTCTCACTCAGCAATACTGTCCTTCTTTACAAACACTTAGGAAAAGACACCAAATTCCCTCTTTAAAAGCCCAATACTTTCCCAGACTAAAGAATATCCATGCCAGGATGAGATATGCAGACAAACAGGAAGACAGGACCAGCAAATGCAGCAGTGTCACGTACAGCCACTTCCACCAGACCTAAGTTTTTTAAAGAATGGGAAATGCTAAGTTCCCTGTCACAGGCCTCAGTGACAGAGCTTGCCTACCCACTGTACTAAATCACGCCAATTTGTGCTTCTGCTGCACATATTGTCACTTCGGTGCCCGCATCATTCGTCAGACGACGGCACGCTCCGGAAAGGCTCCCGGCAGCGGTTGCAGAGGAGAGGGAATGGGTCTGTTGGCACCAGGGCGGGGAGGCTCTGACCCGCCACTCAGCCACCAGGTTTGTAAATCAGATGTGACATGTATAAATGCAGGGCACAGTTTCGTAAGCACTGCTCAGCACCGCACCAAAGGCAGCCAGCGAGACGCCACCGATGTGTAACGCGGTTTCTGACTTGCCTTTTTATTTCCACCCTGGAGTTATTTGCTTTCTGTTTCCAGCATTAGCAGATAACGAAGAGGTTTACTTGCTTCCCCCTGGATCACAGCAATAAGCAGAAGTATGTCCAAACCTCTTTTTCGATCGAATCATGTCCTGTCTTATTTACACCCTGCAAACGGCAAAGCTAGCAAAGCCACAGGACATGGTGCAATTTCACCTTGCAAATGCTCAAAGGCACGAGGACAAAGACAAAATGCCTTTGGGAGCTGCCTGAGGAACTAACCAATGACCCGCACAGGGCAGCCCAGCTGTGCTTCTGCTGCTGCTAGAACAGGATTAAATGTAACTTGTTCTAACCACAGAGACTATTTGCGGGCTCATGTTTTTCCTGAAAAGTTTGGGTTTGTATTTGCTGTGTACAATGGTTACACCTCACTGGGAACGCATTTATGGCATTTCCTACTGCACAGAGGCAGAATTTCCCTTTGTGTCTCCTCTGCTTATTTTCTTTACTAGACAGAATTTCCCATGAATAAAGTTTTTTTAAAAAAAAGTTAAAAAACTTATATAACCCCCTCCCTATATTGAATGTATCTATTACCAGATTTCTTTCTTGTGCTTTTTTTTCCCCAAGACTTGCTCCTCAGAGACCTGCTCCTCCAGCAATGTCATGTGACCAAGGGACTGGTTTGAGTCTTACTCTCTTACGGAAGAGCCAGGAACCAAGCCTGTCCCTGCTCTCTGCTCCTCTCTTTCTTCCAGAGGAACTATTCAGGATGACTGAGCCACAAAGAGCTGCTCACAGGGCACCTTTGTTCTCAGGGCAGAAGGAAGAAAGCCGTTTTAAAGCTGGGTATCTTTCCATTCCTGCCCTTTGAGCCTACCTTTCTGTCCAAAACACTCCTCACTCCATGCCACTAAATTTACTAAACTTTATCCAGCTTAGTGCTTGCTTCTATGATGAGCTTTATGGTTTATGTAGTGGGAGAGATGTGTTGATGTGAGTGATGGCCAGCCAGCCAGGCCACCAGTTGAAGGCTGCAGCTGCTGCTGAAGGAGGAAGCAGCAGACCCACAAGGCCCCAAAAGGTCTCGTGAAAAGGCAAGGAGCGGAACGTGCTTCTTTCATTGTGTTCTTCTAGAAATTGGAAATACCTCTGCCTCATCGGAGACACATGTAGTAAGTCGTCCTTCTTTCTGTTAATCCAATAAAAGCTGGCCAGAAGGACGCTGCTTGCCACAGGGATGAAATTTGAACTTTAGTGTTGGTGATTAAACAGTACTGAACATAAGATGCTGCATGCATGATCAGTGCACCTAGATAGTGACATTCATAAGAGCTTGGACAAGATTTCCAAGACCTGGAATAGGAATGGATTATTTTCATTTTTGAAAAATAATACATTATTTTCTTTTCTCCCTCACATCTTACTTCACCTCCTCTATAAATCTCAGCAAAGCCGCCTTTGGTTGAGATTTCTTCTGAGGCAATCTCAGGAAAAAGAAGCTCTGGAGTTAGAAAGCGTCAGTTCAAGAGCCTCATGCAAGCAAGAAAGGTACAGCAAGTGTGCTCAACAACAGACTCTGTTTTGAAGTTGGAATCTGAAGAAACCACGTGAGGATCACACCGAGAATCAACTCTGCATGTAGCTTATTATGTTCAAGTAGCAAGGAACAATTTAAATACAGCTGAAAGCTATCCACTTCTGGATGTAATTACACATAAAAAAAAAAGAGCCAGAATTATGACTAAACTAAACTATACACCAGACTACTGTCAATTTTACATACTTTCATCTTTTTTATGTTTTGACACAAAGTTCTTGATCACTAAGAGCCAAAACCCCTACTTACTCCCTGCTGGCCACAAAACCTCCAGGAAAGGGAACCAGAAAGTCACTTGGCCACAAACCTCAAAAGCAGATCAGGCACACTCCTCTTACCTGATTTGTAAACCTGGAGATCAAGGATCTCAGGCAAAGCTATTCACAAGCAGGCCACGAAACATGCATTTATTCTTTTTGCTCTTTAGCTAGAATAATTTTTAAGGATTTCAAGTCCACATGCTACTCTTACCAACCACTATCAAAGGAAGATTTAGTTCACGAGTGAGTCCATAGAAAGAAAGAGATCACAGGTCACAAGCAAATTCTTTGTCCACTTCATTTGGGTTTCGATGAACTTCTGCGACCACAACAACATAACAAAGTGCTGAAAAACAGTAGAGGCACTCAGAGCGTATCCTAGAAAGAAAGGTCTTTACCCCCATAAACAAGTCTCCAAAGTTACACATAGCTTGTGTGTGGATAACAATCTTACTGAACAGTCAGAGTATTTAGATAAATGTGTTACAAAGTAAGTTTTCTATTGCATATGTATGCTTTCTTAGGGGAGAAACAGAACTCAGACCATGGAATCCTATTAGCATTAAAAATGCACATTGAGTAATGGTAACTTCTTCTAAATTGAATTTGTAATTAGTTATGCAAATACAGTCCCCTTTCTAAATCAGCACCAAGACACCTCCTCTTTCAAAAGATGTCAGCAAAGGAAAAGTAGTTTAGGACTACTGGGTTACCTATTACTGCTGTGGATTTACAGTTATGTTTTCTTCTGAAAAAAACTCCAACAAGTCAAACAAGAGATGAATTATTGACCAAATGTACAACAAATGTCAGCAAGAAGATTAATAAGCTGAAATCAAAGGAAATTTTTCTCTAAGCCTTCTGTCTAATAATTTCATTTATCACTTGCACAATTTTTTCAAGCAAAGCGCCAATTCTTAGTCAATAGTGTTTCTTTAAAGGCAACAGCAGCTATGCATAGTAAAGCACAAATTTAATAGTATGACAAACTTTAACTTCTGCTCTTCTGCTGCTCTGACCCACTCTAGCCTTCTGACATTTGAGTCTCACAAGCTTAAGCTCAATTTAGCAGTACAAAGTCAAAGCTCGTATGTAAGATGATATAAGCTGCATGTCACTAAGTAGGTGAGAGTTTAACTTCGTGCGACACAAGTATGGATGGGGATGGAAAATTTTCAGCAACACACTCCTGCCTCCCACTCCTCTGACTTTTCAAACTTTGAACAGAGCAAGCCAGCTGCACGCAACCAGGCTTTCATTTGCATCGCAGACCAGCTACTGAAAAACTGCTTGTGCAAGTCATGGAAACAGATGGTCAAAGCACCCTCAAGGAACAGTTCAAACAGCATGCCAGAGGAGCAAATACTGACAAAAAACAACAATCTTCTGGCGATAAGAAAAACTACTCGAAGCAGGATATTGAGGAGCAGTTGGAGAAAGACAGCCTGGTGAGATTTGGAGAGCTGGAGACATTTTGGGCTGGTAAAGTCTTCCCTTTTCTCCTCAAACCTGGTGCTTCTCCTGGTGTTGCATTGTACTTCATCCTAGCCACCAGGGATTACTGTGGCCTAGAGATTCTTTCAGGAATACAAGGACCAGACCAAAGGTCCACCTACTCCAGTAGCCTGTCTCCACCACCAGCTTGAAGCAGATACCTAGGGAAGAGGTTAAGAACAGGGATGCAAATAGTGATGCTACCCTAAAAGTCTCCCCCAGTCGCTAGAAATTTGCAGCTCTGTAACTTGTGTATTCTTCCGCCCCTCCATGATATCCCACTCGGTCATCTCACTTGTTACTGTGCTGACTTGTCCCTGGAGCTGCTCCCTAACTTCACCATTGGTGTTCTTCTCCAAAACTTGTCCTCCAGTTCTACTCCACCTTTTTGGTGTTAGAGACATCTGAACTGCACACACCACACACTCCCCATGAATTTATAGCAGCAGGTGATTCTCTCTGTCTTGTTCTCTGTTCTCTCTTTCTAATAACTACAAAGATCAGATCTGCTTTTTTGATTTTTATTAAACACTGCATTGGCATTTCTAGGGATCTATAATAACCTCCAGATCTTATTTCTGAGTGGTAATCCTCAGCTCAGTGCTTACCATTTTACAATATGAAGTTAAGATTAGTCTTCCTTATGTGCTACATTTTACAGTTATTTAAACTGACCCTCACCTGCCATGTTAAGATCAACTCTGAAGATCATTTTACAGTTCTTTACGGACAGCCTTTAGCAACCATTTGTTAATTATTTTGAGACATATCCCTAAAGAGTTATTATGCAGTTCATCTTATGCAAGCATAAGGAAAAAAAATACAAATTTTTCACTTCAAAATACCAAAACATTAAAAAAAAAAAAATCATCTACAGACTAGGATATAACAGTCTAATTATGATGTCCACAGAAGCTCAGCCTTTCAGGTTACTATATCAAATATCTCCTGTAACTCAATAAAGCAAATCAAGTGAACCTATAGTGACCTGTTGGTGTTAAATTGTTTTTTTCCACATCATAGAGACAGTATTTTCCTGATTATTCAAAGCTATGAGAATACACTGAGATGACCAACATGAGTAATACTGTAGCTTGGCATCTGTCCTCTGTTTAGCAAGCTTCAAGTCTATATAAAATCTTAAACTCCCAGATTTCAATCCCATTTCAACTCTGCACTGGACAAAACCATCCCAATTGAAAGACCAACTTGTATCAGGCACTCAGCTACCATCATCTAGCCTCAAATTTTCAACAAAAGAGCGGTTACTATGTAACTGTACTTTAATGAATTTGTATCTTCTAGACCTGAACTGTATTTTTATATACAAATTTTTAAAATTATTTGAATCTTACAGATTTCATTCTCCAATAAATCCCATGTTTTAAACAGTTTGAACAAGACACCAGCTGACAACACCAGCAATTCTGATACTGCTGTACCTAAATATCAAGCATCTTACTTCTCAGTGTTCTCAAGCACCTACCTCACAGACAGAGCTCAATAAACGTTTGTAAAAATCTTTACTTTTATATATACACACACATAATATATAGGCAGATAATATATAGATAGTAATTATATATAATATATATATAAAAGCTAACATACGAGCATGTGCATTTAGTAAACTCTAATGAGTTATTTTACTTTGAGGATTTCTAAAGGTCTCTAGCTCTATGTATAATCATGGTTGTTGTCTGGTCCTTATATAGCTTTTCTGCAAGTTATCTGCCTAGTTCAAGAATACTTACATATTCTTCTCTGGATTATATTAGAACAAACAGAAGTGCAAGCAGTCCCCAATCAACAAACACATCCAGCAGAAACCACTATGGCTATAAAGTAATTGTCTTTCATTGCAAGCAGCTGTTTACTAATAAACAACTACATGAGAAGCCCTTGAAGGAAAGGCCATTGGAGAAAAAAATGGTACTTTAATTAAAAAAAAAAAAAAAAGACATGTAACTATAAGCACTTCTGAACTGAAACCATAAGTCTTTCTGGCATCCTTCCCAGCTACTATTTGATTCTATACCCTGTGTGACATTTTATATATCCTCATATTTAAACTACCTAACCATATTTTGTTTCTTCTATCTACTAGTTTTTTAACTACTGGCACAATAGTGTCGCTGTATAAAGGAAACACATCATTCCACAGTGCTTTATGCTTTCTGTTTGTAACCTGGTTGATGCAGCTGTTCGAAAACTGTCTAAAAGATCATCAGGTATCTCAATATTTTTTACAGAGGAACATCAGGACAGAATCCTGCATAAGAATTCTGAATTTTGAATTGAGTTTTGCAGCCCTTGTGTTGCCCAGTAACACCTGTGGTTTTGACAGACTTGACCCCAAGTTCTAAAAATTGTTATTACCCTAATTAACTAACATCATGACAGTATCCACTATGCACTAAGCACTGGGCAAACACGAAGTTAGACGGCCCCTTCCCCACAGAGCTCAAACTTTAAGAAAAACAAGCAAAGGATGGCAATGCACTAATTTCACTAATTAAAATCTCTTAGAAGACGGAACTTTTCAAACACTGATCTTCCCTAACCCAGGGCACTCACACTGTAGATTCCCATAGCTGAGCTTTTCACTGTGGGTTCCCTTAAAAATCAGCGGGCATTTTTAAGACACAGGTCATCTGATCCAATTTAGGTAACTCCTTCAGGGTGAGTATTGAATTGTAGATTCCACTCCCTAAGGAGAGCCTCTATTAATTAGCAAGATTGCTTGTGCTAACTAGCCGTGCAGCTGCATCAGGTTAGTCCATAAAGATGCCACGGTACGAACAGATCTCACAGAGGAATGTGCCAGTCTGCAAGAGGGATTTAAAAGCAGAAAATCTTAAGGGACAAACTTTTTCAAGCAGCTTGTTTAGGGCTTAATGGGTACATAAAAGAACATGAAAGAAGGAAGCAGAGAAACATGTTGCAAAACAAAGGAAAAAGTGTAATGGAATGAGTAGTAGTAAATGATCTCTCAACAATCAGTTTGTTGGAAATAATACTTGGAAATGGAGCTGAGAATTTCAGAGAAATGCCTAGTGCTACATCCTGTTCACAAAGGGAAGACAAACGAAATCCATCACGAAATTGTTGGTATTTCACTAAGCCATCCCTGTAAAAGCACAAAAATATGCTCACAAATATTATCTAAATTACCTTAACATACTCAGCTCCAGCAAGTCACCAACCATCTGAACTTACTGTGTGCTCCCCTGCAACCTGGGGATCATTCAGACCCTGTAAATCCCGAAGAACTGTTTCAATAGCTGCAAACTCCCTCACTTCTCATCATGTAAAAAAAATCAGTGTCATCCTTCCTCTTTTGATTGCCCCTCCTCAGTGCAAGTACACAGCTGTCCAAAAGGATCAAGTTCCATCTTCCTAAGCTGTTGCAGTTGTGATGGATCCCATACTGCAGCGCATAAACTGCCTTAGGTACATCATTGGTTATGAACTGGTACATTTCCTAACCAACATCATTAAAATACGAGGCAGTTCACTGAACTTGGAAAACACTAAGAAATTATTCTCCAGAGTGTAACATCTGGTATAAAGGAGGAGAAAAACACTGTTTTCAAGTGCACGACATGTAAGAACTGGAGGCTAAAACAAAACCCATTAGCCTACCTCCACTCCCATGCTCAAAATGAAAAACAGAAAAAACACCCTTTGGTGCTTCACATTAAGAAGACACAAATCTGAGATATCTCCCATCTGTTTTGTCTGCTGTTTTTTAACAAAAAGCAAAATCACCCTGTCCATTTTTATGGTTTCAGCAGAAATTCTGAAGGATGTTCTCAGATCTGTTAGTTCCAAGGTTTTTACACTGTTCTCATCCCATTTTATGTGGGTGCCTGTCAAATGTAACTACTCTGCCTCAGTGAACCAGTATCTGAGCTTTTCAGATACTATTAAAATTATCATGACTAAACTTACGTGAACGACAGGTCTGGCTGAATTTAGGGAGCTGAGTGGGGAGGTAACTGCCTCTGTGCTCCCGTAATAAACTCTTGACCTGGGAGCCCTGGTACAACTGTGAGCAGCCCATGCGCTTTCTAAGCTCCTGGTGTCCCCTGGAAGCTGTCAGCAGCCATGGACCACCGGACGGTGCCAGCACTTGCCATGACCCCTCCACCTCCTCCTGCAGCACCACAGCAAGGAAATTGGGTAGAGTTAGACATAGTGGCTTTAAACCACCTGGCAATTTCCTTTCACCAGGGAAATTCCTGCCGTCTAGCCATGGCTTATGGCTTATCTGCACCATCAGAGGAATGAGTCAAAATCCCACAACTGCAATGCTTTGCCCACGTGGGTGCTGTGAAGGCTGCCTGGACAGTGCCCTTAACCCTTGCTGCACAAACATCACCGTACACGCTTTCAGGAGTTACCTCCCAATCTTGGATGAAGAGCTAAGACAAGAGTTGTCTTTCCTGAGGACAAGAAGTGTTTGAAGCTGGCAGGTGGACGGCCTTCTTCCTATCCAAATGCGTCCCTGTTGTGCTTACAGGCCTGAATACCCACCTTTGGCTCAGTTCTATCTGGATGAGCTTTTGTTCTATTTTTCCTATTTTTTTTGCAGAGAAAGCCTCCATGCCATGGCCCATCAGCTGAACAAGTACTAGCTCACTTCACAAAGCTTAAAATAGTATCTGTAATGGATGCTACTGTTCCTACATATTTAAAACTGAATATAAAGGTGGCCACCACTTACAAGGAATATAAAAATGCTATTAAAGTCCTTGTGTGACAATGTCAAATTCTCTGAGAGTCATACGACTTAAAGCCCTACCTGTTATACATGGACTGCAAACCAAGGCAGAAAATAAATTTTAATATGCATTTTTGTTTTTCTAGAACTATGGCTGCTTTCATTATAAACAAACACTATATATTATAATACAGATCTCTGTAAAATTCTCTACCAGCTGTAGGTGTGGTGGGATATGTCTTGGTGCTTTTTTTAAGATATTGAGTGACATTTTGATGTTCATTTTAATTCAGGACTATGAGTTTCCTCAACTTTCAGTGAAGAAAACAATTAAACGTAAACACATTCTAAGATTTGTTTCCCACAGCTGACATTTCCTTCTGCACAGTTAATAAACATCTCTCCACCTAGGTACATACACGATCATATAAGTTAACTTCAATAGTAAAACTCTATAGCTGTTCTTCAGCACCTTGCCAACTTTCCAGGCAAGCGGCTGGTAAGTTATTTCAATCTTATTAGAAAGAGGAACATATTTGTAAGGTCTCAAGTAAAATGTGCTATTGTCTTACTCTTGCAACACAACAGCACACAGACATTCCTTCAAGTAACATTTTTAGTATTTAAAAGAATTACATGAACTTTAAAAGTGCCATGAACTCCAATGTCCTCATCTTACACAAATAGTATTATGCTGTGCAAAACGCTTCACTGACAGGAACCACAAATATGCTCCCTTAGCACAAACAGAGAGCAAAATTCCCCTCCTCTCCAAGCCTGAATACAAGAGACTTCCACAAACATGCCATGGGAGAAAGCTTTCCCCTGGGAAAGGTCACGCGGTGACACCACTGACCCTGGCTGCCGGCCCGGGACGGCCGAGGGACGCCCAAGGTCGCTGCTGCCCAGCCGCACTCGGCTGATGGCGCGGGTCTGTTGGCTGCTGCCATCACTTCGCCGGGCTCATCCGTGCTCTCACAGCCATCCCTCCCTGCCCCATGCTCTCCAGCCTCACCACAGCGAGGAGAGGCAGCAACCCTTTGAACTTTTATGAAGGAAACAGCTCAAAAGTACAATTTCTGTACAGAAATGAGATAGTGTTAATTCACATATACAATGTGCTCGCACTTCAGAGAGAAACTTGTTAGCATGCATTCAAACACTGGCCTCACTTCAGTGTTCCACAGCAGGACAGAGCCATGCAAGCTGGGCAGAGGTCCCAGAAAGAAAGGGTGCACCACACTCAACATTGCTCCCTTCACTCCATGGAGAAATGGACGGAAGCCTCCAGAGAGAATGAAACTGAGGCTTCACCAAGTGGTGGAACAAAGCACAGGGTGGGTATTTGTGGAGAGGATGGTTGGTGAGATTGTGCTGGGTCTATAGCAACAACAGAGTCAAGGGGATGGAGCTAAAAAACAATGTCATGCTCCAGCATGCTTTTCAAGGAGCTTTACAACCTCAGTCCCTCCAACTCATGCTGGTTAACACATAATTTTAAAGGTCTTCCATAAGCTCAGTGTTATTGACAATATTTATACCGCACTAGCAATCCACAGCTTGAGAACAGGACGCGTCACTTTGCAGGTGGAACTGGTGATGGCTCAGGTACATAACATCAGAAGCACATTTCTCATCAGCTGCAAAGCTCTCCACACAGCCTGCAGACTTCATAAAGAACAAAGCCCCACGTCAGGAAGAGTACACAGAGAGAGACCCAGAACTCCGTAACACATGGCAAGATGGCATTTTGGTGTTAGGGTTTGTTTTTTTGAGTAATTAACTGGTTGACTCCATCACCCACACTCTACGGGTGTGCTGCAGCTGTTAGCAAAGCTCAAAAAGCCTGTGCCAAATAATTCAGCCCCATCAAGAGCTCTAATGAAGAGCAACTATATATCACAGAATCACAGAATAGTAGGGGTTGGAAGGGACCTCTGTGGGTCATCTAGTCCAACCCCCCTGCCGAAGCAGGGTCACCTACAGCAGGCTGCAGAGGACCTTGTCC
>Ga0065711_1047873_pt1 | contig 12100 bp, 4 predicted proteins | sample Hoacrofraction12_FD_59098 | JGI IMG/M metagenome (GOLD analysis project Ga0065711, IMG submission 59098) | Hoatzin crop microbial communities from Cojedes, Venezuela - Epithelial fraction 12 v2 (version 2) | ecosystem: Host-associated > Birds > Digestive system > Esophagus > Crop | place... | reverse complement strand
GGACAAGGTCCTGTGCAGCCTGCTGTAGGTGACCCTGCTTCGGCAGGAGGGTTGGACTAGATGACCCACAGAGGTCCCTTCCAACCCCGACCATTCTGTGATTCTGTGATCACATAGGCCAGTCTCATTTTTTTCAGTGTAAAATCATTTGGTAAGTTAGAATACTTGTTCTTAATGGCATCAGTGTACTGGCTTTATTTATAAACAGGTTTTTGTGTTGCTATCAGATATATCTAATGAGTTACAAAGTGTATTCATTCAGTTTAATAAATGGAAAAACTAAGTGATAGATTTAAGATTGGAAACAATTTAGTGTTAAGTATATGCTGTCATCTACTGGTCATCCCATGCAATCTTGTTTCCTACATACAGCTTTTATGTCACTTACTGGAGGAATAGGGAGTCAGCTAGAAGATTGCTTCTTTGCAACTGTCTTGACTGCTGTATCTCTTCTAAGAGATGAGAGAGGTGAAAAAATATCTAGCCAATTACGTGAACTGGTATTTTCTCAGACTTTAAGCCAGCACTCAGTTGGGGTGGGAGGGAAATGAAGGGCCACTGTGATAAGAGTGTACCTTCAGGAATAACATTTAGTCCCATTTTCTGATTTTTTACATTAATCAGGAGATGGAGGCAAGTGGTAACTTAAAGTACTATGTATTCTACGTATACAGAGGAGATTTGATTTCACCCAAAATGAGAAGTGCTTTCCAGTAAAGTTGTTTATTTTAAACCCACATTCAAATGTTCTTTGCTTGCATTTCTTGTTTGGTCATGAATCTCAATGCCTAAAGTCATGCCTGCAAGAGCTGACACTGCTTTGGCATATTAAGCAATGTGATTACGTCAGGTTTTAATCATAATATTTCAGATATGCTAAATAGAAACTTATAAGTAGTAAAAAAAGAAATGTCTCTGCTACAGGACAACGTAGCAGGTGACCATTTGAAGTGTTCTTGGGAAATGAGGCTGTCCAGAGAGAATATAACTTCATCTGTCTCCACTGGAAACAACAGAGCATGGAGTCATTGAGCAGAACCTGTTACTGAGCCTTTACTGGAGGAGTAGAAGAAGGAATGTTAACCAACTTTTGATTAAAATGTACGGCTAAATCTCATCAGCTGGAGGAAGTCAAATCCTGACAAATGAGGATTTCCTGAATGATCTTCTACTCAAAAAGATCATCATAAATTGCCAGGCTTGCTTTATGAACATGGGTTATATGAAGATTTTGGAGACACCTTTTCTTCTCCAATGCTCTAATTCTGCAACAGCAGTTGGAAAGGCAGCTTGGACAAGGGAGATTTTGACCCAGAAGATAATTTCTCTGTGCCCCTATTTTTTTCTGACTGTTTTTTTCATACACATGCAGACTTTTATCTCTCTCTCACTTCTTTGAGGAGAGAAGACTAGTACTAAAAGTTTTTGAGAGTCCTGGTGATATTGCTGTTACACTTTCTCTTACTGTTAACTTTATACAGAATTAATTCTTTGAAGAGCTATTAGCTTCTCGTTGTTCCATGCCAACGTAAACAGGGATCCATTTCAGCAATAAAAGCAGAAACAAAAGCAAGTGTGTGAGGAATCAGATGGTAATTACAGATTGGAAGAATGGGGAAGAAAGTTATGAGGTGTAGAATTCTGGTTCTTGAATATGCCAAGATATGCTTGTATAGATTTACATTTTCTTATGGTACATCTCATAGCTTGTTACTAGCAGAATACTGGAAACTGGCACTGTTAATGACAATCAGATCTCTGTGTGTAATTTCTAACAGTATCATATTTATTAACAACACAGTTGCTGTAACAATAGCTAGAAACCAACTACAAATAGAAAGAAAATGCTCTTACTCTCTGAGAAATTTTAAGTGCAGTTCCTAATGCTGTATCATTAAGACCATAAAGGATGAGGAATAGACAAATATTTAGGTTTTTAATAATCTTGACACCAGTAAACATGATTCTAAGCTTACTTGTAAATGGAATTTGAAGAATATTGAAGGCATCCTGTATATGTAAAAGTCCTCTAAAAATTCTTCAAAAGATAGATCTAGCACTGAATTTGGTTAAATTAGTCCCTGTACAGATCACCATTTTCTGTTTAGTGCTCAATTTTCACATATTTATATGATAATATACATAAAGCGTTGCAGGATTTTTCCCTTAAGGGTTGAATGTGTATGTGCTTTCTAGTCTGTAACCAGAAAACTTGCTTAAAAGGATAAATTCCCTTTCAGTATCTTTCCACAGTCACTTTTTCCTGAGAAATTGGTACAAATCTTCCTAGGACAAAACTCTTCCAGACCACAGCTGTAGCTCCTTCTTAATCTGGCCAGAACATATTCAAATGTTACAGGCTGGTGTTTGGGGCAATGTTATAAACCATGTTGTTCTGGTGTCATTCTTTTGAATGTTTGTAGTCTCGGTCATGAAGAAACCTGTATTGCACTGATGAAAATTGGTAATGATTTTCCTATGAAACAAAATGTTGTAATGATGGGCAGACTGAAGAAAAACAGCTAGGATGGGGAAGTACATCTAAACATGAAGGACTTTCACAATAACAAGCGGAGTGTTTTCCATGCTCATACACTCTCCTTCAATGGCATTACTCACACAATCTTTTTAGGTAAATATTGTGTAATATTAAATCTAGGTTTGGAAGAGTTTATTTAATTCACCAAACAGAAGCTTCTGTGATTGTTTGGCCTACATAACTTGTGTACTTTATTTATTTGACTACCTGGAATAGCAAATATTCTATCCACTAAGCAAATGTAAATGCACAACTTTACTCAAACCTTCATGTCTGAATCAGCAAGAGTACAACAATTCTGAATTTAGGCGTATGTCCTGTAAAGTCATATCAAATATGATTAATAAAAATACAGTATCTCTTTTTGATAATGTGTCTCAAATATCTTTGCATTTTTGAATGTGACACTTCTGAGTATTTAAATATGTCACAATAGAATAATTTTTTTCAAAAAATCTGCCTGTAGAGCAATATGTACAGAATTGCTTTTCTAGAGTGGGAAAGACTGGGCAGAACTTGATTTTTGGTTTCTGCTTTCCTTTTCTGTTTGAGCAAATCATACTTGTTGCTCAGCCTAAGGTTGTTTAATTTCCAGTTTAATTTTTGCCAGGATTTCTTTTGACAACCATTTGTTCTGGATGTAGGTATAGATCCTAGTACTCAAATGTCCAGGCATCAGAAGGTTCTTACTGTACTCAAGCCAGCCAAATTCTATATTAAATTTCCAAATTTACTTCTGGCTTTGTTACATTTTCACTAAAGATGGTCCTGATGGAAGTACTGCAGGCATTTTAACTATGGTTCTTCTGGATGTGATTCTGAAATCACAACTAATGACAGAAGAAAAAAGATCAGAAGAGGTCAAGAAGAAACAAGTGTTAGGATTTGGGTTTTCAAAGCCACATAACAGAGTTAGGCTTTCTGGAAGTTAATGGGACTTGGGAGATAGCCCAAATTCAAAAACTTTATCTGAAGTGCCAATGGCCTGTGTAATCCAAAACAGCCACTGGTTGAGCTGCAGCTGTGTTATAGCTGTGGAGAACAGTATGAAAAAGAAAGAATCAAGTGTAAACAAGGCCTTTGGGAGCAAGATCTGCAACTCCTCCCAGGCTCCTTTTGTGACCTTGGGGACAATGGATGGGTGCTTTGAACAGGCACAGTGTTAACTCACATCAGGGCTTGAACTGAGGCTATTTATGAGTTTCTGCAGTAAAGATTAAGTGGTAGACAAATTCCCATACTTAGTTGACTAGAGAAAGGAAATGAGACGCAGACATTGTTAATTGAAATGAATGGAATTGGCAAGAATTTGTTTAAAGTCAAGTTTGTCTTTACCAATGAAAGTAGCTTAAAAACATAGTCCTAGTACATAAAATGATCGTGATTTTTTTCCAGTCACAGTGTCTTTTTCAAAATATTTCATAGGAGACTTAGTTTTTATTTACTTTTTTCGTAGCTCACTAGTACTTATGACCTTAAATGTCAAAAATACATTTTGTGTAGAAATACTGAAATTGAAATGGCTTGTGGTGAACATCAAGATAAATCTGTGTGAATGTGGGCATTATGGATTACATTATGAATTTTCTTTTCATCTGCTAGTATACCACCTGGTAGAAATATACTTCAGATTGAGTCAGAGCCCTTATTTTGGTACCTAATCTACTAATATTCAGCAAAGATAATACAAATTAACTTCCTGGCATTTTGAAGAGAATAGTAAGTTTTAACAGACCTAAATTGGGTCAGGATTTCAGCTTAGGATAGGTCTTGTTGCTTTTATTATTTCATCTTATGTACTTTGGTCAGTTATACTTAAGCCTTTTGTGATAGTAGATTTTGATCAACATGGTTTTAGTACTGTCATTGTTTTTATCAAAATGTACACATTGCACTTAGGGAGAGAAAATGTTTTCACTCCTTTCTAGAATCAACCCTTTATTTTTAAAATGTAAGGCTGAATGATTTGGCTTGTTTGCTAGGCATGAATTGAATTATGACCCAAGTTTGTTACGTAGGGTTAGAGCTGAGATTGGCACCTTGTTTGTTCCTACGGTCGGTACACAAATTCCAGTGTCCTTCCTCGGTGGAAAGATTATCTTGGATTCAGTTCGGGAAGAAGTGGTCCGTAACTTAGGCATGCCCCACCAGCCTACCAAGATGTCATTGTTCAGATTTCTGCCTGAAAATGCAGCCTTTCTTAAATAACACAGCTGAAAGATAAATGAATGAAGAATAATTTAGTGAGATTAAATGGGTAGGACTTTGGACACTTATCGTAGCTTCTGCAATGCCTCATATCTGAGCAAGGAAGAATTGCTAAGTTCAGAAATGTCAGGATCATTAATCAGCCCTTTGATATTGAAGTGATATGATATAATGTTCATAGCTTATAGAATATAGAATATTGTTTTGCCTGGGTCTGCCAGTCTACTTTATGTTTGGTTCAGCCTCATTGTAAAATTCAGGGAATTAAAGTAACTGAATTCATTGATCTATGAATATGATTTCTGAAATACCACATAAAACAACATAACAGGAAAGGATGTATCTGATTGGAGTACTTTATGCAAATTACTTAGATAATTTATTGTTTGGCATTATCTGAGCTGAGTGTGTATCTCTGCCACGGAAGTCTGAAGCTGCCGTAACTCATGGGGCCTAACCTACTGCCTGTTGAAAGCAATTAGAGATTAGAGGACTTTGTGGAAGGATAGTTCTTTGCTCATATCAAAATGGCAAAAGCTCCCATAACTTTGTTAGTTTTGGGTCACATTAAATATTGTTGAATAAAATTGAGACCAGTTCTGTGTTGTACATAATAACAGATGTCCACTAATGAGGCAAAATTGGAAGGGGGGTCCTGGCTTGTTTTTAAGAAATATGGTAGAGAAAGATCTAGAGCAGTTAGCTATTTCTGTTAATAGCAAGGATATCCAGAGATGTCATGTTTAAACCAATCTTCATCCTTTAAGCAAGTATGAAGATTAATTTGGAAAATGGAGGAGAAGCACCACAAAGGTGCCTGTTGCTTATATTCACTCTGAAATTTGAACACAGACCCCTGTCAGAGATATCTGAATAGTGACAATACGTAAACCACACGTTTAATTCCTTTTGTCAATTTTTTTTCCTCTTCTCTGATGAAGCAAGAACTGAATTTTACAGAATTTTTCTCATAAAAATGAAATGCAGTTGTGAGTCAAGATATAAAATGAGATTTTTCACTAAGGCATTCACAGGAAAGTAGTAACATGATAATCTGACAGGATGCTATCTGCCAAAGTTATTAGCACTAGGAGAAAGCATTGGTTAAATTCAAACCTATTATCTGCATGCGAATGCAGCTATGGTTAATCTTCCTCTGTCCGAAATGTTTTAGGTAAGCAGAATTAGTCACCCCACAGACATGTAAGAAAATTGATAAATAATTAGAAATAGCCAAGGGTTTCTCAGTGCCAATTAGTCAATACTTTGCAAAATCAGTATGCAACACCTTTTTTGCCCACTGCAGTTCTTCAATTTCCCTCACAGAAGTTTAAAAATGCCATCATTTTAAAGAAACCTGGTCTATAATTGGAATAGCTTTCTGGAGTTTTTTTATTCAGAAGATGTCAGTTTGCAGAATTTCAGCATCAGCTTGCCCAAGTCCTCAGGGATATCCAGAAATTGGAGGAAAGTCTTAGTTCACCTGTCTTTAACATATTTTTAAAAAGCATGCAATCTTCAGTATGCGTCCCCTTTCAGCAGTGCACATGGTGCAAGGACAAGCGCATGTCCAGAGCCCACACTAAACTTGCCCGGAACTCCCAGTATTTTTAATAGTGGTACTCTTTCAGTTACTTCCTTGGTTCTCTGGGAAATGTTTGGTTGATTTTTGACACAGAAGATTTGAAGAGACTAATAAAAATCCCCAAACAGACAGTGAAGGCAGTTAAAAGGCCTGTTTAAGTGAAGTTAGATTCTGAATGAACCATTGTGTTGAGTAACACTGCTGGAAAGCAAAAAAGCAATTGGTTTTTATAAAGCTATCTCTTCGCTGCATAGTGTTGTTCAGTATCTGCTAAAGCACCAGGAGATAAGGGGCTTGTGCAAGTTAGCTTGTGATCAGACAGGTGCAGGTGTTGCTTAATCCTTTCAAGAACTGTTTTAATATCTTTTAAATTGAGGACTTCACCCATCACTCATACTGGCTAGGAATTATATTCCATGTTATAAAAATAACAAAAACTTCACTCCTGTGATGTTATGGACCTAATTTCACATGAGTGAGACTCATGGAGAAAGAAAACTGGTAAGAATTTTAAGATTAATCAAGGCGAGTTCAGCCATGTTGTGTAATTCCAGTAAACGTTTGCTTAAGTATCTCCTCTGAAGCAAAAATAGTTGACTACTGGTTAGCTAGTGATGCATTACAGCCTTGCAGAATTGTTACAGTAGTACATTTTTCTCCATCATGTATTACTGATTGAAGATACACCTTTTTAATGTACCCAAATAGTAATAATTTTTAACAAATATTGAAAAAAAATCCGCAAGTCTTTTTCCTTCTCTAAATGTGCTTGAAAGGTGATATGTGTATATATATATATATAAAATCTTTTGGTATGTGTATGTGGCTGCTTATCAAGAACAACGTCTAGCCAAAATCTCACAGAGATCGCTGCTGGGTAACAGTTTTACCTATATGAAGATATAACTTCTAAATCTGAAACTCTGACATGTCTTCAGAAAATAAGGATGAGCAGCAATTTGGAGATACCAGGGTGTGGAGCAATGTCAAATTCTTTGTGCGTGCCATCCTCATACTCTTACTTCTTACGGAAAGATGTAGTTAAATGATGACGGTAGTAGATGCTGACATCTAGTGGCTATATAGCATTGGGTTTAATTCAACCCAGTCACATTTTTCTGAAGGAGAGTTGAAAGGGGCGAACCATGCTTTTCAGCAGTGCAGCTAGGTAATAAGCTTTGTTTTTAAAACTGCAATTTCTTTCAGCTTCATTCTTTACTTGTAGAGCCTTTGCAGTGCCTAGTTTTAAAATAATTCTCAAATGCAGGTTTCTCTTTGTAACTTATCTCAACATCATGTAATCTAAATACTCTGCAAAGGAAAATATTTTCATCTTCATGTGAGTTCAGCACATGAATGTACATGGTTATTTAACTTGAATGCAGTAGAAAAGCCTTGAAATGGTTATTAAATTGTTTTATGCAGAAATAGAATGGTATTATATAGAAGGCATTAAAAACTTGCAGCCCTGACTAGTTGTTGAATCAATGTGTTCCAGGATACCGAGGCAAAATCTTGAAATCCAGTTCAGAGAAGTGTGTTAAGAATTTCTATTGGTTTTCCAAAAGCAATACTGACAATATATGAATCTGATATTTTGTCAGTCATTAATGCTAATACTTAAAAAGTAACTGGACAAATTCATGGAGGAAACAATTACCAAGAACTGTTAAATTCAAGTGCATTTACTGCTTGGAAGCTCCTGGAGTCACAAATCTTTGGAAGCTGGTGAGGTATTCAGAGAAGTATCTCTATCTGTTTGCCTTGTTCTTATGCCTTTGCTGGGGCTGTTACCAGAGAGAGGGTGCTGGCTACTGTACCTTTGATAAAACCTAATGAATCATTCCTTATGGTTAAGGAAATACTATTTTCATTTTCTATGTTGTAACATCCTTAACTAACTATACAACTATATTTTCCCATTTTATTGCTTTTAGTGAGCTAATTTGATTTGTGTGTCACATTTTAGAGATGTACTTTGCAGTTCTATCTAATGAGTAAAAAATCTAGAAAATGTACCAATATAGAGAAACACAAAAGAGTGTGTTACATTCTAAATGCCGTATAAATCCATGTTTCCTGGCATGCATGGGCTGCTGATTTCAAAATTGTGTCTGATGTGATTAACCATTTTCTTCATCTGTGTTCTATCATTTGTGTTATGTCAGTTTAATTTCCTTCTTTGGGAATAGATCAATGGAAGAAGGAAATACAGAGAATGTCAAGATGCTTGGTTTAGCATTTAATGCTGTTGTGTGCATAATCTCAGCTACCTAAAGCTGAAAAAAGCATTTGCTATTTTTCAAGATTAAATATTGTAACATTCTAGGCCCAAATGGTGCCAAAATCAGACACCTCAGCATCTACCTGTTTTCATCATATAATTTTGCCAGGATTTTAGATCTGTTGCTGCACAGTCAGAATGGGTGCCAGCCACCTATTTTCCTTGATGTTTAAAGGCCTTAATCCACTCTGTTATGCACTGTTCCAGAGCAGTGACACAAAATCTTACAACAGTCCTGTGTTTGCCAGCTTTTGGAAGTATTTGCTGTGTTATTTTAAAACAAGATGAGTTATGATTTCTGTTGGTATGATTACATATGTTACATTAGTTTGTCCAGCTTGGATCCCAGCTGCAACTAATTGCGTTTTTTACTTGAAACTGGGCTTAGTGAATAATCTAGATCTGGAAATACCAAAACACTTTGTGAAGTTGTATTTTTGGAAGAGGATGGTCTTAAAAATTCATGGTTTCAGGAAACATCTTGTTTTCAAATGAGCTACATCTATACTTCCCTGTTGCTTAATCCGATATCAGTTTTCCTCCAATATTGGATCTAAATTGTCTACCAAATAAGATCTGCATTACACAATTACAAATATATGTCAAACCATGATTAGTTTCATTCCTCTGTGATCAAAAGGGTAAAAAAAAAAGTGTAAATAGGAAGGACTGAATCTGCCGATTAACTATGCACTAGTCTTTGCAATTGACATTAGAGGCAGTAGAATAACAACCATATTTTTGCAGTATTTTCCTTACAGATAACAGACTATCAAGGGAAAGGTGGAAACCAAAGTGCAGTGAAGGTGTTAACATCCCATTTTATGCAAAGTATGGAACTGTGTTTTCTATTCAGCATAGTATGCTGTGTCATATATCAATGACACCCTTCCTATGCGTAGCTTTGTAACACTCCTATGAAGGTAGTCAGTACTGGTTTTATCCATGTCCAGTGGATTGAGAACTGGGACAGAATAAAGATAAATTCCAAGAATGAACTTAGTTGGCTGCAAGTCAGGCCTTTCCCTGTGTAATGTGGGAATGATGGAGTTTAATCCAGTGTGCTAACTGGGGAGACAATTAGCACAGTCACCGAGCTACCTAGAGCGAGGCAACAGGAGCAACTTACAAGAATGAACTTCTAATTCCATCCTAATAGTTCTTTAATCATGTCTGCCCAAAAAGGCCTTCATACCTGCATCTGTAGCCATAATATTCACCTCTCTGCCAGTGGCTGTATTTCTTTAATTTCTTTCAAGGAAATGAACAACGTTCTCTTTTATTTTAAGAACTTGCAAGCAGAGAAGTAAAAGACAATGGTGTTGCCATCTTGTACCTTATTATATAACAAACCATATCATTAATTTAGTTTATCATGCTGTCTGACAGTGATTCAAACTTGTCTTTTTTTCAGAAGAAATCCCCTTATTGCCATCTTTAGGCAAGCAGCAAGCTCCTTCTACAGCTGTACTTCGACCTTTACCACTATGAAGGAAAGGGTTTGTGCCAGAGGTAGAGAGAAAAAGAATACCCAAGTCCTGCTTGCTAATATAATTGTAAAATCATTGACTGGGGAAAGGGGAAGCCTTTGTTCAGTCCTTAGAGCAAGGATTCATTTCTGTATTTCACTTGAAATCACGACTGAATGAAAATCATTAAAATCATTAATGGAAATGAAGCAAACCCCACATCTCCCACCCTGATATGACTGCCCACACTCCTGTTTCACTGCCCAACAATTGTACCATTCTTTATCTTTCTGGTTTTTGTATTTTCCACATAAATTCAATAGAAAATGTGAATAATGCCTTACACAGAACAACATACATGTCTGAGTCCACTCCTGAAAGAAAAGTTGTATGGATCAGAGGCTCTTAAGGTAGAAGTTTAACCTGTATCTCCTAGTTTCTGGATATATATTATAATTACATGAAGATTATGTATTAAAAATGTGAGGACTTTCTAACTTAAAACAAACCTGCTGTTACATACTTTTTTTCTTCCTGTGGAGCCCAGTACAGTACATTTCCAGAGATTACCTAATAGACTGAGGCCCTAATGGGAATCCAACAAAGAAAAACAGTTTCTGGATCCCAGTTGGATTTATGCAAATATCTAGATCCTGTTCTCCTATTCCCTGTCAGAAATGGATGAACTTGGTGCTGAAATAAAAAAAGTGGGTTTGGACAATGAAAGTGAAATGAGGAAGTGAGATAAATACGTAGAGTGTATGCATTTCTAGGGTTAAAGAGCCGGATCATATTTTCTGGACTAAATGAAAACTAAATACAACTCTATGACATCAATGATGAAAGCAACCGCCAACTAGATAAAGGTTCACCTGGGCTAATGCTGTTGCAGTACCTGCATCAGGCCACGAGGTAGAGCTGCATACAACGATTAGAATCAGAGTTTGTGCTATATAAACTTTCCAGGGGTTTAGTCGCTGTTCCAGCAACTATATTTGAGAATGGCTTTTTGTTGTCTGAAGTAATGTGAAATAACGGCTGTATACTTGTTAGTGGAGATATTTTCCTTTCCCTTTGTGGTTAAAAGGGACATGCATGAATACCATTAGTTCACCACAGCTAAAATAGACCTCAGTTTCAGAAAATAATTCCAGGTTTTTTTACTACCATGACCCAAATACTTGTGACCATTCAGAGACTTTCATTAGCATAGTATTTAAGATATTACCTAAATGATTCAGGTTCCAGTTCCTGCCGTAAGACTGACTATTTTACATTTAAGATTGATTGTTCTCCTAATGACTAAGCTGTTAGTGGTGTTAACTAAGCTGTTAGAGAGCTGTTGGGTCATTGCTTGATTCTGACTTTAGAAACTTTCCTGAAATACTTTTGCGTCAAACAAAATAGTGACGTGGTGATTGAGTTTCCTTTTTTCATTAGACATAAGATATCTAGCGACATGATATGCTAAGAAAACAGGTTGTCCTTTCAAGAATGCGTTCTTCTTCAAGCTGCTTCTTCAGAGCTATATCACAGCTTTGGACTTGTACGCCAGAAAGCTTTCATGGTTTTCTTCAGTGTGCTTGTATCTTTAGGGCTATCACAGGTATGACATACTATAACTATTTCTTAGTTAATATGTATTTTGGAAAAGTTTTGTTGGTTTTGCATTAAACATTTCACCAAAATGTATGATGTCTAATATGGTGAACATTGGCCCCTTGTTGCAGTTTGTCTTTCTTTCACGTTTGTTTTCTCTGTCTCATGTAATGTTCATCTAAAAAGTCAATATATATATCTTATTTCCCAGAATGCAAAGGTTTATCAGAAAGCAAAAATTAATTTTCCTTATACCTTCATACCAAAATCATAAAATCATAGAAAGTGGACCCCTAGAGGTCATCTAGTCCAACCCCCCCGCAGCGAGCAGGGACACCACTAACTAGATCAGGTTGCTCAGAGCCCTGTCCAACCTGGTCTTGAATGTTTCCAGGGATGGGGCCTCCACTACCTCT
>Ga0065711_1047872_pt1 | contig 12100 bp, 6 predicted proteins | sample Hoacrofraction12_FD_59098 | JGI IMG/M metagenome (GOLD analysis project Ga0065711, IMG submission 59098) | Hoatzin crop microbial communities from Cojedes, Venezuela - Epithelial fraction 12 v2 (version 2) | ecosystem: Host-associated > Birds > Digestive system > Esophagus > Crop | place... | reverse complement strand
CCATAAAGTTAATTAAAGTAAAAATTATGCTGTGGCTGTTGCCTTTTTTTCTAGATAATGGTGGAAGATTAGGTTCAGGAGGCAAATTACATTTTTTTTATATTTCTATAAAAGCATTCCAGCATTTTAAGCCTTTCTTGACTTAGGTGCCAGAGACTTAGGATTTCACTGCTTGAGGTTTAGTAGCACAGATTTCTATCCTTATTTACACTTTACACAAAAGAGATCCTACAGAGAAAGATTAATGCTTATTTTTTTATAATGAAAGAGAACTCTTGTTCATCCAATCTAGAGCTTCTGTTTAAATGAAAACGTGAAGATTATTAGACTCAAGCCTTCAACCGACACTAAATCTTGAATTATTGGAAGACTATGCAACAATTTGGGTTGTTTGTTTTGCAACTGCATAGGAGATTTCAAAGCAGAGAAGTGATCTATTACACTTACTGTGCTCACCTTTTTCAAACTCAATTACAGGCCTTAATGGCTTCCTTACTTCTTTAACTTCACCAACTCATACCTGCGAAGAGAGTTTCAGAAAACATAATAAGTGTTTATTGACATGAATACAGTTTTACTATAACATCTGACTTTGGATGAATGGTTGAAAATAAAGTAATAAGAAATGTAAGTATGGAGAAGAGCTAGCTGTTTTTCAGGCCTCATAGTGACATTTTCATACATTAGTGTTAATGATAGAGGGAGTCAACCCTCATCACTTACAGTATAAAACCAAGATATTTTTTTAAATCACCAGAGAGATATCAAGTAAGAAAAAAAATAAAAGGAGGCTTAAAAAAAAAGCACGTAAACTTAAATCTGGAATCAATCAAATTCAATTTTTTATTTTTTCTTCTTTTCCACTGCCATCTTGGGAAACACAGTTCTCAGTAGCACAATTTGTAAAAGCCCATGGAGCATGAAGTAACCGCCTGAAGAAAACTGCCCCTCCCTTCTCATTTGCACTTAAATATTGCAGAGTGGCCTTGCACCATACCAGGAGATACTTCTGTGACTATAAATTCTTATTGTATAAACATCAGTCTTGAGTACAATTTCCTCTTAATTGTTCCTCCACAACAATTCCTCCAGAGACGTTCACAAGCTTTCCCTGTGGATTGTGAGGAAGTGAGCACGGACAAGTCCAGCACACATGCAACAAAATATAATGGATTAAATGCCTACAAACTGTTGCACTTCTCCAGAAGCAAAGCTCCTGTAGTCCTTACTCACACAAATTCCCATCACAGCCAATCTGCATTTTGCAGGTCAGAGCCATCACTGTACAGGAGTTAAAACAGAGAGGAAGCAGCTTGTGTCTGCGCTCTGAGACTGCCAGACAAGGACTTTACCCTCAGTATAATCTCCTATGCTGGTCTGTGTGATACTGGAAAAAGGATGTGGAAGGAGTTTCTGTGCCAGCTCTCCACATGGTGTCTCAGACTAACTGAGGACTTCAGCATCAGGAATTTATGACTACTTTCTGTTTATTCAGTAGCAAAATCCAAGCTGGTTTTGCAATTTTTTAAAGCTCAATTAAATTTGAAGCATGCCAGGATCAGATGTGATTTACTACTGAACTGAGAGTACAGATGGCACACAAATCTGAAAGAGAAGAATTATTTGTAATTAACAGAAAATGTAGAGAAGTAACATTTTAAATACTGGGTAGAAGCATGAGAAAACATCTATATCACCACCCATATGTGTGTACACGAAAAGGAATAGTTATGAAGGGCAGGAAAGGGCATGGTCAGACCAGAACAGGTCTGGTGTAGTCACACAAAGCCAAATAAGGGACAGTAGGGCTGACTGTAGTTTTTGGCAGGGGAGAGAAGGCTTCAGAACTGCTCACAGGGGAGTGCTGGAGCAAGGTAGGACCTGGTACTCAGAGAAACACTTTGATGGTTCTTATCTAAACATGACCTTTCACAGTCAGATGCTGTGTATTCCTGACTTGCACTAGGTGCAGTTATGTTGCCAGATGCTCTCTTTGCTTTCCAAATCTGTGAGTTTTTGGCCTTTTTTTGGTTTACGTGTCATACAGAGAGTTCTTCTGCACCCTTTTCCAAAGCCCTGCATGACAGATTCCACAGTTTGTAACTCAGCTATACCCATCCCTATAAGGACTTATTTTGAAATAGATTTTACTAAGTAAAACACGAGCACAATAAGAATTTATGTCATTTTATTACATAACTAGAAACTAAGATTTATGTACACCTACAAATGTGGTGCATGCTGGCACCCCTTGAGCAAACAATGTTCCCAAAAATATTTAGATGCCTTTGTGGTATTTGGGATATGTAGACTTAAAACAGAGAAATGCTCAGGGAAGACAAATTTCAAGGAGTAAGCAACTCACTGATGAAAAAGCAATAAGTGGAAAGACCACACACACAAAAAACTGGATTATCAAAATCATCAAAACACCAAACACAATATTTTTAATTAATGTAACTGTGCAGGAAAATATCTATTCAGTGCTAAAATGGTTGCCATACCAGATAGATGTTAGTATCATACTTTTCAATGATATCTGTATGCTGAGATGAGATTCTCTAATGTGCCAATGTGCACATTCCATTTCTCTGCTAGTAATCATGGGTATATATAAAGAGAAATTACAGTCATGTACAATGATGATAACTGTCTACCATGACAGGTGTACCCAAAGCATTGCTAATCATTCATGACGTAGGATATCATCTGATTCTTACAAAACAGAGAATGATAGAGTGTTTTGGGTTGGAAGGAACCTTCAAAGATCATCTAGTCCAAGCCTCCTGCCATAGGCAGGGACATCTTTCATCAGATAAGGTCACTCAAAGCCCCATTCAACCTGAACTAGGACACCTCCAGTGGTGGGGCACCCAAAACTTGCCTGGGCAACCTGTTGCACTGTTTCACACCAGCATCTTAAAAAATTTCTTCCTTACGTCCAATCTAAACCTATCCTCTTTCAGTTTAAAACCATTGTCCGTTGTCCTGTCACTACAAAAATCTCTCTCCACCTATGTTATGAGCCTTCTTTACACATCAAAAGGCCACAGCAAGTTCTCCCTGGAGTGTTTTCCTCTCCAGGCTAAACAGCTCCAACTCAGCCTATCTTTATAGCGTAGATGTTCCAGACCTCTGATCATTTTTTTGGCCCTTGTCTGCACCTGGTCTAACAGGTCCATGTCTTTCATGTACTGGGGATCCCAGAGCTAGATGCAGTACTCTAGATGGGGTCTCATGAGAGCAGAGGGGGAAAACCACCTTCCTTGACCCACTGGCCATGGTTCTTTTGATGCAGCACAGAATGTGATTGACTGGCTTTCTGGGCTGCAAACACATATTGCCGGCTTATGCCCAATTTTTCATCTGCCAGTATCCTCCAGTCGTTCTCCACAGGGCTGCTGTCAATCCATTCATTCCCCCAGTCTATACTGGTACTGGGGGCTCCTCCAAGCCAAGCGTGGGACCTTGTGCTTGGCCATGTTGAACCTCATGATGTTTTCTTGCCTGTTGAGGTCCTACCGAATGGCAACCCTTCCCTCAAGCAAATCAACTGCACCATTCACCTTGCTGTCATCTGCAAATTTGCTGAAGGTGCACTCAGTCCCACTAGCTATGTCATTGAAGATATTAAATATACCGGGCCCAGCATGCTCCCTTTAGGCACATCACTAGTCACTGGCTTCCACAGTGACATTGAGCTCTTTGGATACAGCCATCCAGACAAATCCTTATCCATTTAATACTCCATCCATCAAACCCATATCTCTCCAATTTATGGGCAAGAATTTTGTGGGGGACAGTATTACAGGCCTTACAAAATTCCAGGTAGGTGACACCAGTTGCTTTTGCCTTGTCCAGTGGTGGATCCACATGATCACAGAAGGCCTGACTTACTTTTAGTGAAGCCCTACTGACTGTCTTTCCAGTCACCTCCCTGTCTTACATATGTTTTGACACATCTTCCAGGAGGATCTGCTCCATGATTTTACCAGGCACAAAGATGAGGTTGATGGGTTGGTAGCTCCCAGAGTCATCCTCTTCACCATTTTTGAAAATTGTTGTGATGCTTCTCCTTTTCCAGCCACTGAGTACTTTGTCTGACTGCCACTACTTTTCAAATATGGTAGAGACTGGCTTGGCAATGACATCAGCCAGTTCCCTCAGGATACTGGGATGTATCTTGTCAGGTCCTACAACTTGCGCACGTTCTAGTTCCTCAGGTGCTTTGGAACCTGATCTTCTCCTATTATGGGAGGGGCTTCCTTCCTCCAGTCGCTGTCTTGAGTTTCAGGGGCTTGACAGTTATGGGAAAATAGATTATCATTAAAAATTGAGGCAAAAAAAAATTGTTGAGTACCTCAGCTTTCTCCATGTCAGTTGTCACCATCTCTACTGTCTTATTTACTGGGGGAGAGTACATTTTCTTCAGTCTTCCTTTTCTGCACAACATACCTGTAAAAACCATTATTTTTATTATCATTAATCTTCTCCCTCACCAAAGTCAGCTCCAACTGTGCCTCAGCTTTCCTAATCCCATTCCTGCACATCCAGGCAGTGTCCCTATATTTTTCCCAGAACACATATCTCTGGGTTCACTGCCTGTGCATTTCCATCTTACACTCTGGTTTGACTAGGAGGTCTTTACTGACCCATGCTGGTCTCTTGCCTTCCTTGCTCAGTTTCTTACATACGGGAACTGAGAGCTCTCGTGCTTTAAGAAAAATGTCTTTAAGGAGCTGTCAGCTCTGTCCATTTCCTATGTTCCTGAAGGCAGTTTCCCAGGGGGTCCTATCCACTAACACCTTAAAAACCTGAAAGTTTGCTTTCCTCAGATTTAGTGCCCTGACTCTACTCTTCACCTGGCCCATTTTCGTCAAGACTGAATTCCACCAGCGCTCTAACACTGCAGTCTAAACTACCACCAGTCTTGTTATCCCTTGTTCTTCCATGTTGGTGAGCAACAGCTGCAGTAAACCTTCTCCTCTGGTCAGGCTGAGGTAAGGTCTTCAGATTTGAGGTCTTTGTTGCTGCAAATAAGATGAAAGCACTTAAAGGTATGATTTTAGACAGATTTCAAAACGAGTCATGTTCTACAATGGAGAGTTTGTAACACGGAGTATACAAGGGCAGATTTTGGGCTTTTTTCAGTAAAAATCTGTATACAAAATCACTTGCAGAAGATTATATCAAATTAAATGTCTGCACTTTAGGTAAATAAATTAATATATTAATTTCTATTTTCAACTTAATGAAAACTGTAAATCTAAATTTTAGGATTGTGGGTTTCCCTGATTTTATAGCAGTTATTATTCACAGAAATTGCAGGGCTTTTGTGCTGACTGACATCTGATTTTCTGCTTTTCAGGGCCTTTTCGAAGAGCCTTGCTGCTACAGAAAGCCCTCCTGGAAAGTATGGCCTCAGGGCATGTACCCTAGATGTTTCAGTCCTGTAAAAGACAGAAGTGCTAGCACCTTTAAATTAACAACCTTCTGGCAACAGAATCAAGATAAAGGCAAACATTTTGTTTCAACAGGATATTTTTCTGGTGGCACTGCAGTTGCTTTCATGAACAATAAAGGCACAGAGTCAAAGAGAAGTTCAGTCAGTTTACAGGAGTGAAGTATTTTAAAGTTTCACAACTATTTTTCTTGTTTTTTGATGTCTGCAAGACCTACTTGCTGCAAAGCTACACTTCATGAGATGTCCTACACAACTGAACTATGACTGCAGGAAGAGTACAAAGGCAACAGCTACGGAACAGTCTCTCAAGACAACTCCTTCTAGAAAAAAAGCCTTTCACCAATATTTCAAGTCCCATCTACAGGACTACACAGAACTGTGGAACTAGAATAATAGTTCCTTCTTAATCTCCACAGAATTCTCGGGTGACAAAAGAGTGGCAAGAGAGATCAAGGTTTAGGCTATAGGAGATAAAAATTAGGTCTTTTTTGCATTTTTTATCTTTTTTCTTTCCTTGTGAATATTCTTTATTTCATTCATCTTGTTTATGTCCACAGTAAATATCCATGCATATACATTTTGAAAATTATGAACATATGTGTTTGGATTGAAATGAGAAGAGAATAAAGCAGAAAAATATAAAATAGCAGTTATTATAAGATCTACCTCATTATGTTTGCCAGCTTCTCAAGTCTGGGAGAGTTGCCCATTTCTGTGCCCGCTGGATATTCTCCAAATAGGCAGTTTCAGCACATACTTGTTTGAGAGCAGCAAGTCATCCAAAAAATGGGAGGGTGGTATTAGTTCTGAGAATCACTTGTAAGCAGATCCCATTAAAAGAAGAAACGCATCTCCAGTCACTTTCTTTTCCAAATGTGTTCCCGACTTTAAATCATTTCTTGGAAAATCAACTGTAGAAACCATTGCTATGAATTAGACCTCCTTCCTCTTTCTCTTTCTTTCCTGGTGCCATTTATGGCTCTGTGCCAAGGGATGGGAGCAGCTGCAGCCATGGAGCAGAGGTGTTTGGGGCTGTTCCACACGCCTGGGATGGATGATGGCAAAAGGCAAGGGTGAGGCAAGACAGTCATTCTGGGGGCTCTGCACATTCCCTTCTTTGTCACGTCATACAACAGTTTTCTTAGATGTATCCAGTTATCCTTTTTTCATGTATCCAGTTACTCTTTTTTCAGTAGAAGGAAATCGCTGTAATTTGAATTGATCATGTACACAAATGGAATTTATATTAAATCCTGATATAAGCTTAAATAGCTTCAGAAAAAAAAAAAAGAAAAAACAGAGGAGACTGTGTGTTAGATCACCATTATTACATTTTCTAAACAAAACATTTCCATCTTTTTAATTTGAAACCAGTTTTCAAAGTCAGATTAGATTTATTTTTAAGAAGTGTTAAAATTGTAGATCTACAATGCCTTGTTTTAGTTCAGATTAAATAAAACACTCTGATTGGATGATTAAATTTCTCCTTGGCCTCATTTGTTTGTTTAAACTTGCTTCAGTCTACATCACAAATAAATAAATAACTGAATTTGCATGGATCTAGAATTCACCCTGACTCATCTGGTTAAGAAAATAAGTCTTTGGCAACTTTGTTGGAGAGTAGGCATGCTAACTGCCACAAAGTCACAGACACAGCTTGTATCTGATTTAAGTAAGAAAAAAAGCATAGCGTTTAATAACAATAAAACGACTCGGTGTAGCTGTGATGATCTAAGTATAAAAAACAGGAAGTGTTTATAGTGTCAGTGGCAGAGGTGGTGGAGGAATGGTCACAGCCCACTTCCCTGCCCATTGCCTCCAGAACCCAAGAAACTCCCAGCACCACAGTCCAGTCCCGGCGACCGCAGCAGGCAAAATGCGAGCGACCCCTGGCCAAACCGACAGCCTGGGTAGCAGCCTGTAGCACACAGCCACACCAGCGCACTTTCAGCCTGGGATCCCCCAGTACTACTTACTAGCCCCCTACCAAGATTCTCTTGTTGCAGTTTTAAGTTCTGCAATAAATCTGTTTTTCATTAATGACAGAATTAACAAGAGAGACAATCTCATTTCAGGCCTATTAAAAACAAAATTAGGTATATTAAACAAGGTATATAAAGTGCTATGGGAAACCTTTTTCACCAATAACCACAACTACACCCAGAGTAATCCAATCCAAATTGTTATCGAAAAACTGCATCCCAGAGTTTTTCCTATTTCTGAAGGTCACAGGCTCCCCCAGCCTAGTCCTACCTTCATTTCACTTGCATTAGTTTTAAAACAGTGCAAGTGAATGGCCTTCAAGAGAGTTGCTTCTTTCATAAACTCGTTTTAATAAAATCAGTATCTGGTTAAGTAGGTTTAATCACACAGATGCAGTTCTTGTCTCATTGACTCTGGCAGAAGTTCGTGGTGTAAAGCAATCCAAGAAAAGTCAGAATCAGCACCTCTGCTTGCACTGTGGTGTAAAGCGTGTCTGATTATGCTGAAAGGGTTTGTAGCTTACAAAGGAAATGCTAGATTGCGAGCAGAATATTATGTCTAAACATGACATGTAACTCATTGCACTTTCCCATATCTCACCCACATCTATTGTCAAGTCCTTTTTTTTTCTTTTTTCCTAGTTACAATAAGGAATAAAGATGTGGTAAAAGTCAAAAGGTTGAATTTTAAAGTTACAGTTCTAAAGCAGATGTGCTCATTTGTTAAAGTTTAGCATTTAGCCACAGGCCATGACTGGAATTTATTAACTCACTAAAAAATGATAGTATTAGGTCTTCAGCCATAGTGTAGTGACTGCTTGCTTAATTATCCATATCTAAAGAGTTAAAATGGTGGCTTTTGCTGATGTGATATTCTTCCAGCCTTCTGTTGGTGTGCAGTGTACTGTGTATTAACAACACAGGTCATTGCGTACCCACTGAAAACTCACTCTGGTAATACCTGAAGGACACATTGAACCCTTCAGAAATCTGTGTCATAATACTTCATGTGCTAACAGAATATGTGGCACAGTGAAGCATAGCAAAGGATCAGCCTGGGGTGGGCATCTAAAGTGCTCTGTCTTGCCACTGAATGCTAGAGTGAAGCATTGTAATTTTATTCCAATTATACTTTTAGTGCCATGATGTCACAGCATAAATTTGTACTTTTGCATGCAGCTCATGCTGGTGTGATGACAGCTCTTAAAATATTGAGTGATTGTGGGCCCGTCAGCATAAAATTATTCTAACATGGTGCCTTTATTAGTGCTTCAATAAATGCCTTTCTTCTTGTGTTCCAAGGTGGCATTTGCAAATGAGCTAATTTCTCGGCAGTAAAATAATTGTGTTGCATTTATTTTGCAAGGTGAGGGTGGAGGAGGGAGAAGAAAAATACTGTTACATAAAAGGGGTTCTTTTGCCATCAAAACTACATTCACCGTAGTTAGGCAAGTTTAAAAAAGAACACATTAACTAAATGACTGTACAATTATTTAAATGAGCTTAGTGCTTTATAAAGCCGTAGAGAGGTATAAACATTTTTTCAAGCCATATAACAAAAGATATGACAACTTTCTCACAAGAAACATTTCCTGAAAGTCAAGTGCAAACTATGTTTGCTGATTGATGACAGATATTTTGGGGTTCAAAAAGCATCTCTTTCAACTAAATAAATCCAAACCAGATGTCAGCTAAGAAAATTCATTGGGCAAAACAGTTAAGAAGTTAAGATAAGGGGAGAAGCAGGTTTTAAATTTTTCCTGTTGTCTTTTACTGTTTGTGTCATCTAGAAAATAGACAAAGTGATGCAGAGAAAATGGTGCATAAATCGAACTGTACAATCATAGTGCTAACTTAATAGGAAAGCCTTGTATTCACCATTTCCTTGACACACATATTCAACAATTTATTTGAGAAGATTTTGTAACATGGTATGGTTCTTATTTCCTGTCTAGTTATTTAGTCTTAAAAAAAAAGATTGACTTACCAAAGCACTGCTCAGTATGCATCACTCAGTGTTCACCATTCTGAAATCAGTTCAGTTACTGCAAGCACTTAATTTTAAGCATATCACTTAAAAATCTCTCACCAGATGCATTTCAAAATCAGTTATTCCAAGAGCTAACTACAACTGTTTTCAATGTTGTAAGTTCCCCTTCCTGTTCTTCCTCCATCCCCAACTGAAAACAAAAAGACTAAATATTTCTTCAAAGTCAGCAAAATCTTTGACTAAATAAAAGTTAAAAGGCTTTGAAAGTCCTTTATTGAAAAGAGACCATTACCCAGCATTTGAAAATGACATATTTGATAATATCTACTCAGCTGTCGCATGGGTTTGAATTTCAATGAACCCGGTGATTTTGAGGCACAGCTACTCAGAACATATCTGCAGTAAATGTACAACAAATGCTTCAAATGCAGCACATCTATAAAAATAACTTCATTAAAGCATGTTAAAGAAGAAAGTGGAAGTTCAACAAGTGAGGAGATCTCTTTTTCACTTAATGATGCTTAGGATGTATATCTTTACTTAAAACATCAGCTGCTGAATAAGACTGGATTTGACCAAAGCAGAAAAAAGTATTTTTTCTTTGTGAGATTTGATTATGTTTAGACACAATGAAGCATAGGCATAAAAAGCAGAGAAATAGAAAGAAAACCAACATGTTGTATCTATTGCATAATACCAAAATTGCAGGAGGCATTTTATGAAACAGAATAGCAGTCAGCTACCACATTTTAGTTGCATTTCTTTAGCCACCTGGCATATCCAGCTACAGCTAAGTATCGGAATGATTTGCACTCTGTAAATGTTTGGATACTATAAACATAAAAGCAAACAAATCAGGAACTTACTTGTGAGACTTTTGCTACTAAACCTGCAATAATGCAGGATGTTAATGATATCTTTTATAAAGAATTTAGCTTTCAAATGAGTGTATCTGTTTCATAAATAGCATAAATAAATTCCTGTTGCCAGTAACAGCATGTGAATGCCTCCATAGGATACACCAATTGACCATGGAACAGTTTCCCAAAACTATTGATTTCTGATGATTTGGCTTAAAAAGTCTTGAAAGAATTTTAGTCTCTGCTTCCAGTAGCAGAAATATGATTAAAGAGTGACCTTTTCCATTAAGTACAATGAGTAAAAATATCTAAGTAACTATCAGTCAGTACAAATAAATCTGTCAGAGCTGCTACAGCATTGATAATATTCCCTGCGCAAAAAGGGTAGACCTTACTGATCAAAATGTAAGCAGCTACACTATATAAAAATACAAAGCCACTTAGAAATTTTGTCTCAACAAACTAATAAAATAACAGACTGTCTTACCTCCAAGATCTCAGTTTAGATGCCTCCTAAATTATTTTTGTTGATTTCCCCCTACATTTAACAATATTTTAGGGCTGGGCTTATGTACAGGTGTTTTAGTATCCACACTGATGAATTATCTGAATAGCAAGCAAATTGCCTTTTTTCTTACCTAGTGAAGAGATCACAGTAGGTATTACTCCCTTCTGTCACTGAGGAAGACTTTGAGATGAGAGGAAGAGGGCAACTGGGACATAAGGAGGAACAAAGCAAAGACAGAACAGCTCTCAGTGGCATTAGAGTTATATTAGATACATTTTTGATCTTATTATTCATACCCTCTATTCTGCAAACTACTTAAAAACAGGCAAGAGAGCATTAAGGTCATCAAAGAAACATAGATAGGGAGAGCTTCAGTCAGTGGTTTATTGCAAATAGGGAACAAGGGACAAGAAAGAAAACAAATGCACAGCATACATTATTGTCAAGGAGGAAGTACTGAAGATTAACAGTCACATGTCCTGGCAGTGCAGTAATCCAAAACTTCAGCACAGTACATAAAGATGGTGTGTACTGCAATGATGAATAAATTATTTATTTAATAATAGAAAATTTAAAAAATTAACATACTTCTTGGAGTTGGGAGGAAAATATAGAAAATGCTCTTCAGCTGAATCTCAGTGTGTTAACCCATAAAACCCACTTTTCTTTCCTTTTTTAAACTTCTTACTCAAAATTAATCTCTTCTCAATTTTTATTTCAAAAACTGTGACATGTTTGATTCTGTAAATGCAAAAGTAAGACCATCTGACCACATAAAAAAAAAGTCAAAGCAATTTGCATCTATTAATATACCTGTGTGAACACATTTTCACTGGAATTGAATCCATGTTTTTAGGTGAATAAGTTGTCCTGCTGAAAATGTTAGTGAGCTTTGTTGCACAGAAAAATAAACCTGTGGCAGAACAAGCACAAGACTGAGAGAGCTGAGGATGTTCAGCCTGGAGAAGAGAAGGCTCGGAGGGGGAATCTTATCAATGTGCACAAATATCTGAAGTGAGGGTGTAAAGAAAATGGAGGCAGGCTCTTTTCAGTGGTACCCAGCAGCAGGACAAGAGGTATTGGGTAAAAAATGAAACGCAGAAGGTTCCCTCTGAACATCAGGAAAAACTTTTCAGTAAGGGTGACCAAGCACTGGCACAGGTTGCCCAGAGAGCTTGAGGAGTCTCCATCCTTGGTGATCCATCCTCTGGCTGCAGGGAGTGCCTGAGCCTGGCGCTCATACCAGAGGACAGCAGAGACAACGGCTGTGTTCGGTGCGAGCAGGTGAATGACCTG
>Ga0065711_1009133_pt1 | contig 12100 bp, 13 predicted proteins | sample Hoacrofraction12_FD_59098 | JGI IMG/M metagenome (GOLD analysis project Ga0065711, IMG submission 59098) | Hoatzin crop microbial communities from Cojedes, Venezuela - Epithelial fraction 12 v2 (version 2) | ecosystem: Host-associated > Birds > Digestive system > Esophagus > Crop | place... | reverse complement strand
CCCTAAACAGTCTCTTGCTGAAACATGCAGTACTTCCTGTACCACAAACCATAGTTCCAAATGTGTGATTTAAGGAAGAGAAAGCAGTATGGACAAAAGGCAATGAGACAAGCCTAATGAATAATGGTGGAGAGCTAGGCCAAGAGCTATCAATTCTTATTGTCTCTCAGAGGAAATGTAAAGTGAGTGACCAAGAGGAGAGCCCAACCTACAAATTGAAGTATATACTTTATATCTTTTCCTGTATTATTTTTTTTCTCATGGAGTAAAATCAACGATGGTACCCAATGAGATGAGTTCAATATTGAATCACTAAAACAATACATGTTTGAGTGTATGGTTCTGTCTGTTTTTGTTCAGTACAAACATTTAAGCCTACATTTAAAGTGGATTGTGGAATCTCATCCTAAGTAAATAAGCGATTTATCTTGTAGCATCTAAATATCAAATAGGGAACTCAACTTCTAGCCAGTGATTAGTTTATGTTGTGTGCATTTAAAAGAAATACATTCTGATTTAGATTTATTTCCAGTGAAGTAACATAAATTAGCCAAATATGAAGAATGTTATCAGAATTCGAATTACTTCTAAAACTGCAATGGCTTTTTTAATGCTTCCTCTGGAGTTGACTGTCTTGTCATCCTACGAATTTGCAGCTCAGCGGCTTATAGGATTTGACAAAAAGCCATGTTGCTCAGGCATAATGTCCCATTTGATTTCTGCTGATGATTCTTACCAGTTCAGTGTCCAAATTTATATCTAATTAATCAGTTAATGCTGTTTTTGAGCTTCTGGTTGCTTTTTAATGGGCTGCTTTTGCTAAAGTCTCACAGCAATTTCTATTTTCTTTCTTTGGTGCAAGGACTACAGTTTTAGAAGAAAAGCTGATTAAAAAAAAAGTTTTGCATTTCTGAGCCAGATTAATTTGTTGTGCTTATTATATAGTTCATTTTAAAAAATGTTGTCTAGACTCCAACTTCTGCCAAGTACTGCTTCTAGAATATTAAGCATTGTATGACACTTACTCAGCATGTCATTCCAGCTTTTCAGTGTTTCACTGCCTCCTTGTCAAATATCAGCTTGCCTTAAAAGCACTTTAATGCCTTGAAGATAATGAACAATTTGGCAGCAAAAATATTTTCTGACTGATTTGGAGCCCCTGCATAAGCTTCTTGGCGTTTGAGATCATTGAAACCCATTATACTGGTTATTTTAGAATCAGGATTTATTTCTGTCTGAATTTTGAAACCTCTCCTTGGGAGAGCAATTTAAATGTAAAGGTATATTTTCCCCTTTAACAGTAGCTTATGGGCTGTAATGGTAGAGCATTTTTGCATTTTTATGTTTAGTTTTATTGTAAAGAGCCTTGGGATGCATTTGCATGAAAGGCACTATATAAGCTCATTTTGTATTGCATTGTATTGTATTGTGACAAGTGCAATAATATCCAGGTTTCCTATCCATTAAAGAACTAATTTCACAGCTCACTAATTATGTGAATGAGAAGGGGAAACAGGTCTTTTTTCTCCAAGGTATACTAAGCAGATGGCATAGCATTCATTTCTACCAGCTGAATCTAAGGTCCTCTCTTGCTTTTGGTTCCAAGGCTTGCCTCTGTTTGTCAAATAGAACAGGAGAGAGATGTCAGTTTCTTGTACAGCATGACAGGGTGTACTGAGAGGCTGTCTCTGTCCTTTGCTGATACATTAGTTAGCCCATACCTGGTCTAAACAGGCTATTTATTAAGGCTGGGACATCAAAACCGTTAAAATGAATGTGTATTTTGATGCAATTCTAATTTGCCTCTGATTTATAGAAGATACTGATTAGATCTGTCATAGGGATTTAAACTAGTACCCAAAAAAGTTATGAAAGAATCAGTTGAGTACCTTTGTATCTAGTCTGCAGTTTCAAAACAGAAAAACATTTCCTTTGCGTGTGCAGTTTCCTTCACATATAAGGTTTTGCTACCTTGCTGATCTTTTTTTTTTCTTTTGCCTCACTCATGCAAATAACTGGCTTGAGTCAAACATGGATACAGTGATTTATATAGCCCCCTAATCTACAGCTTTTTTAGAGTAAAATGAGTCATCAGAGATACCAGTGTTCTCCTTTGATCCTGAAAAGTTGGTATTTCGGCATTAAAAAGAGAGAAGCTGAGACTGAAGGTCCTGACACATCTCATCTAGGACTTCACAATAAGGCTGCATTTTACTGTGCTACACAAGCAATCAGATAATTTTCTCCTTGTAACATATTAAGCTATCCTAATTTTTCGTTTCCTTCTGTCGCTGCTGAGCTGTCACACATGTTTGTTCATGTTCATGGTTCTGGTTTCATTCTAATTTCAGACGGACGCAGCACTAATGTATGATGCAGTTCATGTCGTGTCAGTGGCTGTCCAGCAGTTCCCACAGATGACCGTCAGTTCGCTGCAGTGTAATCGCCACAAACCCTGGCGCTTTGGCACCCGCTTCATGAGTCTCATTAAGGAGGTAAGTCACAAATCCTGCTTTATTCCTTTCTCCGAACTCCCATTTTCTTTTGTTCCCACTCTACTTGAATCCTTCATACTTTTTTCAGTAGATAGGAATCTCTCAGCTGATGTGTAAAGGGTTTAGCAGGCAAGACAGCATTTTTATTTGAAAGCGTATCTTCCTGAGGTGTTAGTTGGAACAAAGAAATATATATGAGTGAAATAACTGTGTTCTATATAAAATGTTCGTTTGTATATAATTGGGGTGGGTGCTTGGAACATTTGTTGCATAAAACCCCAAACCCCTGAAGCTCCAAATCATACACTATGAAAAGCTCAGCAACTAAACATTTACAGAAGTTCATAGGGGCCAAGAATTAATTTTAATCCCTTGTTTTAATTTTCCTTTAATTTTTTTTCCCCTATGGTGGATTAATACACGTGGTCTCCTAGTATGCTGTTTAGATACTGATAGATGTTGATTTAAAGTAAAACCAGATTTAAGGTGCTGAAAGTGAATACTGTAGAGTATTCAAGTCTCACGTACTGTGAGTAACTCCTAATACAGCATTATAGTTTATCTGTGGCTGGCAACAAAAGCACCACGTGGCCGCCCCTCCCCCCGCTGTGGTGCGGAGGAGAATGGAAAGAAACAGGCAAAAACTGGTGGGTCAGGATCAGAACAGCAAACAAAGGGAACAGTAACAACAACAATATAGATAAGTAGAATACACAAAACAAAACAAACAGCAAAACGCAGAGAGCAACTCTCACTGCCTGCTGCCGCCGCACGCTTCTGGGCCACGACTGACTTCCCGCCGCCAGCTCCCCCAACCAGAACCCAGCATGCCGGCACATGGTATGGAATACGCTGCTTCTATTTGACCAGCTTGGGTCAGCCTGCCTGGCTGTGTCCCCTCCTGGCGAAAATTAACCCTGTCCTGGCTGAACCCAGGACATACAGTATTTCTCATTCTAGATACACAAAATACTATGATAAAGAGAACTATTTGGAATGGAATATAATGCTGTTTTTAATGCTGGTTCTTTTTAGGATGATAATTTTTTTTCCCCACATTCCCTCCTCTACTGAAGGATAGTTTTGAGACTAGGTAGACTTTAAATTATTAAAAAATGAGGTTATTGCACTTTATTAAAAGTAAGGAATCAGCTCTGGAAGACTGACTCACTGACCTCAATTTTTGCTGTCTTTAAAGTGGTTTCAGGGGACTCAGCATCTTGCAAAAGTAAGCCTTGATTTGAATGAAATTTCCTGACAGAAAAATGAAATCCAGCATGAATGAAAGTGATTGAGGATTGGGGGAGGGGGAGCATGTAGGGAAGCAGAAGGGGATGAATGAATGATGGAAGAATGAGAACAAAACAGCCTTTTATCTCGTATATTAAGATGACCCTATTGGCTAACATGGAAAGTTGTTTAAAAATTTGTCTGTAAAGGCTGAAGAAAGGTTAATTAGTAAAAAATGAATACAAAGTATTTTTTAAAAAAATAAGCCACAGGTAAATTATTTATATAGAATGAATAATGAATGCTCCCATTTTGGCAGATATAAAATATGTTCTGTTTGGGCACAAAAAGGAAGATGTATTTATTTATAGAAATTGTTTTTTCTTTCTCCTTAGGCCCACTGGGAAGGCCTCACAGGCAGGATAACTTTCAACAAAACCAATGGCTTAAGGACAGATTTTGATTTAGATGTTATCAGCCTCAAGGAAGAAGGTCTTGAAAAGGTGTGTAAGATGTTTACCTCCAAAGTGATGGGAAACAAAACAAAACCCTGCACGCTAAAACCAGTATAATTTTCTGTAATATTTCATGTGATATGTAAAACAATATACCTGTTCTCAACTTGATATCTGGTTTCAAAGTCTTCTAGTAAAAGCTGTTATCTTGACATCTGACAGTTAGTGGCCTCTGAAGTGTGTGCTTCTAGCCACATTCTCAGGTTCGAAATGACTGGGAAGAGTGAACAGCTGGACCTGGAATCATGCATTAACATACTTTGTCTTCAATCTATACTGAATTTAGTTTTAGTTGTGATTCCAATCCCATTCCCTATCCTCACATGTGAACCTGTGGATATGTGTATTTGTATTTTCTTTACATCTCAGTGATTCAGGATGATTTCCCTCAAACAGAACAAAATAAAATAAATACATATTCACAGTTTTCTTTGTTTAAGAAGGAACTCTGATTCTCTTTTGGGAGTCATAAAATCATAGAATGGTTGGGTTGGAAGGGATCTTAAGATCATCTGGTTCCAACCCCCCTGCCGTGGGCAGGGACACTTTCCACTAGATCAGATTGCTCAAAGCCCCATCCAACGTGGTCTTGAACATTTCCAGGGACGGGGCAGCCACAACTTGTCTAGGCAACTAGTGCCAGTGCCTCACCACCCTCATAGTAAAGAATTTCTTTCTTATATGTAGTCTAAATCTATGCTCTTTGAGTTTAAAGCTCTAAAGTAAAGTTTTTACTCCTTATTCTATCACTACATGCCTCTGTAAAACATCCCTCTCCAGCGTTCTTGTAGGCCCCCTTCAGGTACTGGAAAGCTGCTGTAAGGTCATCCTGGAGCCTTCTCTTCTCCACGCTGAACAGCCCCAACTGTCTTAGTCTGTCCTCATAGGAGACGTGCTCCATCCTTCTGATCATTTTTGTGGCCCTCCTCTCGACCTGAAAATGAGTTCCTTGGAATACAAAGTTTCTGTCTGTGAGTGCTACTGAAAAATTAAGGATAGGTAGCCTGACAGGTTTTTCTATCTACTGATATGATTTTTTCTTGTACAGAGATGGAGTGAAAGACCACAGGATTGAGAAATGCGCTTTCTGTGTATTCTTATAGTGTTTGTATTTGAACTAAAGGCCTTGGGAAGTATGTACAGATATTTGGCGTGCCTACATGCCACCACGAAGATCTGAAATCAGATCATCTTCGCTCTCTTCTCCAACCACCTTACCATGGAGAGGCAAAGCGGGAAGCTGCTGTGTTTCACATCATTGTAATCAGCAGACAAAAGTTTTGCAATTTGCATCTGCCTTGTAGTTTTTATTTAGCTGTGGTGTTCAGTATTCTGTAAGCACTATGTTTTTCTTCATCTTCAGATAAAGTTTTATCAGCTATTGCCCCAAAAGGTAATATTGTGGCAAGAAATAACAAGAGAAATTAAGTGAAAATACCATGTTGCAGAGTTGCATTTCTTTTCTTCTATGACTGGAGAAGCTAGCATCAACAATGTATTTCTCCAAAACTTTCTCTGACTAAGAAGATTTAAAAAACGTTCAGAAGCCACAAGCTTGCTTTGAAACACTTACATAGGTAATAACATTTTTGAAAATGTCCAGTGGTAAACCTGTGATTAAACTAAACTATGTTTTAAAACATTCAACAACACACTGATAATAGAGTCTTTCTATGAAGTATTCCATGAAGGGAGGTCTGGAAACTTAAAGGGGAAAAAAAGTATATAGTAGTGATTAGACCTGAAAAGTAAATTAGCTTTATGTATGAGTAGAATAGGTGCAATGCAACTTGTCTTCCTTACTGGAAACAGAAAGTGAATTTGTGACATGGGAATAGCAAAGTAAGTCAGTAGTGGCTGCAGAGTCACTGAAGTGATAACTTCAAAATGAGGAAAGGATGTCTCTGTAATCTAGGATGGCTTTAAGAACATCGAGTGGCATTTGAGAGCCATCAAGCAACATGGGTTTTCTGGAAAATAAAATCTTTACAGAGTACTTAATTTCTTTTCAGGCAGAAATGCAAAATAATTAAAAAATACAGATATTGTAATATATTTGTTTTTTAATGACATATGTGATACTACTTCACAGTCATTAAAAAAATAGTTGGCTTTGTTATGAAATTTTCTATGGCAACTGGATAAAATATTGTGTAAAATATTGTGTAATAGATGTGCAGTGGGCTAAAGGAATTATATCTTCTATCTGGATCTGTTTTATGTCTGATTTGTTTTACCATCAGTATTAATACGAAAGTAGAAACACAAAACCATGTTAATCTAGTTCTCGGTTGACAATATATTAGGAGATACGTACCCCGCTGAAAATATGGAAATAAAAAGGTCTACAGAGATCAGAAATATGGGAAGAAGATAAAATTCAACAGGAAATACAGTACTCTAAAGAACATAATAGAAAAAAGGAACTTGGAAAAGAGTAGTAAGGAAAGATATGTAAGAGAGAACAACATGAATAGTTGTAAAGGCATGCGTATATTTAAAAACAACGAGCATATGCTTGAACTCTGTATACAGAAGTTCACAGAAAAGGAAGATACTTGTACTGCCTTCATGGCTCATTTTGGCCATGTGATAAAGAGATGTGATAATATTAGTTTTTCACCAAAATGTTCTGACAGTCTTTGGAAAGAGAAGTAAGAATTAGATAACATGTATTAGAAAAGTTTAGGAGTTAGGAAAGTGTTAGCAAGGAATGATGAGGAATGCTTCACAGATTCTGAGCTACCTATGAGCCAAAGCAGAGCAGCAGTTTCTGTAGAGTACAGTGATATGAGAGTACGAAAAGGGAAATTAAGATGTATGCACATGAAATTGAATTGCGTAGTTAAGATTTGGAATGTATAGGTTATTTTACTGAGAAATAGAAATTAATACTGACAAATACATTTTTTTCTTTGAAGAAAACTTGGTTATTCTGAAAGAATACAAACCCTATTCTTCTTGAATCCAGGGTGAATCGTTAAACTCTAGAGCAGGACACTTCCTAGTAAAGAAAGTACATTTTAGTCAGTCTTTTTGTTTAAAAGAGCTGTCTCAAAGATGTTTTTTTTTTTTTCTGCACAAGATTTTCAGCTGTTAAAGCTGTGAAGAATCCTTGTCCCGTCTCCCTGACCCCTACCTCCCTCCCTTCACGTGTGTACTACATCTCTCTGCATCACATTCTTTCCCTTCTGCTTTCTGCTACTCTCTCCTTCTTTCCCTTCCTTCTTTTCTGTCGCTCCCTTTCCACCTTCTTTCCTTTCCCCCCTGCTTGTCCATTTCCTTTTCCATCTATTTCTTGTCCTCTTGTCCCTCTTCATCTCTTTGCTCTTTCTTTCCCCTCTCTATTTTCTTCTTTCTTCAAGAGCCTTTTCCCATCTCTGTCCATATCTTGCATGTTCCCAATGCTCTTCCCAAACCACAATCTTTTCAAACCTCTTTGTCTGTGTGGTTAAAATTCCTGAATAGTTTTACTTCATTTATTTATTTATTTATTCATTCCTTCATTTATTTTTTTGCGTGAGAGAAGACGGAGAGACGGGAATTATATATGCCATATTATGTGTGTCCTATTTCCATACAGTAAATAGTTAATATTTCATCTAACCTCCTTCCAAATATGGAGGAACAATTTCCTATGTGAAGGACAACAGTTCAACCCAGAAATTTCAGATGTATTCTGTAATGATTTTGTGACAAAATGCGATATCTTGAGGAGAAAAATAATTACAGAGGGAAGAGAAAAGAGTTATTGTGAAGTCTTTCTAGACGACATACTTTTTTGAGATTTTGTAAAAAAATGTCCTAGATAAATTGCTGGTTAGTATAACAGAAAATGACCTAATTCATGTATTTTAAGTGCAATAACTGCTGAAGTCAGTGACAACAGAAAAACTGTTCATTGATTTAAAAGGTTTCATGTGTGATCTCAGATTTCACAGAAGATACCTGTTCGTGAAACTCTTGAACAAGAGGTGAAAATGAAGCATCAATCAATAAGAAGTATGCATTTCCAAATAAAAATTAATGCCTGACAAAAACAATAGCTTCTTGTAAGATGAAAATGACAAAATTAATAGATGATTGGAGTGGTGCTAATGCAATGTACAACAAAATTTGCTGACAGTCTGCACACACTGAAACTATTTGTGGTTAAGCACAGTGAAAATCCCAAACTGAGGCAATGCAATATAATAAGCAAATTATCATTCAAACTGCAATCAATTAGTATTTACATTGAAGCTGCATAGTGAGGAAAATTATTTTGTATTTCAGGGAGATAACCAATACCTGAAATTAATGTCACTTTTGATACAAAAATTTGTCCCTTAAGAAGAATCACATTTCTTGATTAGAGATGTTAACAACAGGCTTGAAATCTTGCTCAGGAACATACACACAGGATAAATATAAATGACACAAAATGAGTTGTAATGCATTGTCCAACATATCAGTGTAAGATCTTGTTTTATTTAGTATCAGTATTAAGCACCTGGGAAAAAACAGCAAGTGGAGTAAATGGAGAATTTTGTAAACGTTAGAGAAAAAAGAGAGTGAGATAACTGATTTATGAAAGCCAGAAGTATTGGCATTAACATGATACTTGGCAAAAAATACAAACATATTAATATTCCTGAAGAAAGCAAAATAAATGAAGAAATTACCAAATGGGAAATACATAAACAGGAAGAAATAATACTACTCGCACTGGAATATAAATAATTATTTTCTTGATGTAATCACCACTGTTACTTACTACTCTACAAAATATAGTAAAGAAAAAATGTTAATCTGTAGACACATTCGTCTGTTCTTTGGGGGTTAGATACGGCTCTGATTTTGGCTGTATAGTTGGAAGGTTGGTACCAGTGAAGAAGCACAATAATTCTTTCTAATACAACGCTTATGGCACTTCACTGTGAGTAGTATGTACAGTTTTGGTTGACTCAGAGCAGAAAAAAATGTTACTTTTCTTAGGAGAGTTTTGAAGAAAATTAGCAACAAAAAATATTTGCTTATTCATAAAGATAAATTTCTTTTTCTCAAGCACGCTGAAGTAAGAAAGCTACTTTAATATATCGAATATTTGTGGATAACATTGCATGAGACTGATGCTCAGTAAACTGCTCTAGAGTATAGACAAACTAAGAAATTTTAAGTTTCAGGAGTGTACAATGATTCTTTTTTGGGGGAGGGCAGTGGATTGTTATACTGGTTTTGACTGGGATAGAGTTAAATTTCTTCATAGTGGCTTGTATGGGGCTATGTTTTGGACTTGTACTGAAAATAGTGTTGATGACACACTGACGTTTCAGTTATTGCTGAGTGATGCTTACATAGCGTCAAGGCCTTTTCTGCTCATTGGACTGCCCCGCCAGTGAGCAGGCTGTGGGTGTACGAGAAGATGGGAGGGGACACAGCTGGGACAGCTGACCCCAGCTGACCAAAGGCATATCCCATAATATATGACATTGTGCTCAGCAATAAAATCACAGGGTGAAGGTTGGCAGGGGCTGCTGTTACTCAGGGACTGGCTAGGCATTGGTGGTAAGCAATTGTTTTCTTTTGCATCACCTGTTTTTCTTGGGTTTCGTTTTCTGTCTCTTAGTTGGTTTCCCCCCCCCTTACAATATATATTTTTTTTTATTATTAAACTATCTTTATCTCAACTCAAATGTTTTCTCACTTTTGTCCTTCCAATTCCGCGCCCGACACACTGGAGGGGGGAGTGAGCACACAGCTGTCTGGTGCTTAATTTCTGGCCAGGCTTAAACTGCGACAATTATATTGGATTGGTCTTGGTAAGGATAGCAGCTCTGAAGAAAGTCTGGGCGTTACTAAGAAGAGATTACAAATCTGATTTTTTTTTTAATAAATAACTTGCTGAATTGTGATTGGCATGGCTAGAAGCAGATCTTTACTATATGACAAACCTATTTATTCACCTTTCAGTAATGACTGTCTCAGTGGTAATAATCTCCAATGAAAGGAAAAATATGAATTTGCTGTTAATTTCCTATTAGTGAGATGCTAGAATAATAGAATAATTTGGATTGGAAGGGTGTCCTGGGTTTGGCCAGGACAGGGTTAATTTTCACTGAAATCCAGAAAGGGGTACAGCCGGTGGGGGGGCGGGGCTGACCCCACCTGGCCAAACAGAGCAGGGTATTCCATACCATGTGCCGTCATGCTGGGTTTTGGTGGGGGGGAGCTGGGCAGCAGGAGCTTACTCATGGCTGGGGAGTTTGCGGTGGTGGCCATGGAGGGCGGTTCTGTGGGTTGTGCGGTTTGTGTTGTGTTTTCTCCTTATCTGTATCGTTGTTATTCCTGTTCCCTTTGTTTGCTGTTCTGTTAAACTGCCCTTATCCCGAACCACCAGTTTCTGCCTGTTTCTTTGCATTCTCCTCTGCACCCCGGTGGAGGGAGGGGTTCAGCGTGGTGCTTTTGTTGCCAGCTGCAGCCAAACCAGAACAAAGGGACATTTAAAGGTCACCTAGTCCAGCCCCTCTGCAACGAGCAGTGACATCAACTAGATCAGGTTGTTCAGAGCCTTGAACATTTCCAGGAATGGGGCATTGACCATGATTGCTGGAAAACCTGTTCAAGTGTTTCACCACCCTCATGATAAAGAATTCCTTCCTTATATTAAGTCTAAATCTATGCTTTTTCAGTTTAAAACCATTACCCCTTGTCCTACTGCAACAGGCACTGCTAAAAAGTTTGTCCCCTTCTTTTTATAAGCCCCCTTCAAGTACTGAAAGGCAGCAATAATGTCTACCTGGAGCCTCCTCTTCTCCAGGCTGAACAACCCCAACTCTCTCAGCCTTTCCTCATAGGAGTGGTGCTTCATCCATTTGATCATTTTTATGGCCCTCCTCTGGACCCGCTCCAACAGGTCCATGTCTTTCCTGTGCTGAAGGCTCCAGAGCTGGATGCAGGACTCCAGGTGGTGTCTCACCAGAGCGGAGCAGAGGGGCAGAAGCACCTCCATCGACCTGCTGGCCACCCTTCTTTTGACGCAGCCCAGGATATGGTTGTCTTTCTGGGCTGCGAGCGCACATTGCCGGCTCATGTCCAATTTTTCATTCGCCCGTACCCGCAAGTCCTTATCCTCAGGTATGCTCTCAATCCCTTGATCACCTAGCCTGTACTGACACTAAATGTTGCCTCAGCCCAGGTGCAGGACCCTGTACTTAGCCTTGTTGAATTTCATGAGGTTCACACGGGTCCACTTTTGAGCTTGTCCAGGTCCCTCTGGATGGCGTGCCGTCCCTCAGGCATGTGAACCACACCAGTCAGCTTGGTGTTGTCTGCAAACTTGCTGAGGGTGCACACGATCCTGCTGTCTGTGTCACTGATAAAGATATTAAACAGTACTGGTGCCAACACAGACCCCTAAGGGACACCACTTGTCACCGATTTCCATCTGGATATTGAGCTGTTGAACGCTATCCTCTGGATGTAAACCAGTTCCTCATCCACCAAACAGTCTGTCCATCGAATCCATATCTGTCCAATTTAGAGAGAACAATGTTGTGGGGGACCATGTCAGAGGCCTTACAGAAGTCCAAATAGATGATATCTGTAGCTTTTACCTTGTCCATTGGTGTAGTCACTTCATCATAGATGGCCGCTAGGTTGGTCAGGCAGGACTTGCCCTTGGTGAAGCCATGCTGACTGTCTCAAATCCCCTCCCTGTCCCCCATGTGCCTTAGCAGAGCTTCTAGGAGGATCTGTTCCATGAGAGAGACGTGGATGTTGTCTACCTCGACTTCAGCAAGGCTTTCGACACAGTCTCCCATGATATCCTCCTAGGGAAGCTCAGGAAGTGTGGGCTGGATGAGTGGTCGGTGAAGTGGA
>Ga0065711_1047871_pt1 | contig 12101 bp, 11 predicted proteins | sample Hoacrofraction12_FD_59098 | JGI IMG/M metagenome (GOLD analysis project Ga0065711, IMG submission 59098) | Hoatzin crop microbial communities from Cojedes, Venezuela - Epithelial fraction 12 v2 (version 2) | ecosystem: Host-associated > Birds > Digestive system > Esophagus > Crop | place... | reverse complement strand
ACAGTGCATTTAGGCACGGAATAAATGTCTCGCCATACTTTGTTAATCTATATTCTGTCTTTGGAGGTACTACAGGATAAACTTTCCGTGTTATAAGCTTGTCAGCTTCAAGCTCTCTTAGCTGCTGTGTAAGCATCTTCGATGTTGCCTGTGGCATTATTTTCCTAAGCTCGCTAAATCTTAGTACGCCATCTTGCATTAGATGGTATAAAATAATTGGCTTATATTTTCCGCCTATTAGGCTAAGTGATGCTTCTACCGGGCAATTGAACATCTGCTTTTTCTTATTTTTTGTAACTTTCTCTTCCATTTATTTAACCTCTTTCACTAATCAAAATTTTAATAACAGCAAACAATTAGAAGATACAATCACATTATAACATTTTTTGATTTACTTATTTTTTGATGCAAGTACTGTCTTTGCAAGTCCTTTAATCCAATCCTGGTGGCCTTCATTCATAGTATCAGGCTTTGTATTAAACAAATCTGCTGCAGGCTTACCCTTTTGTGATTCCTGTGTAAGTATTCTTACTCTGCCCTCTGATAAGTCTTCTAAGAGCCAAGCATGAATTACATCAAGTCTGTGGTCTGCATCGCCTTCAGCCCAGCCGTGCCAAGCAAGTCTTCCAGGTTCGCCGTTCTTTGGCTCAACGTATTCTGTAATTTCAGCTTCAATAGGGAAGCCAAATGTCTTAAATGAAAACTTTGTATCTGCCTTTAGTACAGTTCCCTCTGTATTGTGGAAAACAATATCTGAAGCATTTTCATAATAAGATGTCCAAATTGATGTATCGACTAGGTTATCAAAAACCTCTTTTGCACTCAAGCCTTTTACGATAATCTCATTTGAAGCAAAGTTGTCTGTTGTTCCTGGTAAATATCCCTCTGGCCAGTAAATTTCATTTAACATAATGTACTCCTTTCCGGCATCCAAAGTGCCGCTAAAACTATTTGTTTATATTTGCTACAGGATTTCTTTCGTTCCTGTTGATGCAATAATATCACCTGGAGTTTTTTTTACAAGAACGCACTTTTTTGGAATATAGTATCATTTTGGAAACTGTAACAGCCTTAAACTTCTTGAATTATCTGACATTATAAACTAAATTTTAATAAGAAAATTTTTAAAATTTTCTGTTGCGAAAGCAATCAGAATGGCATTTATAATAATTTTTTTCGGCATTACTTTTATTATCTTCTCATATCATGCAATATTTTTTAGACAACAAAAAGAGCTTATCGAATTTATCGATAAGCTCTTTTATAATACCACTGTTCAGAAAATTACTTCTTGTTTACAGCGTCCTTTAATGCCTTACCTGGTTTGAACTTTGGAGCTGTTGATGCAGGAATCTTAATAGCTTCTCCTGTTTGAGGATTCTTACCGGTTCTAGCTGCTCTCTTAACTGTTTCGAATGTACCGAAACCTACGAGCTGAACCTTATCCTTCTTCTTGAGTGTCTTGGAAACGACATCAACGAAAGCCTTTACAGCCTTCTCAGAATCTTTCTTAGAAAGACCTGTTTCCTTTGCGATTGCATCTACAAGTTCTGACTTATTCATTTGTGTTCCTCCTCATTAGTGGGTTTTTTAACAACTGAATTAAGTGTATCACTGTATTTATCAGCATGCAAGCAAAAAATAGCTATTTTCTGCGAATTTTTTTGTTTTTTTTCGTAATTTTATCGGTTTTTCATATCTTTTTTGAAAAAAGTACCTCAAATGCTGATAAAATCTGATTCACATAATTCAAAATTTACACATAAATTATTTTTTAGCCAAATTTGAACATACTATTTTGACCGTTACCAAGCATTTTTGTAATTGCGTCATCCATATAATCATTACTGTTATTATTATTTTTTTTCTTGGTATTTTTAACGTTATTACGTTCTTTTTTTACATTAACATATTGTAATGTACTGTCTTTAATATCAATATTTTCCTTCCTTACTGTTTCAATTGATTCAAGCGTATCGTATTTTCTTGGAAAATATTCTTCATTATCAGTAACAATTATTGAATGTGTCAATATTTCTTTTACTTTTGTAGTGGCACCACGTTTATTACTTAATGAATATTTTTTATACCACTCTTCTGCTTTTGATTCTGCTTTTATGGTAAGCGATCTGTTTTTACATCGAATAACATGTTTCTCCAGATTGATTTTTCCGATACACAAATAACTATTGTGCTCATTGTAATATTCTATCGCCTTTGCAATTAAAAGACACTTATTTTTGTTTTCAGGCGCATCCAACCATGCTATAAGAACATAATCTTCCTCACCAAGCCAAAAATTTACTTTCATATTGCGCTCCCTTATGCAGCAGACTGTCTTCTAACTTCAAACAGACATACTCTGTACATTCCCATTGCAACTGCAAAAACCGGAGGTACATTTTTTCCATTCATTTCACTTTCTATAAGTCTTACATTTATATAGCTATAATGTTTGTCCATATACTCTTTAATAATTGGATAATATACGCTACCTGTGCCGCCTACAATTATTATCTGTTTAACATCCAAAAGATCATTGAATTTTTCTTCTAAGTGTTTGATAAGTCCTGCACATTTTTCATTTACTTTCTTTTGTCTTATTTCTTCAAGTGGTGCTTCTTCTACAACGCCATCTTTATTCTTATAACGAACTACTTCTTTTCTCTCGATTAGCTTTTCAATATTATATGAATGTATGTCTGTTCTGTTATATGGCTCATTCTGAAGCTCATTTGCAACTTCTATATTTACATTATGCATTGCAAAATCTATATTACTCTCACCGTCTTCAACAGAAAGTGCTTCAGATAGCTCAAACATTCCAACTGTTCTATATCCGCCATCTATAACAATTGCAGGAAGTGTATTTTCTTCCGGTGCAAGTGTATTGCCTTCATTATCAATAAGCTCTCCAAGCATTGCTACAACAACCTGTGAATTTACAATGAGATGTCCATCATCTAGTTGCATGTTTATCTCATATTCTCCCCATATTGTTTCTATGTAAAAACTTGTTTTCTTGAGAAGCATGTTCTTAACACTTGCCCATTCATCCATAGCATCATTTGGAAGTGCTACTGCTACTGCAAAAATAAGTTCTGAATAATACTTATCTTTATTTTTATCCCTGTTGTCATCTTTTCTAAGCCATGCATTATACTCTTCTATATCAAATTCATCAGAGTGTTCTCTTGAATATCTTATAAGTGCATATCCGATTGCTGTCCACATACCAACTTCAAATTCCTGTGTTGTAAATCTTGTTTCAAGTTCGGTATCTGCTGTTTCTCTCTTATTCTGAATATCCTGATAATTTTTATTTGACAACAATTTTCTGGCATTTGGACCTACAAAAAAACTTTCTCCGGCAATATAATGCGAAAGAATATAATCATTATCTCTTTTTACAGATAAAAGATTTGCTTCTTTTGTTCTTACTACATCTTTTGTAAGTGAATACTGTTCTCCATTCACTACAATTTTGAATGCATCAAATCCAGGATCAATTGATATTATCATTACTCTTCTCTTTCCCATAACTTTTTCCTTTCAAAGTTTCAATGTTTATATTTGGTTTTAATTTTAATATTTGTTTTCAAATATTTACTTTATATTTGGATTTTATCAATTTATTTTTTTGTTGTCAACATCTTTTTGTTGCATCATGTAGTACTTATATGTTCTTTGTATAACCCTTTTACAGCCTCTTTATAAGCGTTTTATAATCTTGCTATAGTGTTTATATGTGCTGTTTATATGCTCTTTATATCTATTTTAAAATACTTTTACAGTCATTTTGAACTATTATGGCGCTATTTAACTATTTTGGCTATGTATTTTTATGTTGCCAAATAAATTTGCTTTTTCTGTTCAAATCAATATTTGTTAATATTTGCTTAAATTTGCTATTTTAAACATTTAGTTTATATTTGGTTTGATATGCGTATTACTTATAAATACTCATTTTTCAGCATTGTTTTCTTTTAAAAGCAACTCTGTTGCAAATATTGTCATATTTTAATTAAAATTCCAAATATTTGATTTTATATTATTCTTTGCCATAGCTATTTGAATAATCGATTTTCATATTATATTATTTGCAATAAAATAGCGGCAAATGGCTCAAATAACCATTCACCGCTATGCTTTATGCTACTTTGTTTTTTACTTCAAGAAACCAAATATACCCTTTTTCTTTTCAAGTTTTGCATTTAATTCTTCTATTTCTTTTTCTTTTTCCAGTAGCTTTTCTTTTTCTATCTCAAGTTCTTTTTCAATTGATCCGTATTTTTTAAGAACTTCTTCTTTTTCTTCTTTTTCTTTCTTCAAATTTTCTTTTGTTGTATCAACTTCTTTACTTAAGTTTTCGACTTCTTTTTCTTTTTGATCAAGCTGTTCCTGCAATTCTTTATTTGGTAATAGATTAGAGGCTATAGCTTCACTTAGCATTGGTTTTATTGCTTCTAATATTTGTTCATAAGATTTTTGTATATTTTCATTTATCTTAATATTAGCTTCATTTTGCTTTTGGAGAACTGCATTAAGCATTTGCCTTTCGATTTCTAATTGATCTCCAACAAGAATAGGAGAGTTGTCATTCATAAAATGCTTAATAGTTGTATCATATGTTGCACCGTTTTTGTTTTTATAATTTATTACAGCTCTAAGTCTCTCGATATCATTTCTGGAAAACATTCTGTGTCCTCCGGGAGACTTTTGAATTGTCATACCCGGAATCTTTTCAAACTGTGGCATGTAATTTCTTAAACTTTGCGCATTTTCGCCAAGTTCTGCTGCAACTTGCTGCATTCCGTATATATGCGCATCAGGTCCGGCGTTATCATTCATTACTTCAATATCAGGTATTTCGATATTTTCGATATCATTATTATTCATATCTTTTCCTCATTTTTGCATCAAACAAATCAAATTATTTTATTTGCATTTACGTTTTTTATTATATCATGTTTTGTTTTATTAATAAAAATTTATTTATATTTGAATCAGCCCTAAAGCAAACAAATACAAATAATAAACAAATATTTGTATTTGTTTTTATATAAATTTCAAATTTGAACTTTTCGCGTTTGAAAAAAAATAACTTTCTCGCAAATATTGCAATAAGTTTTTCTTAAAAAAATCCTTTATTTTAAGCATTTGTACGGATTTGCTTTAAATTTATATTAACTTATTCAACTAAAAAAGCTGCAAGATATTTTTATACCTTGCAGCTTTTTTTCAATTTCTAAGTAAATCTTTTTCCAATGCATCAAAATCATACGTATTTTGTTCAAATGCAGTTATATCTTTGTTCTTATTTGAACTTTTTGGTAATTCATAGCTTTCGCTGATTGCCTTTAAAAACCAACCAACAATATTATCAATATTTTTTTGTGTTTTAAATATATTCCATGCATTTTCTATAACTTTTACATCGTAATTTGCAGCTTCCGAAATCGTGCGTATATCTTTAACCGAAAGATTTATGTCTTTTAAAATATCACGAATCAGGAACATATTTTCCATTTTTTCATCTTCCGTCAATTCCTTTTTAGGTGGAAGAGTAGTAGTAACCTCAACATCCTCAACAACCGTAAATATTATTTGGCAAACTTTACCGCCTCGCCCGTGCTTTACAGTATCATACGTCACTTTCATACCTGTTTTAGGATTATTATTGATTTCATTTACGGCTACTTCAATTACGTATTTTTTAAAATCTCTCCATGATTCATAATGCTTTTCAGGAGATTTGGAAACAGCTTTTTCATAATCGGGAGTTTCGCTTCCCTTTAAATATCTCTGTACTATATCAAGCTCGGCATTTACAACACCAAGTTCAAGTTTAAGTTCAGCAATTGAATACGATACATGCTTTGACTTATATATTTCTGACTTTAAAAGTTCATATAATCTAAAGGAATACACTGATTTAAAGGATAGCATAGTAGTGAGGGATAATCTTGTAAACTTACTTTTCAAATTTACAATATAATCCTTCATAAATGGATTGAAATATATTTTGAATGTAGCATTATCATATGATGCCCTAATAATAAAAGCATAGTAGTCAAACTTATTCTTATCAGGATCTTTTGCTCCAATTGATCTGCTTGTCATACCTTGTGCAGCATTTGCAAGCTGATCATAAAAAGATCCGGACTTATTGCCAAGAAGTTTTCTTATTGTATTAGCCGGAATCTCTGATACAAGAACACCATTTTCCTCTTGATGAATATGATCCAAATCGGCAAAAGAAATTGCAAGAAGCTTATTTTCAAGAAGTGAGCTATTATATTTTGCGCTTATCAAAAAATTACTTTTACTATAATCATCATGGGAAATAAGGCCAGTTTCATTGTCTATTAGACTATCTTTTTTCTTTTTCACTCCAAAATCCTCTCCTAAACCCCAAATAATTCCACAGTTTCAAATATATTATACACAAATATTTATATAATAACCACTTTTTTCTCCACAAGTTTATAAAAAATTTTGCTTGTGGAAAATTAAGGAGTTCAAAAAAGTGGAAGAAAATGGAGTATAAATTTATTTGGTGGAAAATTTTGGAGTTTTTTATTTTTTACATGTGGAAAATTTTGGAGTTTTATTTTTGCTGACATATTGAATTATACCGTGATTGAATAATGCCCAAAATAAGCCATTTATGCTATATATACAAAGTTGAATTAAATTTTTTAGTGGAAAATTTTGGAGTTTTTTTATATTTACTTGTGGAAAAATTTGGAGCTAAAATTTTAATAATTTCGACATGTCAAAAATCGATCTTACAAAAATTGCGGCACTTAAAAAGAAACAAAATAGCTCATTTTTATCGAAAAAATCGCCATTATAAACTTTTTTGGTGGAAAATTTCGGAGTATTTTTATACTAACTTGTGGAAAATTTTGGAGCTTTTATATATGAAAAAAATTTTATAATCTATCAGTGGTAAAAAAGACATAGAACTTCTGTAAAAATCATATTGGATCAAAAAAACTCCAAAATTTTCCACTCAGAGCTCCATATTCTTCCACAAATTTGCACCAAATCTTCCACATCTTTATATAGTCAAAAAGCTCCAAAATTTTCCACTTAGAACTCCACTTCGTTCCACATCTTTCTCCATAATTTTCCACAAGTTGCTCCATATTTTTCCACCAAAAAACGTAAAAAATATGATAATTATGGGAAAAAATAGCTATCCTAAAAGAAATAAAAGAAATGTTGTTATTAATATATAAAACAACAAAGCAAAAAGTTGGTTTGATATAGAAATTATTATATAATAAAAGAGGTTTCTAAAAAATTATATTGTAAGAGAGAAGATATGGAAATAAGAGATAAGTACTTTTCAGAAAAAACAATGTTTAAGAGACTAAAAAAAGTTGCTACAGATGAAAATTTAAGTAATCTTAGCAGAGCACTTGATTATGCTAAAGAAAAACATAAAAACGAATTTCGAAAACAAAGTAAATTCAATAAAAATATAAAAATTCCATATATAATTCATCCGCTTATGATGACATGTCATGCACATGCACTCGGTATAAAAGATGATAAAGTTCTGACAGTTTGCATGCTTCATGATATTTGTGAAGATTGTGATATACTCCCTGAAGATTTGCCTTTTGATGAAGATATTATTATTTCTATTAAAAGGCTGACAAAAAATGATTTTGCAAGTACAAAAGATTATTATGCCGAAATTGAAAGGGATAGTACAGCAGCAATAGTAAAAGCACTGGACAGAGTAAATAATATATCTACTATGTCCAGTGCATTCACGATAGAAAAAGAAATCGAATATATTGATGAAACCGAAAAATATGTTTATCCTTTATTTGATAAAATAAAATATGATTATGAGCAGTATAGTGATGCTATTTTTGTACTGAAGTATCATTTGGTATCGTTAGTTGAGACCATAAAATGCTTAATTGAGGAAAACAAAAAATAAAATCAATCTTCTTTCATCATGTCGTTTAACTTTTCAACGGCATCCTGAAGACTTTCGCGTATACTAATCCAATCAGTTCTATGAAGAGGATCGGTTCCTTGATTATAAATGGCTTGAGATATGAGTTTGTCAATTGTTTCAACCATCGTTTCATTTTTCATAATATTAACCTCGCTAAAATTAAATTTTATATATTTAAATATCGGAAAAATATTAATAAAATTAATATAATTTGGTAAATACAAAAATTATTAAAAGAGGAAGGCCTAAATGAAGTTTGAATGTACAACAGTTGGGTATTTGCAAAAAGGCGAAGATATCCTTATGCTATACCGAAATGCAAAAGAAAATGATATTAACGAAGGAAAATGGATAGGAGTAGGAGGACATATAGAAAACGGAGAAAGTCCCGATGAATGTTTTATTCGAGAAACATACGAAGAAACGGGATTTAAGATAAATACATGTAAGTATAGAGGAATAATTACATTTGTTTATGAAGATAAGTTAACTGAATTTGTTTCAGTTTTTACATCTGATGATTTTTGCGGCGAGCAAAAACAGTGTGATGAGGGAAAACTAAAATGGATAAGAAAAAATGATATTTACAATTTAAATGTTTGGGAAGGTGACAAAATATTTTTTAAACTAATAGAAGATAATGAAGAATTTTTTTCATTAAAGCTTGAATATACAAAAGAAGATAAGTTAAAATCTGCAAAATTAAATGGGAAAAATATGGAGCTTTTTGATATTGTAGATGAAAACGGAAATAAAACAGGAGTTGTCCAGGAAAGAGGAGTAGTACATAGGACAGGAATGATGCACAGATCTGTACATATGTGGATTGTAAATAAAGATGAAAATGGAAAAACCAAAATACTCCTTCAAAAAAGGAGTAAAAATAAAGATTCGCATCCGGGATGCTATGATATATCATCGGCAGGACATATTAGTGCAGGGGATGAAGTAATTAATTCTGCGATAAGAGAAATAAAAGAAGAACTCGGAATAGATGCAAAGGAAGAAGACTTTAAATATATTGGAAATCATAGAGGTTATTTTAAAGATTATTTTTACGGCAAATTATTTTTTGACAACTCGATAAGTCCTGTATATATCTACTGTCAAAAAGTAGATATAGAAAAACTCACGCTCCAAAAAGAAGAAATTGAAAGCGTCAAATGGTTTGATTTTGATGAGTGTTATGAACTTGTCAAAACAAATAAAATAAAGCATTGTATATATCTTGATGAACTCGATATGCTAAAAGAATATATTTTATAAAAGTCATATATGCTAAAATATAAATGTAACTGTTAAAGTTTTGTGAAAGAGGGGGTCCAAATGGAAAACAGACCGGTAAAAAGAAAGAAGAATGTTACAAATAACGGAAAAGGCGTATCTAAAAGAGGAGAGGGACTTGGAAGCGGAAAAGTTGGAAGCGGCGGCTTTTCTTCATCATTTTCAAAAAAAGATTTCAAGGAAAACTCCGGATATGGCAATTCTACAGGCGGCAAAAGATCTAAAAGTTCTCTTGGAATAATAATTGCGATTATTATAGCTTTATGTGGCGGCGGCGGGCTGACAGGCCTTTTTAGCGGAGATTCAACATATACTACAACTAATACGCAGAGTTGGAGTGATGAATCAAATACTCAGGATTTAGATACGAGTGTTAGTAGTAGTGCCAGAGATAAACGTACAGTCATAAAAGGCGGTGGCGATGACATAATTACCATTATGGTTTATATGTGCGGCACGGATCTTGAGTCAAGAAGCGCTATGGCGACCAAAGATATTCAAGAAATGCTTGCAGCAAATTTGAGCGATAATATAAATTTAATCATTTATACCGGCGGCTGTTCAAAATGGCAAAATAATACAATAAGTAGTTCTACAAATCAAATATACAAAATTGAAGACGGAAAATTAAAACTTCTTGAAGATGATTTGGGTAACCTTGCAATGACAAAGCCATCTACACTTTCAAATTTTATCAAGTGGGGAAAAGAAAATTACCCGGCCGATAGATATGATTTGATATTTTGGGATCATGGCGGCGGATCGGCAAGCGGATACGGATATGACGAAAAATTTGCATCAAGCGGTTCAATGACACTTGCAGGAATAAATACGGCTCTTAAAGACGGCGGTGTAAGTTTTGATTTTGTAGGATTTGATGCATGCCTTATGGCTACACTTGAAACAGCACTCATGCTTGATAGCTACAGTGATTATCTGATTGCATCAGAAGAGACAGAACCCGGAGTTGGTTGGTATTATACGACGTGGCTAAATGAATTATCCAAAAATACATCGATGGATACACTCTCAATTGGTAAATCAATAATTGATTCCTATACAAGTACATGTCAAAGTACATGTCCGGGACAAAAAACAACATTATCATTAATTGACCTTGCTGAATTGTCGCAAACAGTTCCAACAGATTTGGCTTCTTTTTCAAAAGACATGTCAGAACTCATACAAAATGATGAGTATAAACAGGTAAGTGATGCCAGAAGTTCTACAAGAGAATTTGCGACATCGTCCAAGATTGATCAAATTGATCTAGTTGACTTTGCAAATAAACTGGGAACAGAGGAAGGCGAAAAACTAGCTGATACACTAAAATCAGCGATAAAATATAATGCTACATCATCCAACATGACAAATGCTTATGGATTATCAATCTATTTTCCATATAAAAAAGTATCGAAAGTAGACGGAATGGTTGATACCTATGAAGAAATAGGAATGGATGATGAGTATAGTAAATGTATACAAGAATTTGCGGCACTTGAAGTAAGCGGACAAGTAGTGGCAGGAGGAAGTAGCCAAAACAGCCCACTTCAAGGCTTATTTGGTGAACTTTCGCAAAGCTCATCAACAAACAGCGCTGAACTAATAACGCAAATGCTCACAACATTTATGAGTAGCGATTTTAGCAGTATAAGTGGTTTATCGAGCTCAAATACTAACTTCCTGAGTCAATACCTTGATATTGATAGAGCGGCAAGTTATATTGAAGAAAATAATTTTGATTCGTCAAACCTTGTATGGACCACAAATAGTGACGGAGAAAGTGTAATATCTCTTAGTGAGGATCAGTGGAGCCTTGTTGAGAATATTGACATGAACATGTTTTATGATGATGGAAACGGATATATAGATTTGGGACTTGATAATGCATACGAAATGGATGATGACGGAAATCTTCTCAAAGAGAGCGACAAAACATGGCTTTCAATTGAGGGAAACGTTGTTGCATATTATCATCTCGATACCGTAGGAGATAGCGATGACTATACTATTACAGGCAGAGTTCCCGCATATCTAAACGGTGATAGGGTTGATCTGATAATTGTATTTGACTTTGATAATGAAGATGGATACATTGCCGGCGCAAATTATAACTACGAAGATGAAACAACACTTACGGTAGCCAAAAATCTCACAGAGCTTGAAATAGGAGATGAGATAGATTTTATCTGTGATTATTATAGTTATGACAAGGAATATTCAGATAGCTATTACCTTGGGGATACGCTTACAGTGGATAAAGAAATGTCAAACATGCAGATAAGCAACACATATGTCGGAGATGGAAATATCCTTGTTTCATATGTTTTCACAGATATATATGGTCAAAACTACTGGACTGTTGCAGATGAGAGCTAAAAAAGAAAGGCGGAAAATATGTTTCAAATACATGATAAAAAAAGAAATATGTTTATGCTTGACGGAAAATTTGCCAAAAAAGGATATGACTGGTGGTGGCATTCATTTACCGCAAGAAATACAAGGACAGGAAAAGAGAAGGCTTTTTTCATAGAATTTTTCACGATAAATCCTGCATTTGGACAAGATGAACCGATTTTTGGACAACTTCCTGTGAATAAAGAAAATAATATAAAGCCATCATATTTGATGGTAAAATGCGGCTGTTGGGGTGAAGGAGCCATACAGCTAAACAGATTCTTTGGATGGAGAAATGTCAAAATAAATAACACAGCCCCTTTCAGCATTTTTGCGGATGATTGTAAGTGCTCCGAACATGTATTGCAGGGACATGTAAAAATCGATGAAAATACAGCAAAAAATCATCCGGAATATATGACTGATGCAGGAGAAA
>Ga0065711_1047870_pt1 | contig 12101 bp, 6 predicted proteins | sample Hoacrofraction12_FD_59098 | JGI IMG/M metagenome (GOLD analysis project Ga0065711, IMG submission 59098) | Hoatzin crop microbial communities from Cojedes, Venezuela - Epithelial fraction 12 v2 (version 2) | ecosystem: Host-associated > Birds > Digestive system > Esophagus > Crop | place... | reverse complement strand
GCGCCTGCGCGGCGACGGGGGACGGTGGGGCTGAGGCGGGCGGGGCTCCGCGAGCGTGGTGGGAGGCGCTGTCTCGGTTCTTCCCCCGCAGCCCCGTGTCACTTGGCGGGGGCTGCGCAGGCGGGTGGCTGCCCACAGTGCTGCGCTGTGCCTGGCTCCCTTGCAGGAGCTCCCAGCCCCGTGCTGTCCAAGGTCGATAGGAGTTCCGTAGGCAGTGGGGATGAGCGCAGGCGTGCGTTCCCCAGGGTTTTCAAATGGAGGCCGGTTTTTGGTGGAAATGCTCAAGTCATGGGCCGAAGGCTGAAAAGCACTGCTGGCCCTGCTCTGGAAGAAGCCTCTGGAGGCCTTTTTCTGAGGTGTCCTGCTCTGACTGGCTCGGTGTTCGTAAAGTCAAGAGGCTGTCCTCCAGTCAGGCGGGCACGGAAGTCTAAAGCAGGAGGTGTGAGCGGTTGGTGGAGCACACCAGAGCTGCTAACGCAGGCTGTGCAGTCATGCAAGATACCGAAATTACACGCAAGGTAGCTGAACTGGAAGTGCTAAAGTCTCTGTTACTGCCCATATGTCCGGTTTCCTGGACTCCTCATTGTTGTTAAACATCCTTGAGTAACAGAAGATCAGTGATTCAACCCAGTAAGGTGTTTATTCTCCAAGCTTCAACATCATTATTGTCTTCAAGTAATCTGAATAAGAGAAGTATTTATCAACACAGGAGAGAGAAAGCAAAGTGAGAAGCTGGTTAAACTTGCTAAATTCTTACCAGAGCAGAGGAGTCATTGGAAGTCCATACTGTTTACAGGAATCAGAGCTTTGCAATTGTTTCTACCATAAACGGTGAAAAGAAGCAATATTTAAATGATTTGGTTTACTCTAGATAGGCATCAAACCCGCAGGTCTGAATTGCTCTCCCTTCCTTTTCCTTTTCCCACATTCCCTTGATGACATGGAAACTTAATTTTCTAACTTCGATTCTTGGCACTGCACTTCAGAGGCTATCATCTATTGCAGACGGTGGAAAATCCCCCCTAAATCTTACATACTATTATTATGTGTCCTAGAACAAAGTAGGGAAAAAAGTTGTAGAGAGGTTTTCTTTTTCTGCCTTCAAAAGCAGATGAGTGGACACGGGAGTACCGGGAGAAAATAGCTAATCTTGCATAATACATGTGCAAAAAGTTTTCTGGCGAGCGCTCACTGGTAGCAGGTAAAAAGCAGAGGAAGCTATGATCAGAGAGATTCCTGTGTCATCGTGTCTGTCTTTTCTTTCCCTTGCTATGGCAGCCAGGATAGATCTGGCCATATAGCTGTGAGCTTGCTGCAGTGCCTTTCAAATAAACTTGTGTTAGCTGGCAAAATGAAAGCATGGAACTGTGGCGTTAAAGGACAGAATAATCTCAGGGTGTTCTTCTGAAGCACCCAGTCAGTGACTTATTGCTTGTGTGTTTGTGCTAGTGTTTCTGGCCTGCTGTGTTCCGTGTGTTATAAATAGCTGTTCACTTTCTAGTGAAACTACACATGTGCACTGTCTGGTTACACTTCATACTGGAATGACGAGACATAAGATTTCCAAAACTAGTATTAAATGAAATAGGATATTCCTGGGTAGCTTTTATTTTGTAGACGTGGAACCTCCGGAGACTTTACATCTGGGAAGGATCGTATCACAGCATCTGGTAGTTGGCTGTGAATTAGAATTTGGTGTTGAAAAATGACTAGGTACAATGTGAAAAAATTTTACAGTGGTAGCAGTTGGAGTGACAATTTTTTTAAAGTATAATCTTACAAGTTTTGTTTACTAGGCAGAAGTGAACTCTGCGAATAGCTGTACCAGTAGAAGCCATTGATCATTAGCCAGTCCTCAGCTGCCCATCACTACACCTTGCTTCTTTCTCCTATCTAATCATTTTTTCAGGTACCAATAGGAATGGTACCATGGATGCAACCAAAGGCATCACATTATCAAAAATGAGCTGCATAAGCTGATACAGCTCATTTTGTCTGAACTGTGTTGAAAAGCACCTGTGTGACTCTTCATGGGGCTAACCTCTGGCAAGAGGCTGGAAGCAGGCAGCTGGGGACAGCACCTTCCGCCATTATGGCTGGGTCCACCCACAGCCCTGGTGTGAGGACAGCCTGGGCTTCCTTCAGGGAGCTGTTGGTAGTCGTAGGAGTCTGTCAGTATGATCATAGCTAAATTTTGTTTCCCAATTAACTCTTAACTTTTCTTTGCTGTGAATACATCATGTTCTTGTTCAGAAAATCAGGACTGACTGCAGTGAGTTGTATTTTCAGTCAGCTGCTGAATCCTGTCTGCTACTCCACTGGATCTGGAAGGTGAATTTAAGTTTTCCTAGATCTGGATTTCCCAGCTCTGTCTGATACCCTTCTTTGGCAGCAGGACGTGGAAAGTTCTACCTTGTAATTTATTAGTGTCTGAGCTGGAGTCATAACTACAATAACAACAGCTACACCGCCATGCTGAGGAAATTACCTGTGAGGAAAGGAGAGGGATCTGCATATTCCTCCTCCTGGGCAGACTGCTGCTAACACTAATTGTCTAATGAACAATTGGCTCAGACACATTTTGGGCCTGTTATATACACAAAAATGTGTTCTGCAGTCACTCCATCCCAGTATCAGTGCCTCAGTGCTCCAGTACCTTTTCCTGTCTTGAGCATTAAATCCATATAATTCATTTGCCTGTGAGACATTACTTGTTCCTGTCTTAATGCATATGGCAGAAAGCAAACAAATAAATCTGAGGGCAGCAAAATTAATAAAGACTGGTTTTCTATAGATTTGTGTCTCCCTGCTGATTGTCTTTAATTAAATAGCAGAAGACTACAGTGTAAGCATGTCTTTAATTAGATGTCAGAGAATAAAGAGAGAGACATTGTAAATGTCTCAGCTGGGGGAAGGAGGTAATGTCTAATTGGTTTTCCAGATTCATTGGACATGAGAGAGGAGGAGGGTATTCTGGTGCCTAGTAAGGTGTTCCAATGTGAAACATTCATAATACCTTCCCCACTATTTAATGAACATGTCTAATTTACATACTCCTTTTCCAGGTTAAGTAAGGTGGCCTGTCCACCTAGGTAAGGCCGGTTGATTTTGTCAGTGGGTAAAATAACACATCATTATTACGAAGTCCATTTTAGTCCCTGCCTACTATCCCTCCTGCTCCCTTGCTTCCAACAAGAATCCATTTCCCTCAAATGTAATTTATTTGCAGTCAAATTAATTTTATACAATAGTTCTTGTATGACTCACAAAGATATGTACAATATCTACTGATGTGATTAAAGCTGTTCCGTAGAAGATTTGAGCCACCTTCTCGTGTTGGTTTTTGAGAGCCCAGGGCTGGATAAAAGCCTGTAATTGCTACCATACTGCTTCACATATGGTCCAGTGGCGAATCTGATGAACTCAATATTTTTGGTGTTTGTCAGCTCCTGGACTTGCTCCTTGATATTTCCTCACCTTCTCAGCTGCTGCATCAGCAAGTGATAATAATTTGCTGTCGTATCTGATGCTTATATCCGCCACCAGTACCTGATCACCCTTAACAAATATTAGGTCTGGCTTGTAGAGCTTGTTTTGGTGGTCTCGTAGGAGTGACTCATGAAACACCAGCCAACCCTTCTTTTGAGCTTCTTCAGCCAGTAGATCACACAGTTGGTTATGTCTTTTGATCCTAGCTTCCTGAATTGGTGGGCAATACCCAATAATACATGTGCAAGTCTCACTCTCAGCTTGACAGTGCTGGCAGATCTTGAATTTCCTGTCTACCCCAATTCCCTCATGAGGTAGACATTAGCTCTTAGTTGTAAGGTGGTAATGAGCTTCCTGTGGGGAATACCCCTGTAACACTGAATCCAGTTGTTACTAATTTTATCTTTTCCAAAGTTGACAATTCCACAGCCCTGACATGGCAAGCTGGTCCACTTCAAAAATTCTTCCTTCCGCCATTTACTAGGTCTTGGAAAGATCATCTTTGGAGGAGAAATTTTCTGAGACTGAGGCCTCACCGCAAACCACTTCAGGAATCACCATGACTGCTTCTGGGTCCCAAATTGATGGAGTTTTCTCTTCCCTTCCTCCCACAGCAATCCACAACTTTCTAAGTTCATTCTCAATACTTTTCTTGATGAACTACTGATTTTTTAGTGTCATCAGAAGGGTCGACAGTTCGGTACAGCTGACAGGTCTGCATGCTCGGGATTAATCCTGCGAGTCTGACAATACCTAGGCCTCCATTGCATGTGCTGGAATAAAGAATAATGCCACAAGCACAGGCAAGTAGATGTAACCATTCCTTGACAGCAGATTGAATGGCCAAGTCAAGGGCTTGGAGGTATGTAGCCTTCACATCAGTGTGGTCAGCTAGATAAAGCAATCGAGGGGTAGTAAATCATTTCAAGATGTCTTCCTGCTGAAAAGACTTCAGTGAAGCCTGCCCAGTCAGCCTCAGCCACTCAGCTTTTCTGACGGTTCAGGTTTTGATAACCCAACCCATGGGTCTGCATATATAGGCCCAGATATTTTTCAGAGGTGCTTGGGTCAATCATATTGAACAGTATGCCATTGATTGTCCAGGCAGGACAGTCACTGATTGTATAAGAATCTTTCATTGCTGTCATGTAGAAGCCATGGCACTTCAGCCCCTGAGGCCAGTCAATTCACAGAATCCTTAAAAAAATGTTGATGTTTTTCTGCATTCCATCCCAAGAATCACTCAGTAGTACCAAGTCGTGGGCAAAGGCTAATGTTGTTATCTTTTTCACGCAGTGCTGTAACCCATTGCCTTCCTCCTCCAGCTTGCACAGTAGAGGGCAGCTGATAGATTGAATAAAATTGGAGGCATTGCTTTGCCTTTCTTCACCCCAATCCGTATCCCGATGGGGTCCAGGTGTTCATTCTTCAGATCTATCTGGATGTTAGTAGTATGAAAAACAATTTTAATTAGGGCAGTAATATGATCATCAACACTCCTCTATTTTAGAGCTGATATCAGGCAGAAATATTTAGGGTGTAGTAATGCTTAGGTCATAGTGACATTGTTTAATTTAGGCCTGACTACTCTGTATAAACAATGGAGGCCTTACTAACAATCATGCCCTTGAAGAGGAGCTAACAGACTGATAAAAGGCGAACATCCAGCCCAGAAGGTGCCAAAAGCTGGATGACTGCCGAAGAAGCATGAAGTTAACAAGGATCTAGAGTAACTAGGAAAAAGGCAAAGGCGGCAAGGGGAGATTGCAACCACTGACTCAATTCAGAACCATAAACACTGCACCCCCACAGCGTGCGAGCATGCGTAAAGTAAGGAAGGAGTATACCATTAAGATAAGCATCTAACATGGTGAAGCAACCAGAATGTAATGACTAATTTCTTCGTTTTTGTAAGAGTATATAGTCCTTGTGACTCTGCTAAGGGGTGGGCTAGCTTTGTGGAATTATCACCTAGCACCCATATCTGCACAAATATGTAATATGGACAATACCTCTGCTCTGTGTGTATATTGGTGTACTGCACACCGGGTAAAAGATCCCACTTTTGGGACGACAGAGCCTTAATAATATGAGAGTGGCTTATGCTGTCAAAGGCTTCAGCCAAATCAGTGAAGACTACTCTGACACGCTGGTGTTCCCTCATAGCATATTGAATAAGTAGCTGTAGTAGTTTTCAATTTTTGGAACAGCTAGGTCATCTTATAAAGCCCCTCTGCTGAAAATTAATGGGACATGCCTTGGTCAGCCAGGGTGTTTAGATCCTTGAAAACAGCCTCAAAATTTTTGACCCAGTCACAATAGTTTGCTAATTACTGATGTTTCTCTGTCGTTCAGGCAACACAGACTTTGATATTTACACTGTCAGGCATTCTTTTACCATGTCCGGTATGACAGTGGACACCAGCCATAGACTAAAAAGTTCCATTAGTTGGTCATGCTGGGGACCTAGTTTAATTAGGTCCCTCAGACTCAAATGGTCTGCGGCCAGTACTGAGTTTTTACTGATTTCTCTGATGTTTTTAGAGATCTCTTGCTGTAATCATGTCTTGGAATGCCAAATTATCTGTGGAGCCAACACTTTTGAAAGCTCCCAGGCCTTTGAATGTTACTGGCGACTCCCATCTCTACTTGAACACAGTGTGTACCACGTGCATGGGGAGACTGTACCTCAGGGATTCCATGTCATCTAGAATAATACTGACTAGTTTCTCCCTACCCAGTTGGAACAGCCATTGGAAGCATAAGAATTCACAGAATCATGGAATCATAGAATATCTTAAGTTGGAAGGGACCTGTAAGGATCATTGAGTCTAGCTCGCTGCTCCTTTCAGGACTACCTAAAACTAAACCATATGACCAAGAGCATCGTCCAGATGCTCCTTGAACTCTGACATGGCTTGGTGCCATGACAACTTTCCTGGGGAGCCTGTTCCAGTGACCGACCACCTTCTCAGTGAAGAACCTTTTCCTAATGTCCAATCTGAACTTCCCCTGACTCAGCTTCCTATCATTTCCTCATGTCCTGTCACTGGTCACTAGAGAGGGGAGATCAGCACCTCCCCCTCTGCTGCCCGCCTTGAGGTATTGGGCCCCATCACACTGCTGTCTTCTTTATCCACCCTTTCTGTGGATCCAAAGGACATGCTTTCTGGTGCTTTCACATTAGGCTGGCTTTTGCCATAGTAGATTTAGCAAACAGGCATGAGTAGCAGTTTTTAGAGGTATTAGCAATCGGTAATTCTGGATCTTTCTCCCCCTTGATCACCTTCCTATAAGCCCCTTGGAAGAACAGGAATTTTATCAGATGTCAGCCATTCCACGATAACCTTTCTGTAATGGGATTTCAACCCACCTTCTCCATGCAACCCAACATCATCTTGATGTTCCCCTTCTTCACATAGATGTTTCTTCCAATCCAGATCTTTCACCTTTTTTTCACTGGACACTTCAGAAGTTCTCTCTTCTTGTCGCTTATCTGTTTGGCCATTTTTGACAGCACATGTTCTGCTATCAGCTTAGTATTTTTATGACCCTCTTACTGCTTTTCAAGCTTTCAGAGTAAGTTAACCTTCTCCTGTGTCCAGCATGGCAGCCTCCTTGCCATACCTTTTTTGGGAGACTAAGATCTGTTCCACGTTCCTAGTAACTGGGTGGACCACGTGCTTATGTTAATTCAGGCCAGTTTTAGTTTCAAACACAAGATTGCGTTCTCTGCAGCTCCAGCCCTCCATCAGGGCGGATTCCACAGCCCCCCTGCACTTTGGGAAGTTGCAGGCGGTACTATGATGTTTCACATTTGTTCACCGAAACAGGATCTTTCACCTTCCATGAGCTCTCTTTAGATTATCAATTAGTCCCAACATTTTTCCTAACTGGTTCGTGCAACAAGGACATGATGGACTTTTATGTGGAACCCTCACAACCAGAGTGCTGTTGGTTAGAAGATCTCCTCTGGTAGCCAGGATAGGCATTGATGACATTGGTGGAAGTTGGGCCACAGTCATGGAGGGCACGGGTTCCTCACCCTCCTCACTTTCCATGTCAATTGCATGTGTGCTGATGTTAGTGCCCCAAAGAATCAGAGAAGTGGTCGCCTCATGCATCTCTGGTAACCTGACCAGATAGTCACTTCTGGTGGAAGGATGACACTGTTCCAAACCACAAAAGTCCAAGTTTATAAACTCCAGCCCAAAAAGATCCATTTCCTCTTCTACCAGTCTTTTGTGGGCCCTGATGTCCTTAAGGACCACATAATCCCACAAGTCCAGTGGACTTGTTTGTGTGGCTACTAAGCAATGTGTATTGGCCAGACCATAACATCATACACAATACGAGGGCAAGTGCAAGCCATATGTAGCCCACCCTCAAATAGCTGCCTGACTTTGCCCAGTTACACCCCTGGGCACAGGCTCTGGACAATCATCTGTAGGATCTGTTGCCAGAATTTGGTTTCACCTAAAGAAAAGCTATCAAGTGGTCAGTAAAGCCAGTCAACAGGGAGGAAGCAGCTATAACTCCAAACGCACTTGGTCAGAGGCTGTCTTGGGTTACCCTGAAGGACATCTAACAGGACCATGAGGAGGTGTAGCCTCTACTGCCGAGCCCAGCTAGTAACTATGGTCCTGTCTTAAGAGAGTCACGGTGTTACTCCTGCAACAAGTGTAGAGATTACTTTATAGTCTTCCCTCAGTGGCACTGTGAATGAGTTGTCTCCTCTGTATTTATCGTTGTATTTCATGATCCCTGCTTGAAGTTTATATTTTTTTAGTCACCGTCAAATTTCATTGCACTTGACTAACAGCTTCCAAAGTTAAACCAGGATACTAAACAATACATGGAGTACGACTGTATCCATTTGTTCTCTCGGGAAGCAAGGTTTTTATTTCCACATACACCAGTGCAAATATATGGAAAACATGTTCCTGAGAGCATCTGATATGTTCCACCTCTGTTGTTCCCACCTGTGATTCCCAGGATGTAATCATTGGTCATACAGTATCTTTCATGTTTATTTCTTGCTGCTTTTTCCTGTGTGCTGGCAGGTATGTGCGTGGCCATATTTTGGCCTGAATTGGAGAACTGTTCTGGCTTTAGGAAAAAAAGGAGATAAAGAGCCCTACTGCAAAATAATATGTTTTTACTGAAAACCTTGTCCCACAAAGCCATTTTGGTCAGCATCTGTAAGGGCTGGGAAGTCCCTCTTGCCTACTTCTGTGACATAGATTGGCGTGTGTTTCTTTTGCTGTCAGTCGGAGCTTCATTATCTCCCTGTCCTCATTATGCAAGAGTGTTACACCCACCCCCGCTAGCCTGCATTGTTCCAGCACAAATGCTTGTGTGGTCTCTCAGTGAAAAAATTCTTACTTTTTTGGCTAGGCTCTGCTTAGCTGGCTCTGTTCCCTTAGGCAATTTACCAAACAGTCACACCTGCACAAAGAGGGGTTCAGAAGTATATGGTGGGGGCGCAAATTGCTTAAGCCAATTAAAGTACCACAGGCTGAATGTGTTATCTTAGCTTTACTCTAGCTTCTGTTTCTGTTGAAGTAACTTCTTCAAGATACAGAACATACATCGTGTAAAGACATGAATCCTTTTCTGCTCCAGCTTTCCAACTCCAGAAACTCTGGAAACCTGTCCCTTTTTTCGTCATTCTCACTTCTTTCTAAATTGTTCTCCACAGAAGGCTCTCACATGACATCTTCTGGTAGAAAGCCAGTTATTCCTCTCACAGGATCCATCCAGTGTTAATGGCTCTTAAGGCCTCTTGCATTGCTTTGCAGCAGTTTATCCACAAGATGCTGAGTGCCTCATGGAAGTAATGTGGAAAACGATGTTTGACATGGAGCGTTGTTCCCCAAATCAAGAGGCTTTCATAACTTGACATGAACATGTATCCTTTAATCTCTCATTGAAATAATGTTTGATATAGATCCCAGAACACAGGCAGGGAAAACGTAACAGTTTTCATCAGTTTTGAAAACATAATTAAATTTTCCCACTTTTTTACAGGATTGCCAAATTGCGTAATGAGTGGTTCTTCCAGATGCCAGCTGCTGCTCTATCTATGAACAGAGAAATGTGGAAACAAAGATCAGGGGTTTCCTCTCCAGTGGCCCGATCACTAATATCCAATAAAATCAATGTCTGCTCAAACTTTTGGTCACTTCTATTCACTGCGTAGTTTTGCACTCCTGAAGTAAGATTTGCAAAGGAGTGATAACATATTCCTTTTATTGGCTTAACCTTTATCAATGTTGTTTTCGTTAGTCTGCTTTAGAAGAGCATGTGTAGGTCTTCTGGCATCCTAGCTGATTGCTTTTGAACCAGGAATGCAATCCTGGACAGAAGCTGCTGTGCAGTGCTCTCCTCTTTTGAACTGTGAATGAGACACATTAGTATTTTCATGCTGGTAGAGGCACAGCTAGTGATCTCCTTAGTTAAGTTCATTTTCATAGCATGCACAGTTTTTAGGTTTTGTTCCACGTGGTAGTGTGGAGTAATTAAAACAGTTGCTGCATTCCTCCAACATTTTGTTCCTCAGCATAAAATACTTTCTGAGATTAATTGCTTTGGTCATGTGTCTGAACGTCCTGTCTTGTAACACCATTCATCAGATAACAATATCAGAGCCTATTTCTCCCTGTAGAGGAGTCAGTTCCCCACTCTGAATTATTTACATACACTATTACCATGCTGCTGCAGTACGTGTTTGCAACAGCCTAAACTGTGCACTTTGACAAAAGTCTTTTTCTACTGAGCTGATTATCAAAAATGATGTGGCAGCCATGTGGGTGTGCTGCTGAAGGCCTCCCAGGGTATTGAAGCCAGTTCTGTGGGCAGCCCGGCTGACTGAGAAGTGAAGCTCGATTGTTCTCAGTGTAAACATCAGAAGTAAAGAAAATAAACCTTCCAATTCTTTTAGCACTATTAAAGCTGCTGATTTGTACTCTCTAACATAGCACTGAGATACTTTTAAAAGTAATAAAGGAGAATTTGATAACAGGATTCCATTTGACTGAGTGGCCTAAAGACGCTTTAATCCCCTGCAATGACTACATCTGTAGATTAGTTGTTAGTCCCTAGATAAAGGTAGTAAAAATGTCCTTTAGAGTTCAGTCTGTGGACTGGAGAAAATCTTCTAGTCACCAAAGTGACTGAAATTTCCACCATCTATGAAAACTCAAACCACTCTAGCCCCTCTGTGTGAATGAATGTTGTCAAAGGCTGTAAGAAGAATTCAGTGGGCTGCTTCATTCGGATACACTCTGACGTGCAGTTTGGGTTCACTGGTCATTATGAACCTTTGAAAAATTGTTTAAATGGGTTGGGCAAGATGTTCGTAAAGTGCATTCCTGCTAGTCCCAACCATAGCCTGTTGTCTGCATTTAAAGCTTTTTATTAATTTCCTTCTAGGAAAAAAAGTAGTGTTTAGAAGTCTAGGCAGACATTAGGCCTTTCATGTCATTCTCCCCCAAGAGCTTATATTTCTCTTCCAGTAGACCTAGTAGTTACGAATCACTGTAATGTAAGCAGCTCATGTGAGTTGATAACAGCCATGTAGAGGAGAGTAACTGAGTTGGATCATTCAGAATAGTTAGCTGTGGCCTATCCATGAATTTCCCTTGCAATATAGATAAAACTTCAGCAAACACATGATTTCCTTTGCTATAGTACTTCCTAAGTCACATTCATTTTTTCATATTTAACAAAAGCTTTGTATTTCACCTGAGTCCTGTAAAACAGAATATTGCTGGTTAATTCAGTTCAAATAATCCACCTTTTCTTTCATGTGACTTACTTTGATAGAAACACTGACTTTGTTTTCTGCTCCTCAATTAGAAATACAGAGCATACAGTTTATTACTGTGGTGCACGTAAGAGAAAACCCAGAGGTGATTTTCTCATGAAAATAAAATGTTCAATATTTTGTGAAAGTAATCTTGAAGATCAGGTTAGCCTATCTTTGGGCTATCCACGGAAAAACAGTTTCTCATATGCAAAAAATGAACAGTGAATTCTCTTAAATGTAATTGCCTTTAATGTAATCTTCTCTGAAAACACTAGTAGGAAAATTTTAATCTGGAGGAATCAAAGCCTCCTTGTAAAAATCATATTCTTTATGTTTATTCTTAATATGGAAAATAGATTTATGGGAATGGGGGTAGGTCTCCATTTTTTTTTTGAAGAATTGTAGAAGTGAATGGACTACCAGTTCATTCTTTAAAGCTGCAAAATGTATTTTCTTCTCTCTAAACCTATTCAACAAAGAACAGTCACTACACTTACAGATATGGTTTCATTGCATACATACATTATTAATAAAGATTATAAATGCACCTACAGAGGATAAAAGGTAACTCAAGGCAGAGTTTCCCTACAGTTCTGTGTGCCAGGTCTTCCCTCTGATGGATGTGATTGGAGAGACATGGATTTGGTGGGTGGACTTTTCAGTGGATGAGGAATTGGTTTGAGGTTCTCCTTCCCCTCTACACTGCCCTGGTGAGGCCTCATCTGGAGTACTCTGCCCAGTTCTGGGCTCCCCAGTTCAAGAAAGATGAAGAGCTACTGGAGAGAGTCCAGCGGAGGGCTAC
>Ga0065711_1047868_pt1 | contig 12101 bp, 4 predicted proteins | sample Hoacrofraction12_FD_59098 | JGI IMG/M metagenome (GOLD analysis project Ga0065711, IMG submission 59098) | Hoatzin crop microbial communities from Cojedes, Venezuela - Epithelial fraction 12 v2 (version 2) | ecosystem: Host-associated > Birds > Digestive system > Esophagus > Crop | place... | reverse complement strand
TTTTTTTTTTTTATTTATATGCGCTATCTGTTTGGTTTTAGCTCACTCTGTCAGTGCTTTCTCTGCTGACCTCTACTGCCTGTATAACTTGGCGTTTGAAACTCAGCTCTATCATCAGCATACAAACTGTTCGATTTAGTTTATGCATTGTTTTCTGGTTCAATTATTAATTACTAAGTAGTTTAAAGATGTCCTTTGCTCATGTGGGCCTTTCATCAGAGAATCTAAGCTTGGGAACTGCACAGTAAAAAGCCATTAGCACCCCTTGTTTGATGTTGCTTTTGCAGTCAGTAGAACAAGATTGATGAAATGTTATGTTTGGCCAAAATTTAAGTTTTCATTTGGAATTCAGTGTTGAGAGGATGAATTGTCAGAACCAATAAGTTTTCCGTTGCTTAGAATATGGGCATGTGGTAGTAATTAGCAATGTAAGACCTTTAGTTGAGCAACCAAGCATAGATTCTGTCAGCAAACGTAATGAGAAACTACAGTTGTTCTATTCCTAACATCAGAAAGTTTCCAGATAAAATGAAATGCATGTACAAAATGAAAGCAGCTAAGTTTTGTTGAAAGATATAGTTTTGACTCTTAAAATAGCAAATGTGTATACTTTTTAACTTTCACCAAAATAGATAAATACATGGAATCTGCTCTGTAGCATTTATATATATGTTTATACGTTGCCTCATGAACGATGTCTGTGGAATAACACGTTTCTAAGTGACTATTAAACATTCAGGTGGGATGTTAAAATTAGCATATGATCATATACGTTTTGAGGATTGCACTACGTGGCTTTTATACTAAGGAGAGCCTTTCTATAGAACTGTAACTAATGAAGCACTTTGAATGTACACATAAAAATTACTTCTACAAACTCTACTTACTAAAGAAGAAAAACAACCAACACACCAGGAAGTTTGATCTCACATTTAGTTTTGCTTTTCAGCCAGCAAAATCTCCAAAGGACTAATAAACTCTAAAGGAATCATTTTGCTCAATAAATAAGGTTACTTCCCTCTTAGATGAGACACATACGTACAGAGTTTGGAAACAGAAGTAGTTTGTAGGTAGTGTGCAAGTATCACTGGTTAAATTTACTGGATACTAAGTAGTTTTGTTACAAATTCCACAGGGATTTTTAAATTTTAAAATTAATTTATAATCTCTGCTTTGTTATATATTCCCATAACGAGACTTCTAAGGTCTCACAGAACACAAAGCAGGAATTTCATTATAGTCTTTGACTGAAGTTTCACCTGTTAAATAAACAACAGGTTTGTTGCATATTTATTATAGCATTTATATGCACTATTGCATATATACCAAAATGCATACCAGTATATCTATACAAAATGTGACTGAGACCAAACATACACATTTAATGAAGAGTAAGGTAGGCACTTTGGCACAATTACAACCTAGTGCAAAAAAAAAAAGAAAAGAAGTTACCAAAAAAAGTGATGAGCCTTATCCTGATTTTCAGACTTATAAGCAGTGAGGTCTGCTCTTTAGGTGATGAGATTAGTGCTAAACAGCTGTTTTGCTACTGTTTACAGATCAGCTTATCAGGAGACTCTAATTTTTATGCTGTGTCCTGATACACCAGGATCAGATGGTCACTAGCCGAGAAGATACTGGCCGCTTTGGTTTAGTTATGCTCAGAACAAACCATCGCTTCTTGCCATAATCACTACTAAATATAAATGACAGAGAGAAAACCAGACTGTAGTTACAAAGACAGAAAATACTTGATATTAAATATATTTATACACACCTAGGATGTAACTTGAGAAATAAAATTCAGGCATGTGAAACCATCAGAACTCTTGATGCAGCCCAGTAACTTGAGAAATAAAATTCAGGCATGTGAAGCCATCAGAACTCTTGATGCAGCCCAGGACATGGTTGGCTTTCTGGGCTGAGTGCGTATTGCCGGGTCATGTTGAGCTTCCGGTTAACCAGCACCCCCAAGTCCTTCTCCTCAGGGCTTCTCTCAGTCCATTCTCTGCCCAGCCTGTATTTGTGCTTGGGATTGCCCTGACCCATGTGCAGGACCTTGTACTTGGCCTTGTTGAACTTCATGAGGTTCGCACAAGCCCGCCTGTCAAAGTCCCTCTGGATGGCATCCCTTCCCTCCAGTGTGTCGACTGCACCACACAGCTTTGTGTCATCGGCAAACTTGCTGAGAGTGCACTCAGTCCCACTGTCCATGTCACTAACAAAGATGTTAAACAGCGCCGGTCCCAATACCAGTCCCTGAGGAACACCGCTCGTCACTGGTCTCCACTTAGACATTGAGCCATTGACCGTAACTCTTTGAGTGTGACCATCCAGCAAATTCCTTATCCACTGAATGGTCTATGTCAAATCCATGTCTTTCCTATTTAGAGACAAGGATGTCATGCAGAACAGTGTCAAATGCTGTGCTTAAGTCCAGGTAGATGACATCAGTTACTCTTCCCTTATCCACCAATGCTGTAACCACGTTGTAGAAGACCACCAAATTTGTCAGACATGTTCTACCCTTAGTGAAGCCATGTTGGCTGTCACCAATCATCTTATTTTTCCACATGCCTTAGCATTAGCCAGCTTTCCAGGAGGATCTGCCCCATGATGTTGCTGGGCCCAGAAATGAGACTGACTGGCCTGTAGTTCCCCGGGTCTTCCTTTTTACCCTTTTAAAAATGGGAGTTATTTTTTCGCTTTTCCAAACAGTGGGAACTTCACCAGAACTTCACTGGAACTTCACCAGTGTCATCACACTGGAAAATATCTGCAGTATGATACAGGGTAGACTCAGAGCCTAAACATCGGCTCTTTCTGTAACCTGTCTGTAGACAGTATTTGAGGGATCATTTTAAAGTAGGTATTTTTAAAGTGAAGTACAGTAGAAGGGTGAAAAAGTGTCTTCAACTCTATCACCATAGCCAATAGACTATTGGTTTTAGAATGTAGCAGTAAGCCTACGGGTTAGTTCACGCGTGCTTACCTCTGGAAGCTGGAAGAGAGGCGGTGATCACTTTGGTTTTGGATGTTTTTGTGGAGTGCTCTAATGAACCTCTTAACTATGAAGTTCAGGCTTTAAGTCTTATGAGACAGGGCTTTTCTTCAAGAAATTCTTGGGTTTAGATAATGAGAGTTCTGCCATTTCACTCTTTTTGTGATATATGGAACTTACACATTCAGGTCTAGCCAAAATAGGACTTACAAGATCATCTGCATTATTTCTTTTAAGAAGAAAAATTTTAAAATGTTTGTTTATTGTGTAGTGTTCATATTAGTCAGGTCTGGTCTGAGATTTGGTTAAAGATCCAGGTTTGGTTTACCTCTAACTAATTTATAATTAATCTTTTATTCTTTATTTACTCATTTACTTGAGAATCTAGATTTGTTCTTATCCAGTGGTTTCATTTCTGTATTCATGTGTTCGTGTGATCAGGCTGGATGTTAATTCTGTGACATATTTTCCAGTTGAAGACATTAGCGTACTGTAAATCAGCCTGCAGAAAGCTCTGGAAAGCATATGGAAAGAACATTTGTACACTAATGGACTGAGAGAGAGACTGGATAACTTAGTGATTTTTTTTTTTTTCTTTCAGCATTTCCTCTAAATTGAATTACTAACTTTTAATTCCCTGGACTGAATTAATTTTGTCTTTTTCATGCAAAACTGTTATCAAATCCAGTGGAAACTCTTTATGAGGGCAGCAAGCAGAACATAGCTTCCCACGAATAGATGTTGGCAGAGAGAGGGATTATTATTATTTTACATACATGTATGTGTATATATAAACTGCTTATCTTGTCCCAATAGTAAATAATTATGCTAAACTTTGTTAAATATTCAAAAGATTTAAAAAAAAAAGATCCAGAGGCGTTACCATAGTTCATACGTAAGATTAAAAATTGTATTTTAGTGAAGTCGCAGTTCTTTACTCTATAAGCCATTAAAACCTGTTGTTTCTTTTCTCTCATGATCTGCTCTGCTTCCCAGAGATTTCTTCAGATTTCTTAAATTTGCAAGCCATAAATTAGCAAATCATCAACATATCAACGGGAAGAATCATCTGTTAGAGATTCCTTCCAGAAGGAAACATGGGATTCAATAACTAAACTTCACAGAGAAAAATAAAAACTGTAGACAGATAGATATGGTAAACAGAAAGACAAACAGAGAATTGAAGTTGACAGACCATCTTGGACTCATTAGACATTTGAATTTGATTAAAAATTAGAAAAAAGGTTTTGACTCTTATCCAGATACTTTGGCAGAGCTCCGTCTGCTGCAGTAATGAGAGGCACAGCTCCAAAGAAAGTGACATTAGATTATTACATTATATAATTTGATACAATATGTAAGATATTAATTTCCAGTGGGATGAGACTGTAATAAGAGAATGTGACATGGATTGCATTATGATCCCCAGGGGTGTCTCTATTTCCCATCTGCTAGCCATTCTTCTAATCCCACTGTTGCAAATGAAGTCTCACTTAGCGATAAAGAAAATCTGACGAGTGTTAAATAGGCTGACAGATAGAACTAATAGGGCAAACTTTTTTTTTTCCAATTTTGCATGCTTATTAAACTATATCCATTCTCAGGAAAAAAGCAAGAAAGGAAACATGGGAAGTGACATATAACAATATTATGACTTAAATGTGTGTTCTAGGTCTCAAATCACGTTCCATTCCTACAATAGCAGCACTAATTTTATATTTCTAGTGAAAATTGTAAAAATTCCAACTTTTCCTTCTCTCTGTCTAAACTTTAATAAAACTTCTGGGTTTGGCATCAAAATATCAGTTGTTGCTGTCCAAATTTTGACCCAAGAAAGACTGAATCTGGTTTATAAATCTGCTGATCTGCCATATTCCACAAAATGTAGAGGCCATGACTTTAAGTGTGGACATTCCAAGGAGTGCAACGTGAGATGGCAGGAGTGGTGAATTAATCAGCAAGTTTTAGTGAATTATGACTTCTTGCTTTCGCTCAGGTTCTGTTTCAGAAAATTAGTCGTGACATTTTGGGGTGATTTCTGTGGAAAGAAATGCATTGGCTCTGGTCGTGAATGAAATGCTGAAAGATCTTAAAGCCTCTGCTAACTTCTGTGTCACTTACAAAGGTTTTAGTTATTTTTTGAGTCACTGAGCATTTAAAAAAATGCGTAAGGCAATTTGAAAAAGAGTAATAATGGGAACATAGAAAGCAATTTATTTAAAGGAAAATATTTTCATTTGGTTTGAAAAGTAATAACAGGGTGTCTTGTGTGTGTGATTGCTGCACAAAATGGTACAAGAAAGAAACCCAGGGTTTGGATTAGAGCAGTAGATTAAGGTCTCTTTGTAACCGAGATGCTAATGCTGGAGGTGCCCTGCATTTTGCTGTAAGCTTTCTGCTATCGACTCCTTGTGCGTGCTATAACATTTAACAGTTTGTACTTGTTTCTACTAAATTATTCACTTATTTCTTATGGTGATACAGCTGTGTTGTGTCTAAATGTTGTGGTATTTTTTATGAAAGCAGAAATACTCTAGATATTACCATCAAAACTGAAGGAAAGGATGAATTCATCCTTTACTTTAAGCTACAGTGGAAGCTTCTTAACTAATCCAGACCCTGGCAGAAACAAATCACTGTGCTTTCTTCTTCTTATTGCAGTTTCAGAGGTATGCATCAAGCAAAGAATATTAACTTTTATTTCTTAAGTTCCTTTATAGACAAGCGTTTCACAGTTCCTTAGATCATAAAAATATAAGATAAATTCATTTAGCTGTAACTGAGCAAGGAAGTTGAAAGAAACAAAGCAGCTCACAGGGAATCTCTTCTGATAGCATGCGATTGCAAACAGACTTTGATGCAAGCTCTAATATGCAGTTTAAACAAAGGAGTGTGCTATTTACCCAGGATTAAAGTATCTGAAATGCACTCTGTTGGCCTGTTCTCTAGTAGAAATCTCACTTAGGTGGGCATAAAATATTTGAGGACCTGTGTAAGTGGATTCTTTTGTACCGTTTGTACTTGGATTTGTATAAGTGCACTTGAAGTAGCTTCATAGTTGTAAGAATTCACAACTAATTAGGGTCGTCTTGTGACTGGATATTTGTCACACATTAGCAATTTTACGTTTAAGAGAATTTGAAATGAATCCTTCTTGATTCTTAATTTTACATACTTATACTGGTCACTGAGTATTTTAGTATCTGCGTGAGAGGAAACATTCAAATGCCTGACGTTATTGGTTTCCCATTTATGTTAGTCTAATGAATGATCCAGTGCTGTTCCACTGATCTGTACTGTGTACTATACACTGAATGTAGCTCTTTGAGTGTTATCTGGTATGAACTAATTCCTTTTTCTTTACGCACAACATAAGAGAGATTCCAAAGAGCATGGAACCTACTGGAAAGAACAGATAGTTTCTGTCAGAAATAGTCAGAATTAATCACAGCGGCTTCAGCAGAGGCTGCACGAGTTCTCTCTGGTTCCGAAATAGCTGGCAGCTGAAGCTATCAGGTCCAATTTACAGAAATTAAAGGTACCTCAGACATGTTCTCACATACTGCAATCACATCTCCAGTCACTGTGTAGTCATGTTCATTTATACATCTAATGTTGATACATATTTGAAAGTCAATGCTTTTGGCTTCTCTGTAACTTCAACGCTTTTGAAATTTTTAATCCTTCAGGAGTAAAGAGAATAATGAAAATCTGCTTTCCAGCAAACAGGTGAAGCAGAACAAATGTTAAAGTAAAGTTGCTGGGTTGTTGCGCACTTGACAGACAATTTGCTATATCCTTGAATATTTTTGACTTGTCTCCTGCGTACTAGAAAATTTCTGGAGCCTGATTTGAGAATCAGAGTGAGCAAATAGAGAGCTTACAGTTGAATTTTAAAGAAAACCCCCGTGACTTGTTTTCAGAGCTCTGTGTTCAGAGACATAAATGACTAATGCAGAAAGGCAAGTTTGGGAGTAACTCTTTTTTGTTTCGTACCCGCTACAGTGATTTTTTAAATCTAACCTGGTATGTCTTTTTTGGTCCATGAGTATCTGTTCTAGATGAGTGGCTCTCAGTCTTTGCTTTTGTCATATATGCAATATATAGGCTTTTTTTAACGTTTAAAATATTGTAACATTGTTCTGGCTCACTATATGCATTTGCTAAATAAGTGCTCGTTAGAGGACCATCCTTAGGTCTGAGTCTTCTGTGAAAAGAAAAACACGAAATCATAACTGTACAGGACCTATTACTCTATTAATGTAAGAGCGGAGTTCATATTAAAATAAGACATGTGTTTAGCCAAATGAGACACGCATAAGCACATGCATAGACTTTTCACTTACTTGAACTGAATTCATAGAATCTTGAATAATGTTACATAAATTGTAAAAAGCATAAGCAGCCAGAAATGTATTGTAAACTGGTGTATATGTAAAGAATGCACATCACTAATAGACAAACAAGACCGTATGTACAGTCTCTGTTGACATTTATTGATTTTCTTAATAAGAAAAAGTAACTGAGACCCATTCTTTGTTGAGGAAAAACAGTTAGACTTTACAAGAACCCATTTACTTCAACCACAGCAGCCCGCTACTGGTACACAAAGAAAGAATTTAGACGGGCAATAGACGACAGCATGATCTGAACACTAAGCAGAAAGACCATAAAGAGTTTTGAGCATATGTATTTGATATAAATATTATAGTTTTATAGAGAAATCTAGATCAATATGTGCCACACTTCATTTAGTTACTTGACAAGTGAACACCCTATATTCAACTGAGTGCTGAACAGAATTTTGTATTTATTATCTGTGATTTATTATGACAGACTAGTTAGAGTGGGTTTTTTCAAGTTCTTTATACTTGTTCCAATAAAATGGATATAAATTCTTTCAAAATAAACAGGCAAAAGATTTGCCTTTTGTCTTGTGTCCTCTGAAGGAGGAACCACACAAAAATCCTTTTTGAAGAATCCTATTCACAACGGATCTGTTTTCATTTACAGTACTATTTACATGGATTAAGTGTATGTTCTCAATTATCTCACGTCAGATTTCTAGATGTTTTAGCTTTTGCTTATTTCATTTTTTTCTTCCTCAAACTGTTTGTATCTGCGGTGGCTTTGGACCTTTTATTGCCATCTTTGTTTACTCTTTAAGAAGCTAGTGCATTTTTAGCAAATGTACCGTGATGTCGATGCTTGAGCAGAAAAAAATTAGGTAGTGTAGAGAATTTCAACTGTGTAGAACTACTGATTTTTCCTGTTTGGTCGCTGTAATTAATTTTGAGAATTTTAAATACATATGGGAGAGAATGGTTTAGTCTGGCTTTATTGGTTGATAGAATGTGGCTCGTGATAACCTTTTGATTCTCTCTAAAAAATTCTTTTTGCAGCTTCACAATCACACAATATGGATTCCCATTGGTATATCAAACCAGTTTCCCCTCTGGTACATGATACCAATGACAACTATTACTTAACAGAAACCTTAATCCTCCTGAATACTTATCAGCAATAAAAATGTCTTAAGTTCCTGAATTTTGGTTTTCAGTATTGTAAGGGGATTTCTACATTTCGTTTTTGAAGAATGAAAAAAAGTTGGAAATAATAATTATTTATCTGTAATACTGTATTATTTTTGAGGTTTTTCATAAACAAAAGCTTAATGCAGACATTAGATGTTTCTGTTGACCAAAAATTGGTCAACAGAAACAGTTGTTTCCTACAGTGTTTTCCTACAAAACCAACTCTAGCTGAAAGCAAAAGATAATCCAGTTATGCTGGCTTTACTTAAACTCTCAGTGCGTGGAAGAAAAGGGGTGATACATGGGAAGGGAATGGTTATTGCAACAAACAGGAAGTTATAAATCTTCAAATCATATACAGGACAGATTGGAACAATATAAGCTCTCCACGTTTTCTTAAATAATGCACCTAGTAACTCTCTCTGGGCAAGCAGGAAATCTGTTTTAAATTTCTTCTACTTCTAAGCAAAAATATAATTTATGTTAAAAGGACATTTTTCTGTGGGAGTTTTCAACCAATAATTAGTGCAAGTATCTCACTGGAAAATATTGTTTGAAAACCAGGAGGGTTTGTTGCAATCACTGCTCAGGACACTGTCTCATGCTATAAATTAACAGAAAGGAGGGAGATAACGTCCAGCCCCAAATCAGGGTGCTAAAATGAAACCAAGGTGCAGATGCCTGCTGAGGCTTCCAAAGGAATCATCCTGATCCTCAAATGTGAAAGTGTAACTTTCTGTTAGTTCAGGAATTGTGTCTATACCAGCTTGTCCCTTTTCCTGACTTCTGGGAGCAGTGTGGTAGCTGGAAGTGTTAGCAATAGGCATACCATCTGTCTTAAACCCGTGAGGGGAATGGAAGCTGGGGTTGAGTTTATTCCATGAAGAACATTGTGAGACAGTGTAGGATATTCTAATCACAAATTTTTGGACTTTGCTTTACAATAATAAAGGAGCAAAGATCCCTGAAGTCAGGAAGAGTGCAATTTCCTAGGCCTTTTCTTCAGCGTCTCAGAATTGAAGATGTAGAATTCAAGGATGTGTACATAGGTATATATTGTGCTTCAATCTTACATGGGCAGATACATCTAATAGTGGAAATGTGGAGCAGTAGAAGCCTTTGTGACATCACAATCTGTGCGACCTTTGATTTTTCTAAGCAATCTATTGCAATGGTGTAATAAATAATCATTTCTTGTTGTGAAGTACTCTCCTTGTAGGAGTTATGTTAGGGAAAAGATTTCTTTTTTACTTCTTAAGGCCTGTAATTGGAAAGCTTTGCACTGCCTTCATTGGCGTGTCTGCTTTCAACCATGGAAAAATAATCAAATCATTTTAGGGAGATCTGCTGTCTCATTATGTCAGAAACCAAAAATTTAAATGGTAAATGTCAGTATTGGAGATAAAGGTGTGGAGAAAGATGTGTAAAATAAAGAAATGTGACTTTGAAAGGGGCTGGTTAAAACAGTGTATAAACATATATATAAATTATGCCACTTATTGTTAAATGTGTAACACGACTTGGCCAAACGGTTTGTAATAATAGTCTTTGCAAGTGAGAGTGTATATGTATATGCAACTGCAAAGCACCTCTTGGAACTGGTGTTTTCCTCCTCTGACTTCAAGGAACAGGATCTAGAGAAACATCAAGAAGATAACAAATTATCACCATTTCCTCCTTTGCTTTCTTGTTTGCTCATTTTACCTCCTTTGCAAGATTAACTCTGCTTTTTCTGTAACAGGCACATAGTTGTCTGTGGTCACATAACACTTGAAAGCGTGTCCAACTTCCTGAAGGACTTCCTGCACAAGGATAGGGATGATGTCAACGTAGAAATCGTCTTTCTGCATAAGTGAGTAATCTTTCAAGATCAGTCGTATCATCTGTTACTAAAACACATTAAGTTGGGATGTATCTTTTTTTGGGAAGACAGGGGATCTTTCATGCTCCAAGTAACCATAAAATTTATGTTTGTGATTACTTTTGTTATCAACGTATTTTGAAAACAGCGTTTTCTGTGATTTTTATAACCCATTGCAAAGTATAGGTGTTACAAGCAGATGGGCCTCAGACCCAGTTGTGTCAGTTGTGAGGCAGATAGCTATACACAAAGCTGAGGTGGGAAATTAAAAATATTAAAGTAGTAATCAGTAGAAGTGAGAATTTTCTTTAGTGGCAAATATTTCTAGTGAAACTACCAAAATTGGCAAAACCAGTGAAAAAATTCACATCACGAACTTATGCTATCTGAAAAAAGTATTTTCACCTTTGATTTCACAATGAAAAAAATGCATATTTCATGATTGCAAACTATTTATAAAAAGAAAAATGTAGGTGCGGATGTAATTTTAATATAAATGAGATGTGTTACTTGACAGATATAGTGAAGACAGAGAAGAAATTCTTGTCAGGGTGATAATTAGTACTGCTCTTTTACCCACAAATACATACCTACACACAGAGGTTCTGGCATTTTTCTGATGGGGGATTTGGAAAGGTGTGTGAAGGTCGTTGCTGTTTGTTGCAGGCTCTGTATTACCCATAATCCAGCACCAAATAGGCACGCCTGTACGAGGAGCTGCTAGGAGCAGCCCTGTGCTAGAGAGAGAGACAGTACGAAAAGTCTTTTCTGCTCCAGAATGCATCCATTCAGAACTGTTGCAAGTTGTGAACGAGTAATATTTTTGTGTTTAGCAGCCAGTTCTGCACTTTTCTTCTTGTCAAAGAAAATGGTTGAAAAGTTAAGGAATGATTTGTGATGATTCAACAATCATCAAAACATCAAAAACTAAGAATCAGCAGCACTTGCACAATATTTTTTATGTATCCCTTTCAAATTGAACTGAAGATGATACCCTTAAGTAACTACATTCTTTGCGTCTTTCTTGTCTCTGAGTAATAAGAAGAATTGACGGTCAGAGGAAAGCAGAGATCCAGCTTTCCACAATGTAGATGCACGGTGATGGGAATCAGGGAACTGTATGTGCACCTGAAGGGAGTTTAGCACCAGGCTACTTGCTTGTGCCTGCTTTCTTCTGTACCTTCACAGACAAATATTTGCCTGTATCTTTTTTTATTTTCCTGTTAAATTTAGCATGTGGCATGACAAAGATCTCATGCACTTGCTAGGTAGCTATTAAATCCCTTCTGTTTTAATGAGTGGCATCAGAAAAGGTATTTGCAAGGTTGGTGCCACATGATGTAATACATTGTGATACTTTTTTGTTTGTTTGTTTACGGCAAAACGAAATGAGGCAGCAAGTCATGGTATAGTTATGTTTAATTGCAGCTCCCACAGGCCACAGGGTCCCTGTAGGGTTCCTTCTTGGGCTTTGAGTGATTTTGCATTGGGCTTTGTTGATGCAATCAGCTGTCTTGCAAATGGTGGGGGCATGGGGAGGAGGAGTGTCTAGCTAGATTATTTCTGTGGAGAATTAGGGGACCTAATAAATGCTTATAAATATCTCAAGGGTGGGTGTCAGGAGGATGGGGCCAAGCTCTTTTCAGTGGTGCCCAGTGACAGGACAAGGGGCAATGGGCACAAACTGAGGCACAGGAAGTTCCGT
>Ga0065711_1013112_pt1 | contig 12101 bp, 7 predicted proteins | sample Hoacrofraction12_FD_59098 | JGI IMG/M metagenome (GOLD analysis project Ga0065711, IMG submission 59098) | Hoatzin crop microbial communities from Cojedes, Venezuela - Epithelial fraction 12 v2 (version 2) | ecosystem: Host-associated > Birds > Digestive system > Esophagus > Crop | place... | reverse complement strand
CCAGCACATCAGGCAACTGCATCAGGGCAAGAACCCTCAGTCCAAACAGGATTACGATTCGCAACAGCTACAGCCGACGCTGCGCTACACCAAACTTGCTCCCTGCAACCCTTCTCAAGTCTTGCTTGAAGACCCTGATTTTAAGTATGCAAACACTTAAAAATAACTAGCAGTTTCATTAATTACCTGCCCACAGCTGTAGGCTGCTAAAGAACTTTCAATCTGCAACTTAACCAGGAGAGTGGTTTTTCTCTCAAGACCAAGAATTAAAGTGCATAGCAACAGCTGTGTCCGACTGCTCAGCGGAAGGGGCTCGCCAGCAGCGAGGTGTTACATTTTCTTAATAAAAATAGTTCTCTGTGCAGACTTTGAGCACTCCATCACCAGTACGTCAGCTGACAGAGTGTGTATGGACCACTTCTGGTGCAGACATGTATTGGATTTGTCCTAACCTACCAATTAAGGAAGCTTCTGACGCGCGTGGGGAGCTGTGACTCATATGACTGTTGACATATATACAAAATAAATTTAGCTCTGTTGTCATCAGGGACTCGGGCCCATCGGAGGAGTCTGCAGAACGCATCCAACTTCCACTGAAGCTTGAAATGCAGTCACACTGCTAGACAAATATCAGGGCTATTATTCTCTTATTAGCAAAAAAAGTAGATTAGTAACTGTACAGTAGGTAAAAAGCAGTCTTTAAAAAAACCACAGAAATCACACAGAAGGCTGTAGTAAAGTGCCTAGCAAGAATATAAAGGACAGGAGAATCGGAGTAAGCGGACAAACGATGTTGCACCCTTGCACCTCTTCACCGACTCTCCTGTGTGCATTGTAAGTGTCAACGCTCGATGACAGCACGGCAAGATGACCATTTTCCCTTCGCTACACAAAGTATCGGAACGCTTAAAGCCAAGAACAGAGTCGTGTCAGGAATTGCACTTTGCAGCATGGTTAGCTCACTTCTGTCCCTACTCTGTGCAGCGAGAGTGGCTGGGAAGGCTCGGAAGCCAGCAGTGCCCTTGGCAGCGGCACAGCTCGTACCCACCCCGCTGCTCACCGACCTCTGAAGCCACCACCAGCAGCCCCCGTCTCCCATGCCTCCACCAGCTCTCTGCTGGAGGGACAGCCTCCGGCTACACCAAAGCTGCAGATTATTTAGGGCTATTGTGCTTTCCAAGCGTGCCTTCTGAGACACGGAGAAGCCAGGCGTTTCTCGATGCCTTGTCCCTGTCCTTTCTCTGCTCAGACCCCCAGCCCCGCTGAGAGCTCTCAGATGCAGTCGGGGGGCTGACAGCTGTATTACAGAGATCCACTACAAGTTTTGCTGGGGAAGAACTCTGTACTTCCTCTGTATGTAACAATATGGAGCAAGTTACACTGAACCTGAACTTCCAACTTTTTACTCAGTATTTTCAAATGCATGCTCCATGACAAACCACCCTGTGACTAACTACGTAAAAAACAAGACTATACAGATAGAGAACCTGAAGTGTTAAAAAATATAGTTTTTTTCCCCTCTCCCCCTTACCCTTGGACAAGTTACCCTTCAGACAAACACCACTACGAGGTAAGCTGACAGAACAACACTGAATAAATAGCTGCGAAAAACTTTTGGTTGCTAGATGTCTGCAGGCATCATGTAAACCTTATGCTACCTTCATGCTAGTTTAAAAACGGTGTTCTACATCAAGGGCTCCACACTGGCACTTCTGGCAAGAAACAGAGAAACAGATGTTTTCAGGCTGGTAAAATTTTGAGAGAGATATGTATATTAAAAAAAAAAAAAAGGAAAATAAACACATTTTCCCTCGCTAGAAAAAAAGCCCCATTTGTGCTCCAACAGCTATCACTTAACTTGTAAACCCAGGAAAGACAAATTTTAAAGTTACCTGCCTGTAGAAGAGTTAACGACAAGATTTTTTTGCTTTCAGCATTCTGTCACTTAGGCCTGCTGCCAGTTTTCTGACCGACCAACTGGCACCTTCACCCTGTGACCCAGCCTGCTGAGCGACTCAGGCTTGAGAACAGAAGCACTTTTCTGCTTCAGCTGAACTGAGCTTAGCCAGAGAGGTTCTCACTTTTTTTTTTTTTTCAGACTAGTCTTTGTATCTAGCCACCCAGCAGGCGTAACTAAGTTCCTCCTAAAGTTGTTTTCAGAATAACAATTTGCATTTAAATGTAAACACTGATACCATAAATGTAGTGTATGCAAAAGGCACAAGACAATTAGATTTGCGGTGCTGAAACTTCCTTGACTCTGAGAGTTGATAATGCATCTTTGATTATCTGGCCGGTAAACACTGATCCTAAGAAAGCTGCCAGCTCCTAACTTAACTCAAGGGGGTTTCCTACGTGCAGCAGCTTGGCTTTTTGGTATTGCAATCAAACATCTGTTGTCCCGTAAATGCAAATATCACAAGTTATAGCAGTAAGTCTCCTTGATTGTACATATTTGTTGTTATGCAGTGAGAAAGGCAGTGTCTTGAAGAACAAGCGAAAAAAAGAAATCTGAGACAACTATCATTAAGAAACCAGGATTCTGAAAGACAGTGGCCCTCAGGAACGCAGGCTGGTAAAACATTCCTTTCCCAAAAGGGTTAACGGCTCCAAAGGGGACAATGAAATCCCCATCTCACAGCACAGCTCCCATCATAACCCCCAGCTGGCCAGCTTCACTGACGCATCACCCACCTGAACGCAGGCTTTCTGCCGCTCCACTGACCAGTGACCACTGTGGTAGTCAATTAACAAAGGAGTTTTTTCCCCCTCCGCAACTTTTCAAACCACTGCAAGCGCAGATCTGAGGGAACAGGGAACATCTGCAATAACATTTTCCAAAAATGTTCCACAACTAGTCAGACACTTCACTTGCATCTCCTTATCTTCAAAAATTGCTCATCAAGCACTCAAAAAAAAATTTCAGTCCACCAAGCCACTAAATTGTTTGTAATCAGCACTGGCTGTTCTCCAAATCTGTAAAGCCAGTAGTACAAAAAATTAGATTTTAAAGTCAACTACTTACAGCAACTTCAATTAATGGGTGAATTTTCAAAACCAAGGCAAGAACACGGACTGATATGTCAGGAAGTCGCATTTTTCTTGTGCTGAATTATCAAAGTAAAACCAGCCATTGAATTTTTACAGTTGTAAACTCAGACTCCTTTTTTTTCCCTTTCCTAATACGCAGAATCATCCTTCACCATTCATAACCAGTAATTTTAAGTTGAAACATTCTTTACATGGTTCAGAAGTTGTATGTTTAGTTTCGTGTTTCAAGCAGTGACATGGAGACAGCGAATCATCTGCCAGTTCGTTTTCTGAGCACATCCACGCAGGAGCAGACAGGAGCAGCTGGCCAGCAGGGCTGATGCTGGGAAGAACGCATCTTCCTTCCAACGACAGCTTTTTCTTGAACTGGAACAGAATGTTAATCCCAAAAGACATTATTAGAGTTGAAGACAACTTAAAAATGAAGTTCCTGCAACAAGTCTCATCAACTCAAAGGGGAAAGTGAAGATCGTCTGAACGGAAATCCCGCCCTGAAGAGAAACACAGTGAGTCCGGTCGCAGTTATGGTATTAATCCACTCCAGGATGATATTAATCCACTCCAGGATGACAGTGATTAAAAACTGATGACACAGCAAGCAGGCCACCACTTTATAAAATGAAGTGAGCTATTTTTACAGTACTTCCAGGTACCATCGTCATTAAAAATCAATCCTCTATTACATTAGTGTAAACCACATCTGGCGCTCTCAGTAATTAGCCCTCTGATGAACTACAAAGGATTACAGGACACAGGATATGGAACACATCCTTAGTTGGGACAGAAATTCAAGTTACTAACACACTGGCAGGGGCTGTGGGCTGTATTTTTCAAGTCAAAGATGAAATTACTTGGTTTTGTTGCATCTTCATTAAAGCATTCTATTCACTCCCTAGGAACAAATATAACTCAAATACTGACAATAAAGTACTGAAATTAAATGCAAAGTAGTTAAAAAAATATAAAAAATGTTTATATAAAGGCCCATATTCCAAGAACTGTATGTCAGAGAGAGAGAGGTGTATACACACATACACAGAGTAATGTAGCTTTTTTGTTACAGCTCCAGAAAGTCTTTTAAGTGCTACACAGAAATAGCTCAGAGCACGCTAAGGGGAAAACCAAACAGGCACTCACACTCACACCAGAGAAATTCTCAGTCCTCAGCTACTGCCCTTTTGAGATGCGCACGTGTCGGTCGGAGCCAAAACTGATTTCCAGGAGCCGCTTTACGTGGCTTTACGCTTACTCCTGGGAACAGAACCTCCTCTGAGGGTGGTCTCTCTTGAGAAGGCTGCACTTCAGAATGGGTGCTCACAAAAAGAAGAAACAAAAACCACCAAACAAACCAACCAACCCCCCAAGCGCCAGGGGGTGGGGTAATCAGACTGCAAACACAAATCTAATTGCTACTTGCTCAGGCTGGACTAAAAAAAAACCCAACCAAAAAAGAGCACGAGATGTTTATCAGGCTGAACAGCCTGGAAAGCTACACCTTCAGCATCTTGAGAACAATCACAGACCATGTTTGACATTCAGAATAATCTGCATGACCGAGTTCCAATAAAATGTACGCACTGTTCAAAGAAAGATTAAAGTTTAAAAGTTATTGCTTAAGTAAATAAAGCTTTAGGACTTTTGAAAGCAGAACTCCACCCTGACAAAACTAGTTACAATTAATGATATTTCTGTAACATAATCTAAAAACCTGCTTCTTTAAAGCCTATCTCCAGTGCTTTACTCTTGAGTAGTGATGATGTAAGAAATTAAACTAACTGAAGTTGGATACTTTATTTTTTTTCTAGAGCTGTTCTTTTGTTGAAACAACTGATGGATTAAACGGGGCAGAAGCATGGGATTTTACATTTTGAAAAAAGGGTTAGAAATGAGATTTTTAGATTCTACTAAAAAAAAAGACCAAAAAAACCGAAAACCTCAACCTACGCAGAGCAGTCAAAATTGGAGACACCGGCTGAGTTTCATGTGTTCACTTCTTTAACTCTGTTCATGTGACACCCATGTTTTCAACACTTTAACACTTCACACCCTCATCAAGTTTGTAGATGCACCTATATCTGGAACCGCCTGTGTCTTCACTTGCTGCTTAACACAAAACCAGAACGTAAGGGTCAAGAAATTTTTAGTTTCTCTGATGAATCCAATTGAACTTTTGGGCCCTTTTTGGTACAAGCTACCGGCCACCTCTTGGTATCTGCACACCTAACATTCTTATCATCTGCCTTGACCATGCCTGATGGGTCTAGGAACCATCCCTGCAGTTCTCTGATGGCTTTCCATGCCTTCCACTTCCTCCAGGAGTAACCGAGACCAGCCCGACAGCCGTGACAGCGTGTCCAGGGCTCACGTCACATGCAACTGAAGGACATCCACTTTTCAGGATGACTGAATGGGTCAATACAGGGTGGATATACTGAATAGCAGAGATGGAAATGACCTTGTCGGAACGACTCCTCTAATGCTGTTGGAAAGTTATAAATTACTTGGTATGCTGCAATTCTTAGGGTTGGAGTCAAATTTTTTATCCAGCTTTAACTCTGACATCGCTGATTTCTGTAAGCTTTGGTGGAGTTAGAAATCTTCAAACACTAAAGTGAATATGACGATCAATTGTGTTCATTCCCCACAATCCAATTATTAAGGTCTCCTCCTCTTATGTACGTAACAGAATTTACTAGCTGCTTCTCAGACCTGCCTTCTAAGAAGTCTATGCTGCAAGGTATCAATGCAAGACATCAAAAAAAAATCTCAGCTGTTTTTGACAATACATGCTCAGGAAGTCACATGGACACCTTTTGTCATCAGTAGGCAGCACTTTTTTATTATTAAATAGTAATTTTTTTATTATTAAAGAGGATGGCGTTCCCCAGGGCTCAGTTTTGGGTCTGGTCTTATTTAACATCTTTATCAATGATCTTGATGAGGGGACTGGGTGTTCCCTCAGTAAGTTGGCAGATGATACCAAGTTGGGTGGGAGTGTCAATCTGCCTGAGGGTAGGAAGGCTCTGCAGAGGGATCTGGACAGGCTGGATCGATGGGCTGGGGCCAATCATATGAGGTGGAACAAGGCCAAGTGCCGGGTCCTGCACTTGGGTCACACCAACCCCATGCAACGCTACAGGCTTGGGGAGTGGCTGGAAAGCTGCCCGGCGGAAAAGGACCTTGGGGTGTTGGTCGGCAGCCGGCTGAACGTGAGCCAGCAGTGTGCCCAGGTGACCAAGAAGGCCAACAGCATCCTGGCTTGTATCAGTAATGGTGTGGCCAGCAGGAGTAGGGAGGTGATCGTGCCCCTCTACTTGGCACTGGTGAGGCTGACCCTTGAGTACTGTGTTCAGTGTTGGGCCCCTCACAAGAAGGACATTGCGGTGTTTGAGCATGTCCAGAGAAGGGCAACGAGGCTGGTGAGGGGTCTGGAGAACATTCTTATGAGGAGTGGCTGAGGGAGCTGGGGATGTTCAGTCTGGAGAAGAGGAGGCTGAGGGGAGACCTTATTGCTCTCTACAACTACTTGAAAGGAGGTCATAGTGAGGTGGCTGTTGGTCTCTTCTGTCAAGTTACTAGCGATAGGACGAGAGGAAATGGCCTCAAGTTGCGTCAGGGGAGGTTTAGATTGGACAGTAGGAAAAATTTCTTTACTGCAAGAGTGGTCAGACATTGGAACAGGCTGCCCAGGGAGGTGGTGGACTCCCCATCCCTGGAGGGGTTCAACAAACATCTAGATGTTGCACTTCAGGACATGGTTTAGCAGGCATGGTGGTGTTGGGTTGATGGTTGGACTTGATGATCTTAGAGGTCTTTTCCAACCTTAACGATTCTAGGATTCTAGGATGCAGCTCAGTCCCTGCCATAGAAGAACAATCTGCTAATAGCTTATATATTAGAATAAATCTTTTTTCCTTCATCATCTGATAGACCTTTACCTGCTTTAGCAGACCAAGCGACAATCTTTGTGTTCTGTGTTAAGAACTAACTTCTTTTTCAAACTTGGCTTTATAAATATTTGATGGACAGCTTGAACAGTCATAATTTCATTATCTTTCTAAAGACAGGGCATAATATTTTGGAATATGACCTCAAAGCAATGGGTATAAAGGTTAAACTATTTTGCAAGCATGACACATCAAGAAATAGGAGGTTTAGTTTAAAAATATGAATTCATGTGCTACTACCCGTGGTAAAAAAATTAAATTGAAGAAAACACACAGGAACCACTTTAATAATTTTCTTTTGTGCATTCTTCAAGTGATAAGGAATTACAGAATAACATATTAAGTGCAGAGAATATTAACATACCTTTCCTTATGTATTCAGATGTTTAAGGGAAATTAGGTTTCATTTTCCATGGTTAATGCAGGATTGCTCATACCTTTAAAGACAAAAAATGGTTTTTCCACAGGAAAAGGTCTCGTGTCTATTTCAGAAAATAATATAGTCTTTAATTACCAATCTGTCTTAATGTCACTCACTAATACTAAGTCTACCCCTGTCCTGTGTCCATTACATGGCTTTTCACTAATTGCAACAAGGTGCCACCGTATTCTGGTATAAGCAATTTGTCGCCAAAAGAATGATCAGGCTCAGCCTAAAAGATGATTAGCGCCTACTGGTGTTAGTGTTCTCAGTATCTCTCAGTCAGGTTTAACTGGGAAAGGCACAGCAGCTTGGCACATGGAACTTCCTACAAACATGCATTTAAAATAAGCTTCATGAATTTCTGTTCACAAATACAAACCAAGCGACCTTGGTCATTTTTATCCTCCAAAACTAGTTTATTACAAAACAAATCCTTGCAGTGAAAATCAATTCCTTACCGACTTTGCCTGTCTCAGCCTTTGCGCTAGTTTCTGACCAAGATGGTGTATCCGTAAGAAGGTGGCTCTGGGAATCACGCAGCGGCTTCGCAGGAAACAGGTGGCTCTCACTGTAATGCCAGTAAAAAGAACATTAGTGAACTGCAGCAATTTTTCATTATCTTATCACATATTATGAACAGTTTGTCATACACAGTATTTTCCCTACCCTACCTCGCTTCTTTTCTGATGAATCACTACGCTTTTATCATTACAGACCTTACGCTGTAGTTGTCAGATGCAAGCACAACCTAAAAAGCAACTCCCTAGCACAAAACAGGGAAATTCTCATTTTTTCAGTTTTTCTTTGACAGATATATTAATACACATACTTCAGTTCCAAATGCACTCTATCCATATTCACTCCCACTACAACAAACCTGACATGATAAATAATGGAGAGAACATCTCCAAAATCTCTTGCCTCATACAAGCTATGGATCACTGGAGTAAGATTTAAAATGTCAGTGACAGCTAGCTGAAATGTAATGTATTTCTTTCATGGATAAAAGATTGTCAATATAATTCCATTATCGCATACTCAAGTCTACTATACTTATCACACACTTTATTACCTAAATGTTGCTGAAGAGTTACAATATGAAATACTTAGTCGTTATATTTATTTAGTTTAAGGAACATCTGCATACTTTTCACACTTTAAAGATATCATGGCCGTGAAGGATAAGGATTAAGAAAATGTCCCCTACGATCAGCAGAAATAAACCACGTGCATTTAATACACAGATAATACTACAGAATGTTACAGACACTGTTTAGGTGGGCGTGGAAAATTCAGGTCCTGGGATGCCACTGAACCCAGACAAACTTACTTCCACAAATGAAATTGTAAGGATTGGCTGAATTGCAACCTAGCTGATTAAAATCTGACTTGTATTTGTTAACAGGATATTCTTTATTTGCTTATCACTTCTAAGTCTCTTATACATGGTTCTATTTATACGTGCACAGGAAAAAACAGAATATCAACTATTTGAAATGAGTAACAAAAAGCAGATTACTTTTTGGATGTTGAATTAAGACCCCCAGGTGTGGAAGCTTGCTCAGGATCCTGATTAACAAGGCAAGTCGGGAAGGAGCAACCATCCCCTAGACTGAAAATATCAGAATTAGCGTCACACACACACACACACAAAAAAAAACACCTTCAAAGAACTCTTTTTTTCTGAAGTATTACTGTATCTTATTTCAAAAAACTACCCCCCCTCCAAACCCTGTGGATCTTGATTATTCAACAGTTTCAACAAATGAAGCATTAAAAGCTGAGCATACCTTGAAAACACAGGCAGCAACCAGTATTTCTTCTCATCACCAAACACCTGCCTTAGGTTTTTGCTGAAGCCCAAGCTAAAGCCATTCTTGTCTGTCCTATGACGAAATATGGGAGCTCTGAATACCTCTTAAAAGAAAAAAATTAATTAGATTCCTTGCAAGATAGCATGTTTAAGTTTCACACTGGTATTTAGGCAATTGTGCTGATGATGCCGCCATCCAAGCAGAAAGGCCGCACTGCCCCAACGACCGCGAGAGCTGCTCTGCTCATGGAAGCCAACGTCAGCACTGCGCAGTCCCCGTGCGTGCAGAGGAGTCTTATGGCCGAGGAAGGGTGGAAGTCCCCTCCTCCCTAACCAAGGTAAGGATGAGTGAGGAACTCACTTTTTAAGAAAAAGTGATATGTCATATGAAGATTTTGGCATGTGACTATACTACAGAGAGTATTCCAGAAAGAAAAATCTGAACAAAGAGTTTACTACAGCAAGAGTAATGGAAAAGAAGAAAAGCTTAACCTACTTTAGTAGTAAGACAAGCTTTTCACACCCCAGGGTACGAAAATACTGTGTGTTTTTACAGCTGCATAAAGAAAGCACTTTACTCATAGACCCAGATTATTCCCCAGGGACATCCAGCCTAAACTTCTGGAGAAGAGGGCTAAATACATCTTCAAGTGTTGCAAAGTGCCTGAAGCAGAAATCTCATTCACTTTCCACCAAGTGACTGACAGCCATTTATTTCCCTTAACTGGCTACATATAGCAGACAATCCATGCCCTGACAGTGCAGCTCACAGAAACCGTGCTGGAACCACACAGAAATCATCCCTCTGCAGTAAATCCTTAGCTACGAACTGCTGGAAATGACCTTCAAGCTGTCGTTTCAAAGAAGAGGGAAGGGAAAATAGAGATACCCTTTCAAATGCCCATGTCAGGCTAGGGAAACAGCTCCCAGGGTGATGTAAGCACAGTAATACTTAAAGATGTCATGGCTTCATTACCAAACTACTGCATGCTCAGGGTTTCACAGATTGAGCAATTTCCCAAAGTAAAATGGGAAGCAGAGACAAATACATATTTTTTGGTAACTTAAGTGGACAGAAAACATGGTACATTACCTGTATGGAATTGAATTTGTTTTAAAAACATGTACTGTTGAATTAGAAGTGTACTGCATTATTGTTACCTTTGAACTTTTTTTTTTTTTTGCATTAAAATGATAAGGACAGTTTATGAACAGAATACTTAACTATTTCTGTTCATTTAAGCATCATTAATAAAACTCTTCTCCACTTAAAATCAGATTGTACAATTTTTTTCCAATACTAATTTCTAAGCAGATGATTTTTCAGAATACTGAAGAAACCCGCAAGTCCTAAAGAAACCCTGAAGTACACAAGCTTTCTTCCAATGATATATATATAAAGTTTTCCGTTAATCATCTACATATTAGTAAATCCCAAGAAAACCAGAAAAAACAGATCAATTCATTGGCTTACTCCAATTCAGCTGATACAACGGAAAAGCATTTGGAGATTTAGCTTTAATGAATAAAATGCAAATTGGTATTATTACAGTGTAGGATATAGTATAGAAGAGGCACTCAAATCTTCTGCACCTCCATTCACTTATGTATTTATTTATTTAGATTTGTAACCACACAAATATGCAACCAAGTGGGGGGAAGTCCTGGTTTAATGCTGATACTCAATGCAGCCATAGATACTGCCCCACAGTAGAGGCACAGCCCATCTTCTTTGAGGTTTTTAACAGTAACTCATAACACAGAGTCCTTTCTACGCCTCTAGGATTATGTGGTAGGCAGGACTCACAACTGTGAAATCGCCACTCAGATCTCCATGTTCATTTACTGCTAAATACAGAAGAACAGACTTTGAGGCAGTGCTTCTGTATCAGATCAGTCTCTGACACGGGCTCTTTGTGCTCACTCATGGTGATCAAAACTAACGACAGCAGGGCCACAATTAGCCTGCCATCCAGGTTTTTTTTTTTATTGGCTCTCCTTGCCTCCAGTACAGGCAAAGTTTTGGAATTAATAACTATGCCTTTCAGAGCTTTTGAACAAAACTGTAGCCGAGCTGGACGGAGAAATTTTGTTTCTGCAGGGGGCAAGGGTGGGGACGGACCGCTGGAGCCCCTGCCCTGATGGAGACTCCACCTTGGAGGACTCTGCCCTGGGTGCTGGCAACACCAGGCAAGAAGCACTTGCACAAGCACTCATCAGGGCGTCTAACGTTTATTACAAAGTGATCTCCATTTTTTTTCTTAATGTATGCAGTTTCTGTTACCAAGCTGTGGATGGGAGGAAGGGGGAGGAAGAGAGTAAGTTCATCAATAGCTTGGCCCCTTGAGGCACGAGGAACAGTCAGAACTCCTGGGAAGCAGCAGAACTGAGGGGTCAGTACTGGACATCGCCAGACCCGGGCACTTCCAACCAGGATCCAAGGAACCTGTATAGGATTGCCTGCTTTTTCCATTACCCCCATAGATTTAATATACATTTATTATCTATTTTTTGCTGCCAAACACAGAAGCATTACATCTACTTACCTAATGTAGACTTATTCTTGCTGACAAGCCAACAATGATACCCAAAGAGAGAAGACAGACTGACAGAAAACATAGCTGCAGCAAAGAATAAAAACATGATGTGGAACTTAGCTTGAGTATCAGGAAGCCCATTCTAAAAATAAAAAAAAAATATTATGCCGTTAGAACTGGGGAAATAGCTGTTTAATTTAATCATTAGTAATCCTCATTCAAACTGGGAGGTGTGGTAGATACACCAGAAGGCTGTGCTGCCATTCAGCGTGACCTGGATAGGCTGGAAAGCTGGGCAGAGAGGAACCTGATGAGGTTCAACAAGGGCA
>Ga0065711_1012004_pt1 | contig 12101 bp, 6 predicted proteins | sample Hoacrofraction12_FD_59098 | JGI IMG/M metagenome (GOLD analysis project Ga0065711, IMG submission 59098) | Hoatzin crop microbial communities from Cojedes, Venezuela - Epithelial fraction 12 v2 (version 2) | ecosystem: Host-associated > Birds > Digestive system > Esophagus > Crop | place... | reverse complement strand
AAGATCCCTAAAACACTTTTTCTGGTATACACGCCAGAATTACATGTCATGCTTTTGAATTGCAACCAGTTTGGAGAAGTACATTATTGCAGGTGCTGTGGGGCAGTGCTGCTGTCCCAACATTCAGAGCAGAAAATGAGGAACCACAGTATCTAACTGCAAATGAGCAAGGACTGTACTTATCAGAGTGTAATTACCCTGATCTGTGACCTTGAGGGAGCTGAGGCTCTGATAAGAAGTCCCTGGGAAGGGTACTCTCCTGTCAGACTGAGAACATGCACAGAGATTAGCTTCTGCTGTAATCCTAGTTTCTCCTTTATTTCTTCCTCCTTTTTTTCCTTTTCCTACAGAAAAAGCTTTGTGAGGTTTGTGCCTTTTAAGCTTCCTGGACAGCAGTCTGAAGAGAATCACTTTCACATCCTTTTTCTAGCAGGGTCTTGGACATTTCTGGGTTCCTTTCCAATGAACTGTGGGCAGCTGCAGTGTCCTAGGGTCACCTGTGGTGGTCTGCTCTTGACAAAACTTTGTACTTCAGTATACTCATCATCCTCCTATAGCCATTAACTGTTCAGCCTGAACATTGTCTGATGGGGTGATGGAGTTTAGGGGCCCGAACACCGTGTATGAATAGCACTGCAGGCAAAACTGAGATGGTGGTTGCCCCTTGGGCATGTGGATCTTCACACCCCACTGAAAGCCCTTTAATGGTTTAGTTCAGACATAGGTTTAACTCTACCCTCTCCATCTCTAAGTAAAACCAGATACAACGCTTGCACTCTAAGCCATACAACATAAGATGCCTCCTCAGCTGCCCAGCCTCTCCATCTAGAGCTGCGTGTTGCCTATCTTGTTTCATTCTACACTTCAAATAGCCCCTTCCATCTCAAAGCAAACTTATAAACAAGAGCCTGTCAGTCGCCCAAGGAAGGACTGAATAATGGCAGAGCAGAGGCAATGTCTGTGCTTGGCAAGTAGTGTGGCCCTATAGGAATACCTGCTGAGAACAAAATAGTTGATGCAAAGGACCAGCGTCCACGCTATAAGCATTTAAGGGGGATTTCTTTAGTCTACCTCTGGTCTAGTCCCAAAGCCTGACTGCTAATTAGTGTTCAGAGTGCATTAGAAGCATGCCTTATCCAAAAGTAATTCAGTTCATGTGCACCAAGCCTGCTTCACCACGTGAGCTGAAGTGTAGTAAGGAGGGCAAAAGGACACCTTTGGTCTGAACCAAAAGATGATGTAGGTGCAGACACACAGGCAATGTAGAATTGCTTAAAACCAGAGCACAAACTTTGACAAAGCTATGAGCAGGACCATGCAGCCTGGTCTTCTGTTCTTCTTTCTCAGCTGGTGGATAATACTCCATGCATCCCCAGAATGGACAGTACTTCGTGGTTTGTGTATGTTCCTTTCCAATTGGGTCTAAAATGTCTAAATGTATAGCAGGGTCTAAACAAAATTAACTGTATGGTGTGTACCCGTGGTGGGGGGCTAGAGATGGGCTAGGAAAAAGCAGTTGGGATTTAGTATAAATATACATACACTGTATGAAGAGGAAGTAGAAAAACTTCCATTGTATTTTTTGCTGGGAATGCCATCTATAAGCATTTGTCAGAGGATTACTTTTTGGTTTCTGTCTGGAAATTGTTCATTATAAAAACAAAAAATACTATGCAAAGTATTGGACCTGAGGCAGATCCAGATACCTCTGAAACTGAGTGGATTTCAAGTCATAGTTTCAGTTTTGAAATGAGGGTATGTAGATGGGGTCCTGGATCTTCCTATCACTGTAACATATGGTGTTGCCCAAAAAGAACTCAAGTTACTGGAAAAGGAATTAGCAAGTATATCACAAGAAGCTGTGCAGAACTGCTTTTTTGCGTGTATTTCTTCTAGCCTTTCTGACTGTGGAAACCACATGGGTACAATTCAGTTTCAAATAACCATGCCTGCTAACCATATATAAACCGACAAAGTCTAGGTACAGATGTACACTGCTCACATAAGTTGGCTTTTGTATTAGGAAACAGATGTGTTCCTCGTAGGCTTCCTGGGTTATTTAAATATCCAATGCCACTGCATTACATAAAGCCCCGATATGGTTATTTTACACTATGCTATTGCTTCTCTACAATGCTAAAAACAATGCTGTGCCCTCCCATGTTAAGATCAGTGTGTATGTGTTCTTTCCATAAGGAGAACAATTTAATATCCCATTGGAGCAACTGAAGGGCTGTTCTGGGAAAGGAGAGGGTAGCAGTTTGTTCCCTTACCTGCATCACCCTGTGTATGTGGCTTCAGTTACACTTGATTGCCTGTACTTCCCAAAGGCTAGCACTGATTTTTTCCAGGGATCCTGCCTTCATTTGCAGAAAACTTCTGGGAAGTTGAAAGCAGAGGATACTCTTTCCACAAAGACTGTATGTATTTGAGGGACCTCAGCTGAGGACCCTTCCTTTCTATGGCCTCACACTCATAGGGAACAAGCTCAGAGCTGCTTCCTTGAGTGTTATTTATCAGTCTTGAGAGATTCACTTGCTTTAGGGCCTTCGGGAACATCTCTCCTTTTTCTGAGGTTTGTATGCAGAGCTTGAGGGATGCAGTCCAACACACCCTGAGGGTCCGGAGCTCGTCCTGGCCACTGATGCGCTGAGAATATTGCCACGAGTGGTGTGCTGGCTGCTCTCGAATCCAATGTCAGCAATATGAATTGACAACATCCTGGTAAATCTCAAACCAAACCTGTAACTTTCATTTTGCTGCTAATAGTTTGGAGTTCTTTGAACTCACGTCTGCGGATGGCACTTAAAAATGCCTCTGCCTGGTACTCCTCATAAACAGATGGAGTGTTTGTTGACGTTTCTGTGACAGCTTGAAAACTTGTCTCCTACCTCTGAGCTGAGCCCTTTCTGCCTTGTCCTCCATCTGCCATCTCATTTTAAAACTAGCAGAACAACTCGAGTGAAGCAATTCCGACTTTTTCCATCTGTGCACAGTTAATTAAGAGGGTAATGAGAGCTCCGAATGAACAAGCCCTGCATTAATTCAAGATATGATTAAGGGAAACATCCAAATATGAAAAATATATATGTGCCTGCATACATACATTTAAAAAAAAAAGCCTGAGTCCCTTTTGTCTGTCCCTGTACTTGCCAGCATTATGGCTGTGGATGATTAAAAAAAATAGGACAGATGACTATGAAAAACTTAGTCCATATTCTGAATGTGAAATCTGTGTATAAGCAGCTCCAAGGTGTAGGGACCACTAGACAGGCTCTGAATGTTGGGTTCCCATCTTGTAACGTCTGTGCACGTAAAGGTGGGTGCTTGATAGTGGGAGAAGAAAATGCTGTTTGCTTTTTCTTTGGGTTTGAAAGGTGAGCTACAGAACCAAGGGCCAGAGAGATGCCCAAGCCAAAGAATTACCCGAACTGAAATTAATTTAAAATGCGTGGTTCTCCATGGTTTTTATTTTTGTTGCTGTGTGTCGGTTTTCAGCCATGTGATATGTGATCACATGAATTTACCTTGGGAAATTTTACAACAAGCCACAACTGTCTTGGTAGTTACTCAATTAGTAGTTCCAGCCTAGGCTGGAAAAAGGAGTATATAGTCTAATTTTGCTCTAGTTAGACTAAAGGGGCAGCAAGAAATGCAGTCAGGGACCCAGTAGTATGAATTGCATAGGGAGTGAAGCAATCTCTGGTCCTGGAATTTAAAATCAGGAGGAGGACAGGGACTGTGGTAATGCGGAGGGTGAGGCAGGACAGGCAAGAAACAAGGGCATGAATACTTTGGAGTGAGGAAGAGGAGAGGGCTGCAGAGCAAAAACTATCAGCTTTTCCCCTGTACCTCGTGGCTGTCTCCAGTTTTGTAGCTTGGATTTTACTTTACTGGGGGTGGAAAAATGAGTGGCATTGAAGAGGCTGAGTGAATTCCTGTTTGGGTTTTTTCCCCTGCTTGGTTTCTTGCAGCAGCAGGAAACACAGAAAATATTTCTAAACAAAGCCTGAAATTGGCTGTTTGCATTTTGCCTGTGAAATTTCCTGTGGCTCACAAATTGGGCTCTCATTCCTTTGCTGCCGGGGAATGCAGACACATTAGCAGCAACTCTGCAGAAAACTCCAATGTAGCCAGCAGAACGGGGCTCTGCTTCACCTGCCAACAGCTTTATTAATTTTAAGAAAGTTTTCTATGACTCCTGGTGCTCCCTCATTGTGAAGCCTGTTGCCTGACAGATGCCCCAAGAACAACCCTTTAAACCCTATCCCAGGTGCTGTTTGCCAAAGGAGGGTTTGCACAGCAGCCTGGGAGACGGTAGATTTGAAGAGCTAATGGCATTTACACATGGATCCCGAGGAGACAGCCAGAGCGCAGTGTCCCAGACCGAAGGATTACACAGAGGAAAGCAGAGTAGGATGTAAGCCATCAAAATGTGTTCTTTCTTATTTCTGAAGGATTTCCAGAGTGCTGTAAGAAAGAATGCTGGAAGGGAAATCAAGGTATAATCCCCTGCCCCAAAGGAACGTCAGAATTGTCACTCCTGTCAAGCGTTTGTCTAATCTGTACTCAAAACCTCCCAGAGTGGGGATTTTGCACCCTCCCTGGGCCATTTTTTTGGTGTTTAACTGCCCTTGCTGTTAGAAAGTTTATCTTAATGTCTAGTCTGAATCTTCCTGGTTGTAATTTAAGTCCATTACTCCTTGTTCTACCTGACAAGGAGACCAAATTTATTCTCCTTTCTGCACAACTGTTTCTGAAAACAGATATCTTCCAAAAGATGTCTGTAGAGTTCAGCCTGCAAGGAGGAACAGGGATACAAACGCTTGCTCCAAGACACACTGCTGACAAGCTGCCATGTCAGGACTGTCCTTGTTCCTCTACATAGGCAACACTTGTACCCCTACACCAGAGCCAGTCTGAGCTCTGCAGCAGCTTGGTGAGGCTGACACAGTGTAAACCAGAACTGGGAAGTGAATTGCTCTGAAAAGTGGGATATCAACCTGGGGCTACAGAACAAAACTCTGCTGTTATGCAGTACACACCTGTATTGCCTGCAGCGTGACCTGGGTTTTACAGGCTGGCCTTCAGGAACACCTGATCATTAGGACTTCTTGCATTGGGACCTTCAGCAGTTATCCCTGGCAATAAGGATGTGCCCTGTGCAGGTGTCCAGAGCTCTCGTTTTACCCTAGTGACCCAAATGCCATTTCTGCAGAGAAGATGCCAAACCTAATGGTATCAGGAGACAGTGCATTGCCTTTGTTTGGAATATGTATGTACATATGCATAGAGAGTACATACTAAGCAAAACTGAATTTGTAGTCTGAGGTATGCTTTATTATATTATGGAAGACTTATACTAAATAATTGCATATTTATTTGTGTGTGTATATATATGTAGGCCAGGTAATGGAAGTTTCAGGGTTCTACTACCTAGAAGAAGTCCTAGAGAGAATCTCTTCTTGGGCAGACTGAATACAGAGCTGTGTGATGAGCCTGTCCAGCCTCATGGGGTTTATAAGTATACAGACACAGGTGAACATTGATCAAAACACAGCAAATCCCTGGGGTACATGAACTCCCAACAGGAGATGCTGTCCCACTGATCAGAGCTGCAATCAGGCTTCAGTTGGTCTAATTGTATGGAAAAGAAATTGCTATAAATGGAGCTGCTTTGTCGATGACAATGTGTGCCCTACTCAGAGATCGACACCTCTACCACGAACTGCTCCAAAGAAACTTCCCAGCTGAGTTTTCAACATTTGACAAACATATTTCATAAGGCTTCTGCGTAATGTACAAACTTTTGGAGGGTTCATCTTCTCATTACATTTGAACAATAAAACGGACAAGTAGTTCTTGCTCAAATCTGAAAAAAACCAAAATTTTTCCTCTGGCTGGGAATTTGCTATAAGCTTCCATTTAAAAGAAAACGACCCACCTTCCTACCAACTGAGTCTGAAACTCCTTGAAATAAGGGCTAGTAATGGAAGTGCTGACAGTATCTTAACTAGAGCAGCGTGAAAGGAGTGATATAATAGTTTATTTCAGGTAATGCCATGGTGATTTTTAATTTACATAATGTCAAAAATGCAATATGTGAACTTTCTGAAAGCAAAAAAGTGGTGATAAAAACATCTATTTATTCCTCCTGCCTCCTTGCAGAAATGAGAGAATGAACAAAGCCACAAGGAAAAACCTCAAGGCCATGGTATTTGCATGAAGCATGCTACACATAATGTACCCTAGAAGTATTTGAAAGAGAAGCTGACCCTGTATACTTACTCTTGTCTCAAACCATTTGCTAGTTTAATAGCTTAACATTTGCAAAATGATGTTTAGATTCTTTTCTCTTCCTAGCATTAAAATACAACCGGTATCTAGTGAATGCGAGTGATCTGTGGAGGACTTCCAGGTCCCAAAGTCAATTCTCACAACAGTTCGACATGCCCTAGCTGTGGGTGCACAAATTACTGTGAATGGAGGGGCCTGTGGGGTCTGAGAGCTCTACTAGAGTTTGGAGGCTCATAGATTTGGGGGATTTTTAGGGACTTAAGTTGGTTATCTGCTTTTTTTGAGAATAAGTGGTCCTCACTCCTGGATCAAGGCGTCCAAATGGTGCCTCCAGTCCTAATCTGTGCCACTGCAATGCGCTCTGTCTGTTGTGTGTGTTCCTTGACAGGCTTCCTCCTGGACATGGACAGGAGGAGAGGCTTTGCCCTGGGAGCTCAGCCAGGCTGTGTGCTGGTGCAAGAAGGCTTTGCCTGAGTGAGCAGCAAAGGGACTCTGTGCCTGCTCCCTCAAGCCAGTGGCTGTTTGGAGGACCCTAGCTATATTAATCACAGCCTTATACTGAGGCGATCCTGCAGGTTAGTAAGAAGTCTGCTGTCCATCTCAAACTCTGTGAAATAATTTAAATAGTTACTAAGAGGTGGTTGTAAACAGAAAAGGATCAACCAGCTGCTTCCTAAAGAAACTAAACAGCAGATCTGTAGCACGCTTACTGTTCAAAAAAAGTCCTTTTTGTTCCAGAGCAACTGTTCAACTATTATTCTGGAAAAAAGTTTGGGTAACCAGTCCACTAAAATTCCAGTTCAGAGTTCGTAATATTGAACCAGTCTGAGTATCTTCTGTGACTAGAGTTAACTTCTGTACAGCCCCATCAGACAAACTTGCTTAGAGATTATTTTATTAATTATCTCTAGGAAATAGTGCTTAAAGATCACTGTGGCAGGCATTGTACAAACATAGGAGAAGGAGCATGTCCTGTGCCAAAGAATTTACATGGGGGGAACATGTGCCAAAGAATTTACATGGGGAAATGGAGGTGACNTGGGTCACTAGCATCCCACAGGAGCAATGCAGAAGTCTTCCAGTTGGTATCAAGTTATCAAAACAGAATTTTAACAGATTTTCAACATGCCAAGTCCTTGTGCTAGCCTTCCACGCAAAGGGTAAACTCCAGCCTCAGCTATTAACACAACCCAGCGTGGTACAATAGAGCTTGCAGCCACTGAAGCAGCCTAGTGTGGCACAAAATTTCTGAGAGAAGCTAATAGAAATCCTGCATGATAAAAGAATCCACAGAGTAAGAGAATCCCTTGTGACAATATTATACTTTGAATATCATTCATAAAAAAAAACCAAATAAAAGTCAATTGTAAGGTCCAAGATACCATGAAATATGAGTTTAGGTAGAGACACTTAGAAGGAAAATTTGCTTTAAATCTGTGTAACCACCTTGAAGCCTCACACATTTACAGTTTTAATCTAGCACATTAGTGAGATTAGTACATGGGGGTTTTTGCAATTAAACTGCATATTTTATCACTTCTTCTACTTTCATGCTGTATAAACTTCCAGGAAATTACAGGCCTATAAAATGTTGCCGGAGCCCTGCCACTGTGGGAGACAGAAGAACAGAGAGACAGAAGCAGTGTGGGTGGCTGCTTCCTTTTTTCTCTTAATTGTGTCGTTAGTCAATAAAACCAAACCTCTGTAGAGGCAATTGCAGGACTAGGGTACGTGCACACAGGGAAACAGAGCTCTGTACTTGTAGTCACAAATGTTTTCCAAAGACAGTGAAGGATGGGTCTCCTGTTTTACTCAAAAGGAGACAGAGATGGCAATGGTAGCATTGACATGGCTTCCCAATGGAGTACCTATTGCCTAAATCTTCCTCTCTGATGTTAGGCTAGGTTCTGTTCCTTAGCCCTTATTCTTGCTAAGTGCAAAGATATTCTTCCTCTTTCTGCCTATGTCCTCTCACGGTGATTTCTCCCTCTCTTCCTTTGCTGAGCATCAGTTTATCCAGGCATGTCTTCTGTTACCACCTTTTACATTGCCTGTGAGTTTCTTGTCTTCCTCAGACATTCATTCCTAGTGACGCCTTAGTTTAAATCTGAGATGGACCTTTCTGTATTGCAGGAGACACGTTGGCATCAGTGCTTCCAGTGTTCTTTTTAGGGTTTGAGAAAGCTGTGCCTTGGTCATATCAACTGCAGCTCAGCCTTTCCTGCTTGGACTGCAGAGCAGGTGAATGTGCTTATTTCCCATTTTGCATCAGACACCAATGCTTCAGAGGGTGCAGTAGTCCAGGTGTGTCCTCAAATCAGCCTTTTTCTAGTCATTAACTCTGAGTATTGTGCTGGACCACGCCTGCGTTAGTCCTGGAGAGCAGCGCAACCCTGGATCTGGTTCACCATGTTGATCTATGGGTCTTAATCTCCAGTCTCTGTGTCGTGGGACCTTCCAGCTCACCCAAAGTGCTTTCAGGAACATAAAGGGGGTTTGAGCATTTCTACTAAGTCATACACTGTAAAAAGACAGATAATGCTCTCAGCAGAAAGAGAGGCAGAAAGGGATGCAAACAAGAAAAGGGCAGATGCCAGCATTTCCAGAGATCAAGGCACCTCTGTTGTAGAAAAACAAACAAGAGCTGAGCTTTAGGCAAGGTTTGAGTAGCTTTAGAGTCAGTCTGGAATCTGATCCACTCAATCCAGTGCTGCTGATGCCTCTAGCATCGTAAACTCAGCTCCCTTAAATGTCACTTTGGAAGGTGAACAGATGGGAAGTGGAGCTAGAAATATATAATCATGTTAGACTTCTTTTTTTTTTTAAAAAAAAGAATTTTTCTTAAAGTTCTTCCTTATCTGCCCTATATTCTTTTCCTCTCACTCTTTTGAAACTAACAGAATTCTGGTCTGGTGCACTTAGCAGATTTGTCAATTCAAGCCAACAGCTGGAAGAAAGACCCAACTCAATGAACGCTGGGCATTTCACTGAGATGACATGAATGTTTCACCAGGTTCAGTCAGCTGGAGCTCTCGGTGTACCTTCCTGTGTGCAACTTGTGAGGCTGACCCAGCGGTAACCAGACTTCAGACGCGGTCACATCTCTGACACAATCAGCAGCCTAGCAAGTGAGAAGGCACCAAAAACTGAAAACAGATCGTTCCTCAGTGAACCAAAGGAGATGTGCTGAAGCATCTCCAAATGTGCAAAAAATCTCTGTGCGCTTGTGTATGTAGCCATGAGGTGGCTTACTTTTAAAACTCCTGGCAAAGCTGTTGCATACAGATTACGAGCCTGCAGATTGTAGGAAACAATGGGCAGGATGCAAAGACTCTTGCTTCCCGACAGAGGCAATAACCAAATTCCTTCATCTTATCAACCTACATTTTCAAAACTGACAAATGATTTGGGATGCTAATGCTTCAACAAACCCCCAGCTATATAGCCTGAAGAGAGTACTTTCTGAAAGACAAACCTATTAAACACATTGCACAGGAGCTCCTCCACTCCTGTTCCTTGCTAACAGCAGTTGTGCCTTCTCCAGAGCTCCCTGGAGATCTGAGATCAGGCCCACCTACTGCATTAGGTGCCTACATTGTAGAGAGAGGGAAGGACTGGGAAAATGGCATTTAGTAGTTGGTGTATCATAAATCAAGGGTCACATCCTAGCTTTGACTTTGTACCATAGTTGCTCTGCCATGGCAAGATTTGCTATGCCAGTACATGCCTATCACATGAGTCAGGTACCCATCAAATTGTCATGCACGCCAGGCACGTGATCCTTTCTGCAAAAACCTTGGAAACAGGGTAGAGCAAATGTCTCTAAGTTCACACCCCAGCCTGCATCAGAACTAGCATGCTGACACTGCTAGGTGCAAAGAGAGGTAAAGGTGCACCTGGTAGATGTAAAATCACCATCCTCAACCATTTCTCAGCTGTTTAACTCCTGCTGCTTTGTCTGGGACAAGGGCAGTCTTGGGAGGCTGATGCCAGTCAGCACTTAAAGTCCTGTTCTGTATTTGGTGTTCTGAGCTGGCACTGCTGCAGAACATCAGCAAATTACCAGTGGTGAAAGACTGCAGTGACACTGGTGATGTTTGTTTCCCTTCTACTTTGTGATTACATGCTGGTGGACATCCCAAAAGATCTGCTGGGAATACAAACTTCCCACTGTCCCTTTGAATAAATAATACAAACCCTTCCACTTCATCACAGATTTATCCTCTTGTCTCCCAAGCCCCCCAGATCCTCCTACAATGTCATTGAAGCTACCTGGGGAGAGAATTGGAAAGGGGAAGAAGTCATGTAATTTGTGCAGTCCAGTTCCATTTGCAGTTTGAATAGCACTCTTATCTCCACGAACCTACCTGTGTTCAGAAAGCTCGGTTCTGTGGAGGGGTTGGTTGAGGGGGAAGATTGGGTTTTTTCTTTTTTTTTTTCCCCCCACTGATTTATGTCTCCAGGGAATTGAGTAAAGCATTACAGATGAACATGGCATAGAAGAAAGAACATATGCTGTACATGCATTTAAATAGCATTTATCTTACTTTTCACTGACGTAGTGGTGAAATATGTTCTCTTTGCTTTCAGATTTTAGGGACGAACAGATGGTAGAAAGCTTAGTTTTGGGTATTATGTCCATCAAAATAACCTGTATTGCAAGTACTTCTTACTATAATTGGGGATTTTAGCTGCAATAGAATCTGGACTCTAGGAAAAGTCCCTGGCAGAAGCAGTATGCCAAAAAAAGGGTTGAATGTTGTCCCATATATATTTTTTCTTTTTAAACACAGTTCTTCAATGGTGTGATAAGAAACGCATGCACTTTTTTGGCCCTGCTTTTGCTGTGGATGGGGTGAGGCCCAAAGAACCCAGCTGCTGATCTGACTCCTACCTCTATGTGTCCCCAAATGCTCTAGCGTACCCCCAGATGCATTCAGTCAGCACTGTGGGGATGTGGAAAAAAGAGAAATGGAAAGATTTGCTAAAGGTTCGCTTTCAAAGAGAAAAGCACAACCAGCCCAAGAGTGTCTTACCTATTTTATCACTGTTTGGATATCCCTAGAAATTCTGAAATTCCTAACAAAAAGTGAGTTTTGATGCATGCTCTGCCATAGCCACCCTGCTGTGAATAACACGTGTTGTACCAGCCCTGTCAGAAGTGAGGGACCCCGGTATTGTGTGAAAGGTTGCAGTCAAACACTGCGAGATAAGCCCAATCCTTTGCCTCATGCACTGCAGAAAGGGAAAACTTGGCCCTGGAATTAAATGAGCTGTGGGGAGGAGGATCATGTGAAATATATGTTTATACCACATCCAACACAATGGGAACCTCATCTGATGTGTGCCTGGAGGAAGGAGATGCTCATGAACTGCCGTGTTTCTACAGACATGTGAACAATCTCTTTACGGGTTATATATAGACAGGCAAATTCTGAAACATTCAAAAGCTGTCTTGCACAATTTTAGAGGATTTTAGTTCTAGCTAGAGTTTTGGGGGGTTTTTTTCTCTGTTTTTGTTGGTTAGTATTTTTTGTTGTGGGTTTTGTTTTGGTTTTGGCTCTGATCTGCCTGTTCTGCTCCTCAGCACTTTTGCTGGTTCAGCGACTTGGTTTCTGATCTCCTTGGTTGGTCAGTGTTGTGCCTGAATTTAATACCGGGTCAGCATTATTCCAGCTTCGTGGAGCAGGGTCTCTTCTGCTGCCACTCTGTTCTTGCAGCTCGGATTCAGGTTTGTTAATTGCACAGAGGGGATCTTCTAGTAATGTATTTAGGGACTTCAAAAAAAAAAAAAAAAAAAAAAA
>Ga0065711_1047869_pt1 | contig 12102 bp, 10 predicted proteins | sample Hoacrofraction12_FD_59098 | JGI IMG/M metagenome (GOLD analysis project Ga0065711, IMG submission 59098) | Hoatzin crop microbial communities from Cojedes, Venezuela - Epithelial fraction 12 v2 (version 2) | ecosystem: Host-associated > Birds > Digestive system > Esophagus > Crop | place... | reverse complement strand
TTTTTTTTTTTTTTTTTTTTTTTTTTTTTTTTTTTGTGTGTTTTTGTTTTGTTTTTTTGTTTCTTGTTTTTAACATACTTATCTCTTTATTTCTTTTCCTTATTTTCATCATTCTGGAATTTCAAGCACACTAAAGATACCAAAGTAATAGTCCTGAAAGCAATTTTCCAGGCTGAACTAGGAGGTGAAAGATTACATCACTCACCAAGCCTGGGCTCTGGGTCCAGCTCAATCAACATTATGAAGAGTCTTCTGAGGAGCTGCATCAGCTTTTCTTGCAAAAATCCTTTTGTAGCGGGCAAAACTGGCTGCTACAGGCTAGATGGATATCAGCATAAACCAGAAGACACAAAAATGATCCTCATTTTACAGTGACTTTAGACATTCAAACCCTTACGGTGAGGCAACTTCAAGTCCAAGGTGATCTAAATCTTGGTTGGTCCTTTTCAGTGCAGGGAGAAATACCGTGCAGAGCAGAGGTTTTTTGCTCCCATGTGCAAGGCCTCAGTACAAGGGGATCAAGGGCATGCGTGGTGATCTTGTGAAGTTGTCAGTGGGTTTTGTTTGTGTCAAGAAGAAAGTAGACTGAAAACTGGGGGGAAGAGAGGATAGAAGGAAAAGCTGAATTTCAGACTCTGTCAAAACATCCAAGCAGCTGGAAATAGGGTTTGGCTACGATAAAAAGGACAAGCATCAACCAATACAGATGTTATTTTCAAGCATCTGAGAGGGCATTGCAATCCAGATTTCTGGCCCAGGATTCATACCCTTGCCCGGTAGCAGCTGTGTTTTATGTACCCGGTCCCCCCTTAAAGTTTTCCATTTTGGCCAAGTCTCTCCATACTTCCGCTCTCGCTCTCTGAAATTCAGATGAAACAGCTGCAGGCCGCACCATGCCAGGCAACTCCTTCTTTAAAATTTTTCTCTCACAGCATTAATAAAAAAATTAAGATGGTTGACACTGCATGAATAAGAAGGTTAATCAAAACCAGACCCTGCTGGTGGCCTAGTTCCAGTTCAGCTCAGATGGGTGGCAGAGGTAGATCTGTCTTTGTGCAAACTTCTGAATTAAGATGCAGATGGTTGGACAGGATCTGGTATGTATGGGACTATGCTGAGAAGTCCGTTGTATTATAGCCTTTACCAAGGATGGGCTCTGATCTTCTTGGTGCTCAGCCTTCTGCACAGGACATCTGGCTCCTCTCCTTCCCTTCCCAACTTCCAGTCTGAGGTAATTGCTCACTGGAAAACCACCCACTGCTTGTTGCAGTCAAGTATGAACAAGCATTCTCAGAAAAGGCCATCATGGGCCACAAGGAACATATGCCTCTATTTATTTTCCATTAGTATTAGTTACATTTTTAGAAGCTAGCTGTTTCATTCCCCTCTTTGGTTGAAACTAGCAGAGGCAAGTCCGGTTGTGGGAAGCACAGATATTCCTCCTAGTGTGAGCCTAGGCAGACGCATGTGTTCAGAGGACAAAGTCCCAAGCCGATGATCCAGACAACCAAATGTCTCCAGACTGGACTAATTAACTCTGAATTAAATTCCTTTTCCTTACAGAAACTCATTGGAAGAAACCATTAAGAATTTGGTTTTGAGAAGTGAGAGGCACCTACACACACAAGTGAAGTCAACAAAAACTGCAGATACTTAATGCACCCAACTCAAAACCACAGGCCAGGTTTCAGACCACTAAACATTAGACATCAAACTGAAGTGTCTGAATCAGGTGTGTAATAGCTGAATGCTTCCTCTGTGAAACACATACTAGCACAGAAGAGTTCAGAGCTTTAGTTCTCTAAATTGCTCTTCGATATAGATATGGATGGAACCTACTGCTTCTTAGCACTGGAGTCTGTAGAGTGATGTTCAGCATCTTGAGGTCTCGATTCTTCAACCTGTGTCTGCTCTAAATTCCTGTTTCCTGTTTTAAAAGAATGTGCAATTTACACATTTCACTGCTGAGTAAGAAGAAGGAGAACTGAAACAATGAGAGAGATACATTCCAAAGGTTGATAATACGAGAAAAATCTATCAGCTTGGCTTTCAATCCCCAGTGGAGACCACTTGGGTAAAATAAAACAAAATAAAACAAAGCAAAATAATGTATTCATCTAGAATTCATTGAGGGTCACTCCCTAAGAAAAGAGTACAAGAAAGTTGTACCCACTCATATACATATGGTCTGGAAGAAGTAAGGTGTCCTCCTGAAGAACCATTGAAGAGCTGCTCGGTAAGCATAGTCCATGAGTAGTCAAGGAGTAGAACTACAATTTTTTCCAGATGCTTCTGGAATTAGCAGACATCTCAATAATACAAGGATAATTCTCACCTTTAGTGGTTTGATCAGATGGCCCATCAAGAAAACACAAATAATGGAATTTTGTACAGAGTATCGCAGTAGCCTTCACTCAACATAAGTGCCCAGCAGGACGCTCATCTACTCAGTCAGGACTTTGGCAGCTTTTTTTGGTAGCTCAAGTCCCCTCTAAAGAGGAGGCCTTGAACGGTATTAATGTTTTCTGTACTTGCCCTCTGGCAGCCCCTAGATCCATCACTAAATTGGTGGATTTCCCAGCTCCTCTGGCCAGGCTCTTTGGCAACAGAAAAATCCCCTGACCTAGTTATTCCTAATCCTCTTCCCTGGTAAACTGGCACAAAAATAGCCCTGCTGTCCTGAAGATGTCTGCAGACCTTGGAGAAGCATTTGGAAAGTCCTTTACCCATCTAGCGCCTTCCTTCCTGCTGTGCCAGGGGGAAAGGGAATTCCAGCATATTTTGTGCAATTCAGAGTCTCTGAAGAGTTGTCCACATGCCACCACCTACTGAGGCAAAGGACATTTCATGTGGTTTTGGCAAGGAACTCTCAGTGGAAACCTCCATGATACCTACTGCTACCCAGTGGATGTGTTTGTTTTCCATTTGGAAACATTTTGTTGAGTAAAATCCTGGCTAGGAAAGCTCCCTGGCTATCCCATTTATGCTATTTTTCAGAGCAGAAGGAAATGTTATGTTCCTGCAGCATGGCACAATTGCAGAACCTGCCTCTGCCCATTTCCTTATTAATACCCGTAGCAACAGGGCAGATCAGAACATTTCCTTACTGAAACCCTGTAGAAGAGATTTATCTAAGTGGATATCCTTTTCTTAAGAGAACTCACCTCCACGTTACTCAGAAGTTACTTGGTGATAGCTGGGTGACAGGCCCAGCTCTCTCCTTTGTGAGGATGTTTTCTCTGCCCTTCAAGACTTCATCTACAGTATAGGAGTAAACAGCACTTTGTTGAGGAACTCTGAAAGGAGGTCCATGGAGACCAATGCAGGTACTAAGGGAGAAGAAATGCACACATGTAATATGTGTTACAAATGGTAACATTACAGATTGTCTAGAGAAAGAGCCATCAACAAAAAATTGGTTGTCGTCCTGAATTTTCTTCTTCGGAGAGACCGTTTTGCAAGTTTGGACACTGACAATTAAAGTCTATATGTAGATGTCTACAAGTGTTCATTCCTACAGGTATTTAAGGTACCCCTACTGATGAGATTTACTTTTACTAGATCAAAGATCAGAAGTTAACACATGTAACTCGGGTGAAAACTAGCACTCTGCTGACACTGGTTTTCCAGTCTAAGACAGTTTGTTGCTTGTTGGCTGCTTGGTGTCTTTGTGGGATGTTTCTCAATGACAGATTAGTCTTCTCCCAACTAACTAGCAATAGGACGAGAGGCAATGGCCTCAAGTGTGTCCAGGGAGGTTTAGATTAGATATTAGGAAAAATTTCTTTACTGAAAGAGTGGTCAGACATTGGATTAGGCTGCTGAGGCAGGTAGTTGAGTCATCATCTCTGGAGGTGTTCAAAAAACATGTAGACGTGGCACTTCAGGATATGGTTTAGTAGGAATGGTGGTGTTGGGTGGATGGTTGGACTCGATGATCTTAGAGGTGTTTTCCAATCTATGATTCTATGATTCTGTGATTCTTTGATTCTATGAATTCCCTAAAAGCAGAACTACTTCTTGAACTCTATCAAAGCAGAAGCCAATGACAATGATTCTCCTCCTATAACATATATGTTCTTGTTGTTGATACCAATCCAGTCTGAACAAATGAATTGAGTATTAACAGGGGAGTGTGACAGGAACATGACTTTTAAATTCATTTCTAATCTGGAATTCAAAACAAAAAGACAATCCCACAGCTTCATACCAATATAAGACAAAAATAAAAGTTCTGGTTTTGTTTTTCTCTCTCTCTTTTTTTCTCTTCATGAATTGTAGATTTTTAGAGAGTTTGAAATTGTTGTTTTGAAAGAAATGGAAATATTTTCCCTCCATTTTGTCCTTCAGAAGTTCTAAAAGTTCATTTCAGACTGAAACGTAGAGACTAGACTGTTAAGATTTCCCAGAAAAATGCTAGTTAAGAGAATGAAAGTCAATAAAATGTCAGTTTTGATGCAGACCTGCCTCTTTTTCCCCACAGAAAGAAGCTCCTTGAAGAAAATTCCTCCCTTCTCCCCTAAATCCTGCACAGTCCCAGTTTCAGAGGAATATATCACTCTGTGCTCCTTTTTTCAGTCACAAGAACTGGTAGGCCATTCCCTTTTGCAAAATTGCTTGCAGTGAGTGTCACCTTGTGCTGTTTCATCACAGAACAGATAAGAAAGCTTGTGATGGTTGGTGTTGTTAGTGAGGCTGTGTTAGTGCGATGAAGTAGAAACACTTGTGTGCTCTATCTTGTATCCAGCACAGTGCAGTAAAGTGCAAATGCCTCAGCTTAATTAAAAAGCAAATCATACAAACAAGGGACACAGCAAAAATCCAAAACAATAACCACTAGGAGTGTCAGCCTCCCACGCGTCTTATCTCTGCTGAGAGTTACCTAGCACCCACCAGGTTCAGCGAAGCTATCTGTTTTTATCAGTTCTGATTTGGTGGAATTTCAAGTATTTCACATGAGCCATCTGTTCTGTAAAAGTTTTTTGCAAAAAAACCCTGTTCACCTGAATGACAAAGCCATGGAGAAAAGTTTCTGAAATTGTCTGCCTGGCTAAGTTCCTGCTGGAATAATTCATCCAACACTACCGGAATTTTGAAACAAGGAATTCATTAATTGTGTCATGCAGTTAACTAAAACTAATGTGTGAGAGCCTTGGAAAAGTACTTGCTGCACATATACATATTTATATGTACACATATATATGTATATAAGCACATCTATATCTATATCTCTTTGTATATCTAAGTAAACAGCAGACTGTGCTCCAGGAAAGTTCAGGGCTGAAGAACCTCTTTAGGCATCAGTGGCCTTGAAAACTCAACTAGAGTGTACTAGGGAAAGCAGTAAATCATGACAGGGAAACCTGGAGCTGAGGGTGAGTTATCACTGGTGTATGATACATTTTGTGAGTCAGAAGTGAGTTGCTTCGGCAGAACTGGCTTTAGGAGGAAGTTCTCAGCACTCCATTAGGCCTGTCCTTAACAAATCTTGATGCGCTCTCATTTTCATGAGCATCACTCAATGAAGTTTTCAACATCGATGACATCCCAAGACCAAATAATAAAAGGATATCACCCTATGAAAAGGACTGGAATAGAAGCTGAAATAAGGTAGTAATTTCATTCTTGGTCTGTCTCCGGGGAAAGGCCGAATGCATTTCAACCCAAACAGAGCCACTCACCTTTGTCTTCAGTACATTACTGTTGTATGTCATTTAGCCTTTAGTGTTAAATCTTGTTGAAACACTCCTTTCTACGCCTCTTAATTTATTCCAAAACATGCCATCCAGCTTACTGAGTATTAGTACTTAATAATACATTATACAATCACTACAATTATTGGTGCAAATATTAGCACAAACACTGTCTTTCCTTGCCACATGTAGGTGCTTTTTCCACTGAAATAAAATCATCAGTCTTAACTCAGAATTTTTATTCCCTCTTCACAGATGTGTCAGTTGAGAAACAAAGAGATTTGTATTTGGTTCAAAGCCACAAAATGAATCAAACACCCAGAGACTTTCCTTGTGCTTTTCTATGGTGCGTATTTGGGTCCTCTTCCCCTTTGCCCCTCAATCACTAGCCTAATAAATATTTGAGAGCCTGAACCTGAGACCCATGGTATTTTCTTATGTTTTGCTTTCACAGGATGTAGAAGCAGGCTGCGTGCCTTCCGCCAGTGCAATCCAAGCGCAAAGACTTGGAGGCTACATCTGTATTTTCCGTAGGAGTGTGTGCCAGGCAGCTGGCTGAGCTGTGGCATACTCTTCTTCTGTGCTTTGTGTGAGCAGATCACCATCTGCGTGAATTCTGGTAGCCTTTTGCCTCCATATCCTCTTCTACCCTGGTTCAGATGATATGAGATTTCCTTAGGAAAGAGCCAAGAATGTGAGGAGGTAGAGAAGGTAATGCATAGATAGAAACATGGTTGGGACCAGCTAAAGGGATATCATGGGCCCAGGCTCTCTTACCATTATACTTCAGAACACGACATAATCTGTTTCTGGGCTGAGTTTTCTGTCCAGGCTGGGCCCACAAGGAGGTGGCTGTAGGTGAGGGGAAGTCCAGTGCTCTCTGAAGAAGTAACAGAGCTCCAAGCAGGTTTGGGACAGTTAATGGGCAAGCTGGCATTATCGTGGCTTTCAGCTACAGGCACCAGGGAGATTGGTGAATATTGATGGCAGTTGGCAGATACTGGTGTTATCACATGACATGATGACACTTCTGCCATGAGTTTAGGCCCTCAAGCATGGAAGGAGCCCAACCTTGGACCTCCAGCATCAAAAGAGAGCTTCCTCCAGAAAATCGCTGCAGACAATCATGTCAGAACAGGGATCGAGCCTGAACGGAATATTCAGGAGAAAAACAAAGCAGACACCAGCATAGACAGGTGTGTGAGCCCTACTGAAAAATGAAGTGCACTCCAGGGATAGAGTGCAAACAAGAGAGGGACTTGCCTCACTTCAGACCTGAACCTTGCACCATGTTTGCCTCCTGCTACCAGTTCAGAAAGCTCCATACTGCCTGTGATTTGTGTTTAGTCCCTAATATATATTTTAAAACCAGTAGTAATAGATTTCCAAAATAAGATTAAAAGAGGGCTAAGCAGTATTGGCCCCACAGCAGAGAGCTGTGGTCAGATTTAGTGGGAGGGAAGGGAAGCCTAGAGATTGGAAAGGATTAGGGACGCACCAGTATATCTGGTCATCATTTTGATGTTCTGCTTTGATGCGGTTCTCTAGAGAAGACTGCAAGAACAGGTTTTGCAGCTCTTGCTAGACATGAACTTCTGAAGGAAGAGGCAAAATGTGGAGGAAGGACTAAGAAAAAACCAACATTTAATCTCTTAGAGCTGTTTAGTGCTTCTGGCTCCTATTTAGTTTTGTAAAAGTCTGGGTACTACAGCAATGGGCACATTCTTCTGGAGATGGACCTTGCATGACATAGCCTAACAAAGGTGAGGTTTAAAATGCTTCTCTCCAGTCCAGTGACAGAGCTGGCAATGTGCCTCACCTGGAGGGTTAGTATTATATTTATGGCACTGCACTATACACAGACACATGTGTCTACATGAGAAGTGCATGGCGGGGGGAAGCTTGCATGTATGTAAAAGAAATAGTCTCTAGGGGTATGTCTAACTGGATTTTTTGTAATCTGTACATTCTAAACTGAAGCTGGACACTCATCTGCAAGTGAGGCTGGTGGAGAATGTTTCCTGGAGCATACATTACAAAAAAAGGCTAAGCAGGCTGTCTACAGGCAATGTGCAAGGCAGCTGAGCAGCCAGGAGCGAGACAGAGCATGCCATGCTCAATCACTCATTAACAATGCAGCAGGTACAGGCCCAGGGTGGACCAACCTTTCCAAGGTTTGGGCTAATTTCAGGACACCTACATAGGGTGGTGGAATTGGCAGGGTGGGGCAAGGTGCCCAAGGCCGCCTGCTCCAGAGCAGCACACTTCTCTGTGGAAAGGAAGCATTGCTTTGCCCAACTGACCTACCACAGGGATTACAGAATGTGCTGCAGAGGGGACAATTCACTGCAGCAGGATATGGGAGGGGCAACATCTCTTTGCACCTTTGCTGGTGCTAATCCCCTGCCCCGCAACCCGGGAGAGAGATTGCAGCTGTAGTGGACACGGCTATCTGCTCCCTGTCGGTGTGGTCAGGGCCCTCCTTGAAACACAGTCTTATGCCTCCTCTGCAGGATGAACACCTGAGAAGTACCTGCAGTCAGGTCAAGAGTAGCTGGACTGTACTGACCACAGCCCAGGAGTTACCGCCTAACTAAATCAGGAGACAGATGGCAGATTTCCTTCCCCCTTTTAGAGAAAGGGAGCACAACCATAGACTGTCACAGGTGTTCAGACACAGAAGTCCTAGGACTGGGACCAGCAGCACTTAGCCAGGGATCTTGGAGCAGAACATAAGTTTCAATCACTTTGCGAGCTCTATCTTAGATGCACCTTGTCCTATAGGTGCTGCATGAACCTCGGTGCTCCCAGATTTCCAAGTACCTGTTAAAGGCAACAGATGTTCTCAGTGCTGGGAGCATCCTTTTTGAATTACCTTGTTACATCTGCTAACTTGTTTTCCCCCTGTGAGCAGGAAAATGGATCATGGATGTCTTTTGTTTGCTAAATGTTAACAGCCCTGTGGAAAAACCTTCATAACATATTCATCTTATTCTGCTCTTCCAAATTAGACAGTGACAGTACTAACAAGCCCCAGAGAAGAGTTCTTTATTCTTTCAGTCAAAGGTACAGTCAAACATTTTTGCACGCTTTTCTGTACTCTGCATCACCCCTAGCCAAACTTTCTGCTCCCCCAAGCTCTGTATGGCTTTTATTCTTGTATATATTTCTTTATATGACACTACAATAGGAGAAGTAAAGGTTTCCAAATGCATGCTCCCACTTTATTGGTAAAGAAAAGGAATATATTTGCTATTGCAAATGCAAGGAATGATTGGGGTGGGGGGATGTAGATATCAGCAAGTGAATACTTCCAACCTGGGAAAAGCAGGGGGAGGAGTCTCAGGTATTTTCAAACCAGAAGGTAATTGCAAGACCTTGGACATTACACCATCCATTGCTTTCTTGGGTGAAGGGCAATGTTTTTACTCTTGGGAGTGCTCACCATCCCTCTTGGTTGTGTCAGCAAGGCAGAATAGATATGCTTTCACAATCTCTGTCTCTTCATGCTTTTGCCTCCCTGCTTTGCCACCCCAACCAGGTGCATGCTTCCACGAGGAGGAGGTTGGGCACAGCTGAATGGGACCAGCTGTCTCTGCTCCCTGTCTACTGCTAGCCTCTCCTTGCAGCTCCACCTTGCCTTGCTCCTGATCTGATTTGGCTCCACCTTGCCTTGCTCCTGATCTTATTTCTGATGACTCACAACAGGATGGAAACAACCCTTAGATACTCTTTGTTGCTTGAAGCACCAGGGAGTGAAACAAAAAGGGAGGGGGAGAGATTTAGGCTGGAGGAGAGGGAAGAGGGTTTTGATGCCAGCTCCCTTTCTAAATAATCATTACGGATAATGACTTGCAGATCTTCAACGTGGTCTGTGTTACTCCAGGATAATTTGTTCCATACAGCGACCTGAGCAAGCCTGTGGGATTTGAGGCATGTGCCTTGCTGTGTTTCAGGCTCTTGGAGTCTGAAGCAAGAAATTGCTCTGACCAAGCTGGTGATGACCTCCTGGCTGTGCTGTGGGCTCCTGCCTGCAAATCAAATGGTTTCTTGGTGAGCAGGAGTAAAATACCGTGCATGGGGTCCTGTTCATAGTGTGGGAAGGTATTGTCCTCCCTGTGGTTCTTGTTACCACTAGTCAGAGACAAAGCTGGCTTTCATGATCCTGGACAGGCTGCCGTGCATCCCTCAGCGTCTCCATGGTCACAGCCAGGAAAGGAGAGAAAAGTTCAGTCTGGTTTGTGCAGGAGGAGAGGTCTCAGAAGGGTGGCACTGGTTTTCCTAGGTGTTATCATTTGCAGGTGACAACCAACAGTGGTCAGGTAGCTGCTGGTGAGCAGCTAGCACTCAGAAACACCTCCTTGTGCTTTCTTCATTCTGAACAAAGGAAGATCTTAGTTCTTTCAATTAAGAAAACATAATTGTCAAGGGAAAACTGATGGCTGGCAAGAGCTGTCAGCTTCTGAAGGTTGAGGGGACAGAGGGAAGAGGATGGTGCCTCTTTCCAAAAAATGAAGGTAGTTCACTTGGGGATCTTCCTACTCCAGAGTAATTAGAAAAGTAGATCTGTTTGTGGGAGGAAACTGTTGGAGAGGATGGTGTTACCTCCTTGGGCAGGAACGAGCGGTTGCGTCTCTGCTCCAAACCACTGGGAAGTGTCACAGGCCACTGGGAGAACCACGGAGGTAGAGGAGGGTTTGTGGAAACAACAGCAAAGATTAGGAAATCAGTCATGGGGAATAGCTTGTTTCTGAGACCCTGAAGAAAACTTCTTGGTTTGTAATTGTGTAAAAGTCAGTTGATCTCCTCTGTCATTTTTGCTGGTAGGATTTGATCTAATTCAGGAAAACACACAAGCTGATGGGACGCATGGAGTAAGCTGTGTTTCAAAGAGAAGGAAACCAGGCTCTCCCCCTCCGTCTGCGCCACTTGTTCCAGTGTGTGCCTTTCATCAGCAAGTGACTTTGCAGGCTGTCTGTAGGGCCGCACGGAAACTAGCCAACAATCCCACTGAACTTTGCAGGAGTGGACTGGACTTTCAGACGTGTCAGAGCCTGAGAAACAAAGCATGTATTAAAAAAGAATACCTTTAAATCCCCTAGAGGAAAATAAAAAGCTCTGGTTTCACAGGGCATAAAGTGCTGTTGTTTCCTTAGCACATATTCTATATGTGGAAAGCAAAAAAATAAAATAAAATTACAGCTAATAAATTTTTTAAGTGCAGAAAGGCTTCTTTTTTACATATAGTGGTGCCCAGTAGCACCACTAAAGTTAAAAGTCTGTCAACATTTTCATTAATAAACCCCCAATTTTCATGAGTTTATTACTCAGCTGTAAATGCCTGCTTCTCAGTTCAACTTGCTGCATGAGTCTGAAGCCTGGGGAGTACACGCAGATGTGATTCAAATCTTTACTCGACCCTGATTTTGCACCACAAGAACACCATTAGAAAGGCTTCTTATTTGTGTCTCAAAGAAATACAAGAAGTGGAGGCAGAAGTCTATGTTTACATCACAGAGGAACAGTGTTAGAATTAGATCCTTTTTAACAATACAATGAAATTAGTTTGGCTGTATAGAGCTGCAGGAATGTAAAATGGAGCAGGAGGCAGATTTCCAGGGTAGTGTTTCCTGTGAAGCAGTCTGGCTTCAGGTAGGAGTTGTGGGAGAGAGAAGGGGACAGAGAATCAGTCTGACATTTTGGTGTGTAATGCTCTATTATCTCCCCTGCTTGGGATACTTTGAGCTTCCGTTGTTCCTCAGAGATAAGGGTTACTAAGGGACAGGACTGATACTTCAAGAGCCTTGAGCACCTGCTAAGGCTTCTAAAAAAAACTCCAATAAACCCCACCCAAAAATTGTTCAGTTCTCATAGTCCAGTGGTCACATGTATATGGAGACAAAGTCCTGCTCCCAGCTGTCTCAAGGGATGATGAAAAGAGCAAAGGGTGAAATGGGAAATAAAAACAGTATCAGATTTTCAGTGCCAAAACTATCAATTTGAACTGGAATAGAAACTAGTTTCTCTACCTCCTGGCCAAGTGTTCCAATGACCAGACTGTTGCTTTGTGATTAGAAATCTCCTTCAGGCTTTTAAAAGACACCTCACTGCTTGCTGCCTACACCTAAGGGAGAGCAAGGGTCAAGACACCAGTGCACCCAGGGTGAAAGCACCTTGATCTTGAGATTTCTTATGTGTCCACCTTAGTAAGCCTGATTCAGGATTGCTGATCATCCTATTGCTGCTTTCCTCTACACAAGTTCATGTTTGAACTGTGTCCAGTTCTGGGCTCTCCACTTCAAGAAAGATGAAGAGCTACTGGAGAGAGTCCAGCGGAGGGCTACGAGGATGATGAGGGGACTGGAACATCTCCCCTACGAGGAGAGGTTGAGGGAGCTGGGCTTGTTCA
>Ga0065711_1047867_pt1 | contig 12102 bp, 9 predicted proteins | sample Hoacrofraction12_FD_59098 | JGI IMG/M metagenome (GOLD analysis project Ga0065711, IMG submission 59098) | Hoatzin crop microbial communities from Cojedes, Venezuela - Epithelial fraction 12 v2 (version 2) | ecosystem: Host-associated > Birds > Digestive system > Esophagus > Crop | place... | reverse complement strand
TTTTCAGTGGTGCCCAGCGACAGGACAAGGGGCAATGGGCACAAACTGAAGCATAGGAAGTTCCATCTGAACATGAGGAAGAACTTCTTCACTCTGAGGGTGACGGAGCACTGGAACAGGCTGCCCAGAGAGATTGTGGAGTCTCCTTCTCTGGAGATATTCAGGACCCGCCTGGACGCAGTCCTGTGCAGCCTACTGTAGGTGACCCTGCTTTGGAAGGGGGTTGGACTAGATGATCCACAGAGTTCCCTTCCAACCCCTACCATTCTGTGATTCTGTGATTCTAACTCACACAAATTCAGGCACCACACAGAAAGACCAGGCAAATTCACTTTGGGATAAACTCAAGACCACCTCTGGAAGATGGCAAGTTAAAATAAACCTGCAGGGTACCCCTGACATCAAAAGAGCTTCCTCATGCTGCACAGACCCAAGAGCTGATCCCTCCTCTCAGCCACATATGATTATTTAAACAGACGCAACCAAACAAATCCATTTTCAAGCATTCCAGCTATTTGCATGCAGGAATCTAAGAAGGAAATTTCACATATCTTCTCTGTAATTTTACCCCAGGTTTAAGAAACACCTATGGGCATATCTTCACAAGCGCTGACTGTTACACTCCAATCATTTTTCCTGCTCTCCCAAACCAGAGGTTTCTCAGGTCACTCCTACAAAATTGTAGTGAGTGACGTTAACTCCATATTCTCCTCAGCTTGCAGATTTAAGACACTTTCTGGCCAAAGAACATTGCTTCAGCAGCCAGGACCAGGGTTCAGGAACTGATTTTTTTATAGATATATACCAGAATAACAGCTAGTCACCGCCGCTTGCCATATACCATTTCCAGCTCTGTTCACTAATGATGTTAAACAAAGCAAGGAGCAGATGAACATATTGCTGTACTTCCATACTCGCTGTTTACAGTTGTACCATATGACAAACTGCTGAAAACCTGTGTAGGTTAATCTTTATGTAAGCAAGACTGTCAACACCTAATATAGAAATATGTCAGTTCCTAGGCTGCACACAGCATACATAGCTACGTATCAAAAAATACAGCTACCTGAATGCCAGAAATATTTCCTCACCTTGTTTCATGAACTAACTGAGCTAAAGCAGGCAGAACCACATCAATCTCAGCATGCTCATTCGGCAAAAAAAGTTGGGACTTATTCGGCAAAAAAAGTTGGGACAGAGAGACATAGACTCGTGAAACAGTCAGGTTGAGGAAAATTAAATTCTAGTCTCATTTGTATTCTACCAAGAAAAGGTAATAAAGACATTTTTTAAACTACAAAGTAAAGAAACACAAACCATGATAGTAACTAGCCCTTCATTATTAAAGTAATTACTTAAAAAGATCACTTAAAATTTTGCCCTGCAATATCAGCTCCCGGCATACAGGAAGAAGTCAGTATCAAAATGACTTGCCAGGCAATAAATTATTTTTGTTACAAAGGATATTGCACTCCGTGCTATTCATCAAAAATGATCTGGTACGAAAAGCAAAAGCATTCTGCTCATTCAGGCTGCTCCAGGGAAGAAATGGGCACATTTGTGATCGGAAAGCATGAGGAATGAAATAAAGCACATGGCTAACAAGGGGTTCATCTGAAGCACAAGGTTCAGGCAAACAGACAGGAAAGAGGGGGACAGAACGAGGTGGATATCCAGTATTTTCACATTCGCAGACACATACTGCAATCTGAACACAAGTTAGCATCTGTGACTGTAAAGGCTTCTTTATCATAAAAGCTCTGGGGTGGATTATGTTTTCAGGCTGCCTTCCTTTGCCCCAACACACCATCCCCACAGACATACCTTTCTCATCACCTCCATCTCCCTCAGCCCCACATTTCAGTGCACTTCTAGAAAATCCACAGAGGATCCATTCCCCCTTCAGCTGGCTTGTATTTCAGATGCTGAGTCAAAGGCTTGACACCTACACTGCCAAGCAAATAACTTCTCAGGGGGGCATTTACTTATTCCTACTGTTAGTGAGTTAAATGGTCACTGATAATATTAAATGACGAAGTGGAAATCACCCAAGTACAGAAGTCATATGCCCCCACAATGACTATTTTTAAACAGAGGAGGGACACGTGGGCTTCTTCAAGCCCAGCATTCGTGTGATTTATTTAACTGACATCAGATCTGGAATGATACTTCTCAGAGGTATAATAAGCTGAAATTGTAGCACCATTTAAAACAGCACTTAGCAGGAAAATGCGAGATGCATGTTCCTCCTCCAATGCAGACAGAGATATTTGACTATTTCTGACACAAAGACGTTAACTCCAAATTTCAGCAGAAATGAGCAACTCCTGAAGACCTGCTTGAGACACACTACCAAAGAATACTCTGAAGCTTGCCCTGGACTCCAACTAGCTTCACCAATAATGTTTGGACTAGATTCATTTTATGCTGATTAACTTCCACTGAGTCATACCCTCCCAGTAAAAACCCCACCAGGCAGTGCTTCTTAATAAGTGAGCTCTGCCACTGAGGACACGAAAAGCCCAACAAAGCAGAAAGCAACCCCAAGAGCATCACTCTGTGATGACCAGCAAAGCAGCACTAACTGATGCTGAGTGAGGTAATGGCTAAGCTCTTGGAAATGTCCTGCCAAAAGAAACATCTTCCATCCTCTAGCAGGAAGGATAAGGGAAGCTTTAGAAAGCCAAAATTCACTGCTCTTTCACAGAGAATTTAAAAGTACCCTCAGAGTAATCCTGCAGTTGATCAAGCACTGCAGCTGTAGTGCTGGTGCCTTATTTTGGCTTGACATTTCATTTTTGTTATAAATGATAATGTGGGATGTCTTATCTTGCCACAAGCACAAGCAAGCAAAAGCAGTCTAGCTCAGAATAGAGACACTGTCACTTGAAAGTCCATCTGCCCTGCAAACCACATCCTACACACAGTAAACTGAGTGTTAAGAGTGACTGCAAGTGAGCCATGAGAACTAAATATTCAATTAAATATCAGTCTGATGTTACTATTTCGCATGCTGCGTTTGTCTTAAAGTATTAAAATAGTTAAATACATTACTGGAAGAGTCTGAAAGTCACTAATAAAGTTGCAAAACAGGTGCAAACTGTCAAATTACATCCCCACAGGAAAGTCACTGTTATCATTTTACCTATGGAATGCTCCATTCCCACTGTAGCAAAACCACTAGCACAGCTGCCACTGCTGCCTAGCTGAGGAGCGCCAAATACTGGAGTCAGAGCAAGCACTGCCGTTCAGGAGTCCCGGAACCAAAAAAACAGGCAGACTGGGAGGGCTGGGGTGGGGGTAAGGGGGACGAGAGAATTGCTCCTCTTGACAAGCTGAGAAGGGCAGAAAGATGGGAAGAAGCCAAAGGGAAAAAGAGACTCTGGTAGCTAGACAACAGTGAGATTCCGCATATTCAGGAAAACAGAATAATCATGTGCATTCAACTATGGATGAATGAGAAAAATATAGAAATGATCACATGAAAATCCTTAAATTAAGAGAGAAAATATTAAGGTAAGGAAAGTAGAATATCAGAGAGAGGACAAAGTAGGAATAAATATCAGCATGACTCCAGCCAAGTTTATCCACAAATACTTCAGACTTTTCCCTAGTTTAAAATCCCTTCCACTGACCACCATTTATCCCCACAAATAAATTCAAACTTGGGTGGCTCTAAACGCACAGATTCTCCCTTCTGACTTACCTGTGAGCACATCTGTTTGAAATTATCCGGCTTTGCTCTTCCTCCTTGGCATCATGAATGCTTCAGAATATAGAGCTAATCCAAAACCCAACTGCTGCAGCAGCAGTCTGCACCGATCCACCTAGAGCTGCTCAGAAAGTCACTAGATCTCCTGGAGGAGCTGCCACTGGTGCTCCAGAACCTCCTATATTCTCCACCACAGCACTTAGGACCTGACAAAAATCAGCCCTCCTCAGGAGCAGCCTCAGGTGGTAAAGATCTTTAGACATCTGGTCATCAGGAAACACTGCAAGTGTTTAGTTGTGTCCCTATTCTGTTTTTGCGATAAAACTGGAGTGAACACCTAGAACATGCTCTCCAAAATCTCAACCTCACCTTGAGATTCTCACATCACCAAATCCGGGGTTCCACCCCACCTCCCCTTCACTGTCTCCTCCTTTTCATATTTCCTGCCAATCTGGTTGGCACCAGGCTCCCTCCTTGCTTCATTTTGCCACCTCTAGCATAGCCCAGCCTTCTCGTATACAACCACTGTGGCCTATGCTATCCAGATAAGGCTTCTTCCAAACACCTCCTTGACATCGATGCCTTGCATGACGTCTTCTTTGTTCATACCCTGATCCCTAACACTCTACACCGGGGAGCCTCATTTTCCAAGGCAATACCTCCTAAATGCCCAACACCGCTTCATCTGGTCACCACCACCATTCCCTTCAAGGCGCTCTCACATTCTCACCACGCGCTCTCCACCTTGGCTGATCATTCAGTGCCTCCCCCCTCTACTTGAACAGCCACATCCCAATCATAAATCTAATGGTCTTTAGGACATTTTTCATGCTTTCAGCAGTGCTCTACTCAGCAGTGCCAGTGTGCAAAACTTTACCTTTCCTCTCCTCTCAGTTACTCCAGTTTCTTTACCTCCTTGCTGAACAACAGTTGTGTGTCTCATCTCTGTTTGCCCCGTCAGTCTCATCATCATCACGGATGAGCTCTTCACTGCAGGGAGCCTGGCTTACCATCTGCTGATAAAGCACTGTGTAAATGTATGGTGCAGCATTAGCAATGATACCAGTAATGATGTTCTGCTCTTAAACATGCTGTCTTGAGAGTCATTTCTGTCTCCAAAAACAAAGCCTACTAAATTCAGGCTTATCTTCCAATTTATCCTCCTTATGGGCTAAGGTGAAATAGGATATACCTAAAGTATACACTGTTTTGTTTGTCCTTAATTATAGGCAGTATTATGCTGCCACAGCAACTAGGAAAGCTTAAGCTGCCCTAAGACGATACAAGATACTGCACAATGCTGCACACCCTGCCCTGTCTCCTGTCCCCGCGAAGCGCCGTGCTACACACAGGTCATGTTTACTCTCCGGTGACAGCTAGCAACCACATTCCAGCAGCCATGGCATGGCACCGGCAAGACGAGGCAAGCCCTTTGGTGGCACCCGCTCTGTCTACATTTACACATCTGCGTGAGAGCTTTCTCACTCTCCCCGGCTCCATGCAGAGAGAAAAAGCGGGCCAGGAAGACATCTCCTTCTCCAGCACCATGCAGTGGGGAGGACACCTTGCAGGGATCAGGCTTCTCCAGCCCACTAGATTCAGAAGAGGGAGTCATTAAGGGGAAAAGGCTAATTATATACCTGGCTCCCCCTGAAACAGCTGGATGCTCCACTCCATCTGCACACCTGTAGCTCTCCCCCAAGCCACAGGTTGCTCAGCCACCCTTCCTGTCTGGCTTGCAACAGAGATCAAACGGTAGCAAGAGAAACTGGGGCATTGTGGGGCATTTAACAAAGAAGGGTTGATGCCCCGAGCAGCTGTTCAGCTGCATCAATGCCAGCAGGCCATCATATCCCTGAAGCAACCCACAGCTCCTGTGATACTGCTACAACACTGCTAAGCAGGGACAAACCATGCGTGGGATTTAGATATATCTGCCAGCAAGGCAGTCTTAATCGGGAAGAGCTGGTAACCCCACTTTCCTAGGTAATTAATTCAAATGTCATTTTCCCACATCACCTCAACATAGTATTTCTTGGGTGTGGGTTGTGCTTAATGAGGAAGCTATAACAACCGACTCCACTTCTTCCCTTGACCTGTCATTCACCAAGAATTTACTACAGTTACGCATAACTATTAGCAAGCACTTCTGTTTCTACCTCACAGACTAGTTTAACTACCACGGGTCAGCACAAAAACGTCTAACTCAGGATCCAACGAGTCACACGTTTTCTTCACCTTTTGGTGAACTACTACTTATTCATAACCCAGTTATCCACTTTATCTGTCAAAGAGATTTAAATTGTGCCAGCTCTGCACAAAGCCAGGATACCAGTGCATCCCAGCAGGGTACAGGGCAAAAGTTTACAGCTATTAAACACAGAGAATTGGTGAACTACATTATGAGCTTAGCAGAAACATAATTCTTGCTTTTAACAGGACAGAGAATGACAGGCTGAAGTGATTTAGCTAGAAACATCTTAAACATGGCAACTAAAAAAAAAAAAGTATGTTTCATTTTTTGTGCTTGTTTCCCCTGCATTAAATTCTGAAAGTACTGATAGTCATGGAATAATCAGGTTTAACAGGTTAGCAGTAATATATGCCTCAAGTGTTCCTAATACATCATAATCTTCCTTCACAGAATTTGCATCACTGTCAAACCGAACTAGTGATTTTCAGTTGATGCTTTTAACATGTTTCTATGGTTACTTTCCAAGGTCACATCACAGAAGCCTGAACAGCAGTTCCGGAAGACAAAAGGCATTTTGCATCCTTCACCATATTAAATAATTTATGAAAGTTAAGGCATCCTCACAGAAAAAAAAAAAAATCATATAATAATAGGTTCTGAGGCTATTTTCTCAGCAACAGTTTGAACCACATTAAAATCAATATCTCTACAAAAGCCTTCAAGAATAGACTATTTGACAAATGTTCCATATGGTACAAAATGCTAAGGAACACTTTCTAAGTTTAGATCTATATGCACAAGCCTACATGAACTGTATGAATGGATCTTAAAGCAGAATATGCGGATATCTAATTTGCTACTGTCAGCTTCATCTTTTAAATCAGACACTCGATATTGTCTCAGAAAGTGTTTCACATCTAAAAATGCAAAAATAAAACTGAACATAATGAAGTAAAAATGGTAACGACAGCCTTTATTATTTCCATCATTTTTCATTCAAAGCCACACAGATTTCATTTGTCCCTGAAACATTACAAATTTTGACTAGTGTAATGAAAGCTTGTACACAAAATATCTGAATTCTCTCCCCACCGCTACACTAGATCAGAGTTTATTGGAACTAATTGAAGTGTCTGAGGCCTGGAACAAAAACACATTAGTCATTTAGTGGTTGTGCTAATATTGCTATGCCTTTCCTGCAGTTTCATTAGATACAGACTGCTTCAATACCCTAATCATATGCTCAGTCACAGCACAATCAGTACACAGAGTACTGACAAGCTGTCCCACCATGCCTAAAGCTGATAAGGTGTCTGCTCTATGAGCAATCTCAATTATTGACTATATTTTATGGTCAATCTAATGACCAAATGCTTATCAGTGAACCATCAGGTGCCTGTAATAGGATAGTGACCCTTGGTTTATATGTGCCATTACTGCTCATTAGTGAATAATTAGATTCTTTAATCCACAACTCACAGGCATTAAAATATGATAGAATATCCTGAATCTAGAAAAAAGACAACTACACTTATTTTCACCCTTAAGATGTCCAATTACATTACTCAGAGACTATATATCTTGTTAAGAAAAGCTGCTTGCAAAAAGCATATCATGTGTAATGTTTATGCCATGTCTGAATTGACACAGCTTTGCCAAACATGCAGGAATATGATGAGAGCGGAAAGATAATGGTGTGATTCACCACTGTGATTCTCCAGATTTATTAACTTAAATGGTTTTAATGTAGCAAAGCCCAGCAATACTGCAAATAATTTTGGAACCTGAAAACTAGTGAATGCTACATTTGACTAATTCATCACACAAAAGCAGGCAGATGCAAGGGAAAGTAGCTGCAACCATACAGCTATTTCCCTGCTTCAAAGGTAGCAGTCCCACAGCAGCAAGTGCAACCCCGTGACCAAACCAGTTTGAAAAGATGTGAAAACAACCCAACATCAAGAAAGATTAAAATTTTAGAAGGGGGACTTCATACATTGTTTGTCTTCTACTCAACCTTGCTCAGGTTTACTTGCTCTTACACATACTTTCTTTTAAACAGCTTTGATTCCCCGTAGCTGCCCTGTTACTGCTCAGACCTTCCTTCCAGCTCACCCTTGTGCACCAAGGCTGTAAACCGAAACACCGTACCCCCACCCAGCAGCACCGGCACTGCTGCCACCACTGTCACCAGCCACCAACAGGCAGAAATGGAACATTAATGGTGACGGCTTCAATTTCTCAAGGTCTTGATTCTCCTCCCAAGGGAGTGGTATTTTCTTTTTTTGGCAGATAGCCCATTAACCTCTCCCCAAGTGCATGCTCATTCTCCTCCTCCTCCTCGCTGCCTTTCTCCTGCCTGATCTTGGACACATCATTTCCTCTCTTCCCCAGGTGTCTGGTTGACAAAAAACCCAACAGCTTATACAGCTTTATACCACAGTAAGCCAATATTTACTTAGTTGCAAGCATAGTTGTAGGACCCTTCTGTGGGCTCACATGTTTTCACTTAGTAATATAAAGTTTATTCAGGTTCCTTATACACCAAAAAAACCCAACACCCTAGAAACAGGTGTAAAGTGTGGAGCACTAAGCAAAGCACAGCTCATTCCACACCAAGGGACTCAAAGCCCAGCTACATTCTTCTTAAATCTGAAGAATGCAAGATTAAACTTCTCCTCCTGCATTGTAAGGGTAAACTGGGAGCTGCTTCACAGCCATCCATGCCCATGAGCTACACATTTTGCTCTAGCTTTCTCATTCTGTCAGTGACCTACTGAGAAGGTCCTTTGGTAATGTCTTGCAATTTGCTTGTGTGACACCGTCTGAAGTTAACCAAAGCTTTCTTCCTTCTATGACAGATCAGAGCGAGGAAAAAAAGCTTAAAACTGATTTAATTTCTTAATGCGCTTCTGTCTGCTGGCTCTAATATTTGGCTTTGATTTTGAATACTTAGCATTTCCGTGCTAGACACTCTGCACTTCTAGGAACTGAGTAATTTTTTTTTTTTTTTAAAGCAGAATGTAATTAAGCTTAAAGAAATTAAATATGACATTCAAATGAGAATAAGCTTTGGACGAATATGTAGATTTGGGCTGCACATATGCTTAACAAAATCAATGCATTCACTGCAAAGATTATCTTCACGATACTTCTTTTAACCATGGGTACTCCTTACCACCAGATAAATGTTTTGCTGCAGCTCTTAGTTATCTTTTTCCAGGTGAGGACATGAACTCTCTATATGGTATTTTTGAGTTTGTGACCTTACAAACACAAAGCTATGACTCTCACCAGGGAACAAACTGGAGTAAAAAATTAACCAACCAATGAAAAAAACCTGCACAGACCTCCTCCCTTCCCAGGCACAAGACAGCCCACAAGCAAGAGTCAAAGGGTGTTATTTCATCGAATAGAAAAGACATTTATTTGCTGCCAGGAAACCATGCCATGGCCCAGAAGCTAATTGTGCTAGGACCTGTACCAACACAGTTAACGCTGTTTCATGAAGAACAAGACTAGAAGCTTCTATTTATGAAGCGAAAGAAAAAAAAGAAAAAAAAAAATCTGTATTTAGTGTTGTTACTGGTACGGAAATCACAGATGCAGTTTCCACAAGCACCCTATGAAGGCTTTGTCTTCCAAAGTAACTAACGCTGCAGCCCAATACACTGAATGTTAACACATATGCATATTTTTGCCTAGCTACTTTATTTCTATAACAAAACAGCACTTTTCCTGAGCTAAAGTCCCAGTCACAAACCCTTTTACAAAAGGGCTCATACAAAGATGGAGGTACTCAGTAGATTTGGTCAAAGAGAGGGTAATGACTTGAAAAAAACAAATGCATGTGTGTTTGTGATTATCGATATATTAATTGCATTTATTCCAGTAGAGAACAAGGAACAAAACGCGCCAGGCTCTGCATAACATGAGTAACATACTGGCCCTGCTATGAAGTTCAGAATTTAAGTGGCTGAGTAGCGAAGAACAGTTAGGAAAGAATCAGCAAATACAATGAATAGGGACTACAGCATAACACTAGTACCATGGGTCCTCTTTCATCTCTAGGTGCTTGTCAAGAGAGGATTAGACGAACAGAGAGAGGAAGGACAGAGAAATGGATGCTGCTACAAAGGATTCAAGGCAGGGATGACCTTCTTCCTCAACATGCTTGAGGATGGATGGTGAAAAGGGAAAGAGGAGATGGAACTGGAAAGGCTGGAGCAAAGAAGCCTGATACCCCATCAGTACTGAACAAAAACAGTCAAAACTGTTGATATCCCAGTACTTGTGGTCACTAGATAAGCTGCTTCCACCCCAGTTTCTGTCAGCATCTATCACTCATCCCAGAAGATTTATTCCTCTTCCTCTCCCCTCCTTGTGAGGACTGCACGGCTCGAGGGCAGGAGGAAGACTACACATGGAAAATCTTGATCCATAAAGTCCTCATGACAGGAGCAGTCAGAAGAGAAGGAGCAGCAGCAGGAGAGGGAGACTCTCGGGAGGTGAATGCCAATGGTGGTGGAACAGCCTGGCCAGGATTATGCAACAGTACCTACCTGAGGACCTGCTCAACATGTTTATGAGTGCCAGGGATCAATAATGGCTCTCTCCCCCAGCCTTTGCGAGATCACAGTCATAACTGAACTTGTTTCTTGAATGCTTGCTTTTAGGAAAGCCTGAGATTCTTAGATGGGATCTGGAATACTGAGAAATTAATGCTGAAATACATTAATCAGCTGTGTGATGAAAGACCATAAAAATGCTACAAAACTAATTCAGATAACTGATAACTGTTAAAGGAAAAAATTAATTTCTCATTTAAGTCTCTCTCTCCAACAACCACCATGAAAAAAGAAACAGAAGTTCTTTCTCAAAAAAAATTTCAACCACCTCTGTTCTTTGATTAAAAAATTGAAGAGAATCAGTTTTGAACAGAGGAAACATGGGTAGGGAAAAAGCAAAGTACTAATGGGTTTTAAAATGGTTTAGCTAGCACATAGCTGCTGAAGCTATAAAACTCTGATTCACTCAAGGCAAAAACAGATTCATGAGAAGCAATTAGGGCCTGATCCAACAGACAATGATGTCATTTACAGTCTTGCTGTTGACTTCAAGAATCTTTGAGTCAAGCCAACAACAATCATTAGTAAGGGTTTGTCACTTCACAATAAAACCAGAACTGAGTTTTCCTGACCAGTGACAGAAACATCACTGGGAGAAAAGATTTTGGATCTTCTTTCATATTATTAGGCACCGATTTCTTTCTCTCGATTCCAAAGGGGGTATCTTATTTTCTGGATTCCCCAGTGAAAGTTACAGTCTTTACATTTGCTTAAGACCTACAGATTCATACTGAAATAAATCCAGAGTAGATGAAGCCAAGCCAGACTGTTCATACCTACAATATGAAATACAGTAATGAAAGCTGTGCTGCTGTGCAGTCTAGCTACTTTGGAGAGGATTCATCTGTCCTTACTCATGTAAATAAACAAGGAAAGAGATGTCTGAGCTTTTCCCCTTACCCCTCCTCTCCACTCCCACTGATTTCAGACACCTACCTTAAAATGAAACAAATCATGCTCTGTAGGCAGCCATTTCTCTGTGCTGATTTTAAACCTGCAGCACTTAGTACAGACACAAAACACTAACTTGCACACGCCACTTTTGGGGCAGTCATTTCCCAGCCCCTTGTGTACAGACAGACTGTGTGATATGTGGGCACTTAATGCTTCAGGCTCATTGTACTACATTCTTTTAAAAAACAGGACGTGGGAAGTTGAGCACCTTCTGAGGTCAGATTGTAACTTATAGCAAATGTAATTTTTTTAATGGTGCAAAACATTTTAAAGATCAAGGAAATGGAAACAATACAATTACCGTCATGATTACACGATAAGAAGAACCCTCACTCAGTGCATAAATTTTACTTTAACGTCATTCACAGACATACGTTTTTCAATATTGTCTCAAAACATGTTCAGTTCTGAATTAAGAAAGAAGTTTGGAATGCAAGTACAAAGCCCTGAATTTTGTTGTTTCAAATACCATCTGCTTGACAGCGTATTGCATTTAATCAAGATTGGTAATTACAACAAACATTTTACAAACAAAACTAACATATCGGTTTTGTTATAAGACCCAAGAATGTTCCAGGACACTGCTCAAAAAAAAAAAAAAAAAAAAAAAAAAA
>Ga0065711_1047848_pt1 | contig 12102 bp, 2 predicted proteins | sample Hoacrofraction12_FD_59098 | JGI IMG/M metagenome (GOLD analysis project Ga0065711, IMG submission 59098) | Hoatzin crop microbial communities from Cojedes, Venezuela - Epithelial fraction 12 v2 (version 2) | ecosystem: Host-associated > Birds > Digestive system > Esophagus > Crop | place... | reverse complement strand
AGGACCTTGTCCAGGCGGATCTTGAATATCTCCAGAGAAGGAGACTCCACAACCTCCCCGGGCATCCTGTTCCAGTGCTCCATCACCCTCAGAGGGAAGAAGTTCTTCCTCATGTTCAGATGGAACTTCCTATGCTTCAGTTTGGGCCCATTGCCCCTTGTCCTGTCGCTTCTATGTCAATATGCATGACAGAACTGTATCACAGGAAAGATGCTGCTGAAAGGAAGGGGACTGCTGTTGCAGTGGAAGGGACTGGTCCCAACAACTATACAGTTTTGCCTATGGAACCAGATTCATACCTCAAATTCGACTTGTGGGTGTTTTTTGCTGAACTGATGAATTCCTTATGAAAGTATTTTTTTCTGTGCTGTCTTTATGGCCTCTTGCACGATAAGGACGGAATCCAGAATGATGTCTGGGTTGACAACCCAGTGCCTCGAACCAGACAGAACGGGATTCCAGCCCTTGTTCTGGGAATGGTGTCTGTATTGTACATCCAACAGCCAGCAGTTAAACCAAGGAAGAGGTCATGAGTAGACGGAGAAGAATACTGTCTGCCCAAGGTAAATCTGGAGAGAGAGCACCGAACACTGAGATTTATCTGTGTTTGCTCCTTTTCTCTGGGTTGTACACACCTTTCTTTACTGTTGCCTATGTATGAGTGCAGACTGCCCTCTGGTCGTGATAGCATGTAGCCTACTGTTTTCAGTATTCCCTGAGAAATAAGAGAGGTTGATCTTCAGGATAAGGAGAAAACTGGATCTTTATGTTAATACTGTAGGTGAGCCTAGACAGCCAAACTCTTGGGAGCTAGCGGGGATACCCTGGCTCCCAACTGGCAGCATCAGAGTGAGGTCTTCATGCTTAGCAGGGTTTTGGAAGGCTTACAGTACAAAAGAATGGCATTGACAAACTGGAGCAAGTCCAGTAGAGGACTGCCAGGATAGTTAGGGAACTGAAGCGCGTAGTGTAGCAGGAGAGAGTGATGGAGCTAGCTTTATTCAGCCTGTAGCAGAGGGAGGTAAGGGGGAATCTTTCAGACATCTAAGGGGTCGTTGTAGAGAAGATGAAGACAAAATTGAATTAGAGGTGGACAGTGGAAGCAGTGGACATAGACTGCAGCATAGAAATTTCTGATTAATGCTAAGGAAAGAAGTATTCATAGAATGCTTGGACACTGGAACTGATTGCTGAGAGGGGCTGTGGAGTCTCCACCTTTGGTGATACTCAAGAGATGATTGGACAAGGCACTGAGAACCAATGTAACTGAGGCTGGCCCAGGTCCGAGTGGGGCTTGGACCAGATAAACCCCGGAGATCCTTTACAACCTAAGCTAGTCTCTGGCCATTTCTTTCCTTAATCCCTCTCTCCCAACTTTTTCTTGATAGAGAAAGAGCTACATCTTGCTTTACCTTAGATATCTACCTAGATAGTGGAGACATGGCAGAGCCACAGCTCTTCCTACTTGACCACTGTTTGGCCTCCACGCACCTATACTTTGTTGGGATACCTTTAAAGTGTAACAGTCTTTGGCTTCCTGCTGGAGTGGCAGTTTGACTAGAGGGAGCAGTCAAAATCTTAGTATCCTCTACTGTCGTGTAGAAACTGTAATACTGTGACAGTTAGTTGCATGAGAAGTTTGGAGGCTGATAGATGAAACATAAATGCATGTGTATTCATTAAGATGTTAGTATCAGCCATTTTGTAAATTAGATTTTTTATGTTTAAATTTAAAACAAAAAAGACAATGTTGGATGTAGTTAATCAGCTAATGTTTATTGCAGTAGCTTTCTAAACCACATTTTCCTCACAGGGGCGGGGGAGGGAATGTAAATAGCATTACTGTAATAAAATGCTGTCAGAGGATCCATGTTGCTTGAAAAATTAACATCTTTCAATTCATTTTTACATTGACTTTTCCAGTTAGCAGTAGTGATTTAGCAGTAGAGAACCATTAACTTGTGACAAGGTTCTGTTCTATTGCTATGGGCTCTTGAGTAGGATACAAATAATACTGGCTAACAATAAAAGCAGCTAGGCATCTTTACCCCCAGCATGAATAGTTAAAGATTGTGCAAGCACTCAATGTCAATAAGAACCACCCATGCAGAGCAGATCATTAGTACATGAACAAGGGCACAGCACGTCTTGCCAACTGTACAGTGGTCGATGTTATCCATTATAGGTGACAATGAAATCAAAATGGTCCAATTATTTATGTCAGATTCATTGAATTCCCACTTCTTGACTAAATACTGTTCCAGATTAATACATCTGCGGCATGAAGTAAGGGTGGCCGGAGTGAGCTCTGGTGCTGATTATTCTTATTTCATGGCTCTGTTTCCGACAACTCCAACTCTCCAAGACAAATCGCTCCTGTTCCGGAGAGGGACTGCAGGACAGTCAGTGTCATGTGGCTGCAGGTCCAGGAATCTGTGGTTTAAAAGCTGATCTCAAGATTACCCATTTCATTTTTATTTTAATCTTGTGGCCATAGAAACTTAGGATGGATGTCCTCCATTGATTTTCAACCTTTAGGGTTGGGGATTGCTGAAGATTTAAGCACCACATCTAAACATCTGCAAATGACAGAGGAGAGCAATTTTAACCATGTGCTTTTATGAATTAGCCTATGACTTTTTAATTTCTTCTGTCCTACGACATGCCAGAGGAACTTAATAATTCCAGAAAAATTTGCAGCCACAGAAAATGTTTAGGGAGAGTTGAAAAAAATCCCTAGAGGATCTTAAAAATGAGACCACTTGGGTATTGCAGAGACTGATGAGACTGGACATCCATTTCATTGCTGTGATTCTCTCCAAACTTTCATCAGTGACCACTGCCCTGTGGTTATTCCATAGCCCTGATTCCAAACACTTCCAGATGTGAACTGAAGGGATGATTAGTCTCTGGGCATCTCTAAAACTCTTCTTTCAGTTCTGACCGTTCAAGACAGTCATCTGTCTGATATCAGTGATAAATCCATAGGAGACATCATGTATTTGTCATCAAAGTAGTGTACACTATTTTATCTCTAAATTATTAAGGTAATGCAGTTTACACTGGGAACCCTCACTGCTAAGGAGACATAGCAAATACATTTTACAGTTGGACTTCGTGATCTTAAAGGTCTTTTCCAACCTAAATGCTTCTATTAGTCTATTCTATGATTCTATGTTTTGTCTTGGGCCCTCCTCTAAAAACAGTTAGACTTATCAGGTAGTTTTAGCTCTCTGAAATAAAATGAGAATAAAACCTCTCACTTTACCACTTTATACTGAAAGTGCCAGCTATCAAAGTAATATATGCATTCATTTTTTCATATTGTGCCTTAAATGCAAATTTTATTTTCAGTTTGAACAGTGAGATCACCTGGAAAACAAAGCTTTATTAAATTGCTGTTGTGATAAGCTTGCATTGCTTGATGACCTCAAATTAGAATAGAAAGGAAAGTCTGTAACAGATTCCAGTGTTCGTCACAAAAAGATGTTTGTTAAGATGTTTTAACTCAAGGTTTTTCTAGTTAATGGAAATGATTTTCATGAAACCCTTGACAGCTTTTGTCTGAAGATGAATTGACATTTGATGATGCTAAATGCAAAATAAATTCCTGCTTATTATTGCTCAAATACTGTTTTTAGCTATGCTTCCCTGATATGAGTGAGGTGTATTGCTGTATACTAAATCTTCTGCCTTGTACTGCAATTCATGTTCCAGTGTAAAAGCTAAATGAAGACAAATAATTACTTCCATTATGCAGTGATGGTGGAATGAAACATCAATTCTGCCCAAAAAAAGAAAGAACAACAACTGTGAGGTGACAAATACATAGTTATGACATAAATAATATGTATAATCATCCACCTAAGTTCATGTGAACTTTTAGTATTAAAAAATGAAATATCGTTATAAGATGGATAGGGAAGATCTGCAATTGAAATGCACTGACTCTGTTTCATTTTGGTTGCCGGGAACAGTGTCAGCATCATTTTATTTGATTTAATGCAGAAGACTGTAAGTACAAAGTACTGTAACTTGTTTAACACAATAATTCTTCAGCTAGTCAGCGGGCTGGCATGAATTACGTGCAGTCAACATAGGTGGAATTTCCAAAGGGATCTACAACTGTTCTAGAAAACTGTTAGGGGTCTAAAATTGAAAAAGGCTGAATACAATTGATCTGGTTTATCCTGCAGTAGTTAAATAATAAGGCAAGAGTAAGTCCAACTGTACTCGAAACCGTTTCTGAAAACATGTTCTTCTTTTAAAGTACTGGTAAAAAAAGATTCTGCAGTCTCTGGAGGTTTTCTAGTCCAGTGTTTTACTACACTTATGTTTAGAAAGTTTCTCCCAAACTCCATTTTAATTTGTGAAAGTTAAGCCTGCTTCTTCTTCTGTTTTTTCCCAGTGTACAACTTGGAAAAATTCATGGGACCAGTGACTGTCCACAGGCACCTATTTCTACAGACTATAGGAGAAGCCTACTCAATAAATTTAGGCTAAGTGGACTACTAGCACAGGTAAGATGGATTCCAGTCAGGGAGGCTTTTACAGAAAACAAATGTCCTTAATGCATCTAATGAACAGTGCAGATGTGGGAGATGATGTTTCCTGTTCTCTGCAGACCATTGCTTTTATTAGCTTCCTAGCTACCCACAGTATTACTGGTCATAAACTTAGGCAGCTTAAAAAGCTGTTTGAAACTAAGCTGAAAAAAACCCTGTAGATTCTGCTTTAATTAAACTCCTGTCAGAGGTATTCAGGCAATAAATTAATTTGGAACCTTATAAATAGCTCTGTCAATTCAATTAATTTCTTGAATCATATATTTAAAGATGTTAATCTTTCCTGGCTAAGGTGCTTTTTTCACTTTAGTTAATGCTGCCATTTTCACACCTCATTCTTCTTTTTTTTTTTTTCCAGAATTCTATTCCCATCTACCTTTTTAAAATTTCCTTCTTCCTTTGTTTTAATCCAGTTTAGATTGTCTGTCATTAGCTTGAGCCTTGTTCCATCCCAGCTCTTTGAATTCCATTTTTCCCTTCTTTTCATGAGACCTTTCCACAGTCCATTTCTGTTACTTAATGTAGCACAATTAAAGTGTTCTGTGTTGCGGCTTATTCTGAATTGCTGAACAACCCTCATGTCTGTTTTGCTCTCTTAATCCCCAGTCTTGCTGATGCCTTGACTGTATTTTTTTTCTCTTCATGGCCCCAGGGCTAATTTGGTGTGTGAGGAGGTGCTGGAATGTTAATATATGTAGCTGGGAAAGTCTCCTCTACACCAAACAGAGGTTTGCCAAAAAAGAAAAAAAATCTGGCTTGCAGAACACAGGCTCCAGTATTTTGGAAACATAGTATGTCTGGACAACTCAGTTATGAAATTAGCTTTGTGCTTTTGCTTTAATGCTTGCCACTTTTTTCTTGCTCTCCCTATTGCTTCAGCAGAACTCAGTTTGTGTTACTGAAAAGATTCAGAGCTGAAAGGCAGTTGTGTGAGGTAGGAAAGTAGTTTGAGGTAGAAGAGCTTCCTTTTGAGCATCTGGCAAACAGCTTAGCCCAAAGGGAGCTTTCCATCCCATTGCAGGATGGCTTACTGCTTGCTTTCTTGAGAATCCTGTTGTTTCGGGTCTTTGATTACCCACTGCTCACCCCCATCTTAGACCAGAGATCTGGGAAATGTGTATTCTTCTAAACACTGATTCTTTTCACATCTGTAATGAAGTGTACTTTTTTAAAAAAAAAAAAAGTTCTGAAAAATAGATATGTATTCAACCACATCAGTTTACTGCTTATAAAAGTCCAAGGACGGACTCTTCTGTTGAGCTGGTTGAGCTTTGAATCAGGCATTTGTATGATACAGACCAAGAGTCCTGCAGATAGTTGACAGGGAGCCAAAGGAATAGTAGTCTTTTCTGGCCAAAGCACTAACACTCAGGTGTTATTGTCTAATTGAATTGTCTAATTCTTGAATCTGCTTTTGAGCTACTTTTGAGCGAGCCATACACTGGCAAGCCAAAGCTACTTCGAGTGACTGAGCAAGCCATCAACTGCTTTTGTGCCTTATTTTTCCTCTGTAGTTTTCTTTTTGTTCTTTGTTTTTAGCTTTTTGGTCTGGTTATCTTCTCATTTTTCTTTCTATTTTTTTTTTTTTCTGGAATAGTTCTGAAGACATACTGTAATCCCATTATCCTACAAATTCGCCATACGCTATTATTTCCTTGCTAACTATAGCAGCTGATAATCAGTACAACCAGCTCATGCAGAGCGATGAGAAAGACAATAAACAGAGCATGAGAAACTGGTTGAGGCATTTTAAAATAAGCCTAACTGCAGCAAGAGACTGTAAAGAATTATGTTGGTTGGGGAATTAGTTTAGTTAAAAAATAGTCTTTACTCAATTAAGTAACATAGGATGTTTTGTTAATGGAGCTTATGAAAAAAGCTCAAAGCTCTTCTCAGGAGCTGAAAGCTTCTCTTGGGAGACGATGCACAGAACTGCCCACTTCCATGGAGGGAGGGAGGCTCATATGAATGTTTCTGATTGATTGTAAATGGGACATGGGCTGGGTAAAATGAGCTGATCTAGGTAAAATGAGGAGGTGAAAATACAAGGGGACTCATCTTCCAGGTGTCTGCATGTCTTGAAATAGGATACTGGTATCTCTGAACATGTGTGCATGAACTCCTGACATTCTTGCTGCTGTGCCCCCATGGCCATACACTGCCTTTCCTCCTGCTAATTAGCATCTCCATGTACTAATTGCTGAGTAAAGTTCCACTGATCTTGAATAAGGGGAGCAGAATCTGGTAGATTGGCACCGTCCCACCTCAAATGCAGTGCAAATCTGCCTTCCCTTCAAAACTCTGGAAGCTAATACAGGGTTTGTATTGTTGGAGGGCACAGCTCATGCATTTCATCCAGTGTGCACCTTGCAGGGGGGCACAAATTGCTGGATTCTTACGATATTGTATCCTGCCACTTTGCAGCACACTCACATTATTGTTAAACAAAACACTTTGCAAAGCTGTGTAGTGTGTTGAACAGCAGCATTCCTCTTATTAGTGGATTGTGGAAAGCAACCTTTGATAGTATTAACTCTTAGTTTTGTGGCTGACTGGTTCAAACTCAGAGTGGCTGATGTGTTGCAGGAAAATCCCTAGGAATTAAACTACCACCAAGAAATGCTAACTTAACATTTTGATCCACCTTACAGGAAAGTGAATTAACACACAAGTCTTCTCTTCAGTTATGGTTGCTTTCTATCTGTCACACCTGGAATACCTGCCCTTGTCTCATGCATAAACCAAACACGCATAAGCTGGGATAAGGAAAGAGAGAGAAGGAGACAGTAGAGCTGATTCTTCTCCAGCTCTGTGCCTTTCATCTGTAGTATTCCCAATACAGGTCCCTTCTTCCATCACAGAGGGACTGTAAACTGTAAAACTTCCCCCCTGCCCCCAAAAGGATATGTGCTTCCCCAGAAAATGGGGTAAATGTGATACAAGGGCTCTCTGACTCCAAAGATGTGAGAACACCAGAAGATTTCCTCTGTTATTTCTTGGCATGCCTCCTTCCAAGGACTGAACTGAGCTACAGCCAAATACTTTTGTTCTAGAAACGGGAGCTAGATTATTCTGGCAAAATGTCTATTGCCAGTACTGGAAGCCCTAGGAACTTGTTATATTGGGAGATATAATTATAGACAGTAGGTAGTAATATCAAGTAGGAGAGCCTGCAATAATAGAAGCATAGATGTCATTTATGTACAGTTGAGAAACCAGACAGAACAGCATATGTATGGAGCTGATATAAACTGCCTTTCTGGTGTGATCTGTACATCAGTCAACAAGACCACAGTAATACTCAGTTTCTGATTCCTCAGTGAGCACCTCCTGTCAGCTCATACATTTTTAACGTGAGATTTGGGAGCAGTCTGGTTTTTGATTATATTTTTTTTTCATCATGAAAGTACAAAGAGGATGAAATGGAAAGACCTTTTTCTTAAAATCTCAGCATAGGGGAAAAAGAAAATAAAATCACCCCACAGAACGAAATGCTTCAGATAACAAAACCTGGTGTGTCTGCGCTTGTGTATGGAAGGTATGGCATGTTATTGTAAGATGGAAGGTAGCTGAGGAAGAACTTGTTTTATTCCTCTGGAAATATTAGGATTTATTTGTACAGATCTATGACTCCAGAAGAGGATAAAAGTGCATTCACTACATTCCTAAGAAAAAGCAAGACAGAAGAATTTAATTAATCAAATTTTATTGATATATTTATGCCTGCTTTCTAAATGCAGTTCTTTATGTAGCAGAGGGCAGGTGAGAGTTTAAACGAATTCTTCATGATGTAGCTTTCTGTGAAGGAAATTGCCTTAAAAGGCTACAAACTCAGTATACCTCTTCTACTTCATTTGTCTCTTAAAAACATAAATTTTACATTTTGGCATTTTGTAAAATAACAGTTCTAAGCAAGACAGACATAGCAAGAATCACAAAATGTGCATATGTATGGACCAGGCAAATCTTTCTGATAGAGTATTATTAGTTATAGCTGCCTGGCAAATTTGATTTCTATCTGAAAATCCAAAATAATTTAATTTTGTTTACAGAAATTAATTCCTGAAGTTGTTAAAAGCACAGGGCTTGCTATGAACTCTTGCTGGCAGAAGCATTAAACAAGGGAAAGAGTTTTCTTAAAACTGTGGAGGGAGCCCTCTGCCAGCCTCCATAGGCAATAAGATGGCATCATTGTTTGACCAAGGCCTCATCTTGCATGTCTGCTATGTGATAGTCCATGAGATAAGTGACAGTAAATTTCTTCTGTCACATCTGTTAGGTTATACGATGCGTTCGTGCATGCCATGAGACCTTCCTGTTATCCTTTCCTTCTGAGGAGCTGCCCTGAACAGATCAGTCTGTCCCAGATGTATAGTGAAATCCAGACAAAAACAGAGAAAGCAAGGAAAAAAGCAAGACCTCTGTTATGCACATCATCCACGATGACAAATGTTTAGGGTGAGGAACAGGCTGGGGTGGTGGGACGAGCCCTGCCTGCCCTACCCTGCCCCGACAGACCCTGGGGGAGCCCTCCCCAGTTCCTGGCTCCCCATCCTTCAGGGAGCCACTGGCCCTCGCTGCTCCCTGACAAAATCTACACAGGATATAGTCTACTCCACAGACTGACACTTCTGTCAAATATTACAATATTTTTTCAGTTATTGAAAAAATTTTCATATATAAATTAGTTTATACTGCTATGGAATCCTATTGACTTGACATAATTCTTAGGTTGGGCTGTAGATTTGTACTTTAAGCTGTTAACAGTAAGGGATCCAAATCAATACGCCTTTAGTATTTCTAATACAGCACTACAGTAATTCTAAACGTTATTCAATGTATTGTTTCATTGTAAATATTAGTTCAATTAATTTCCTGGTGGATATCTAATCAGTGTAGAAAGTACCATAATTAATACCATAATAATCCACATCCAACTAGATTTCTTATGCTGGTCAGATTTTTTAATCGGTGTTTGAAATATTTACAAATTTTATTTTAAAATGATCCAGCATTTGATTTGTGTTCTTTTTAGTTATTTTTAGTTCTTCAGTGGCTCTAATGCTTTTGAAATATGTCAAAACAGTAATGGTGGGCAAAGAAAACTTCCATTTAGTTTTAGGGTCTGTGAAGTCCTGATAACCTTCCACAATGAAGTGACTGGCTTGGTAGGTGAGAGGAGAGCAGTTGATATTTCCTAACCTGATTTCAGCAGGGCTTTCTGTGTTGTCTCCTGTAAGATCCTCATGGAGAAGCTGATGAAGTACGGGCTGGATGAGCAGAGAGGGAGCTGGATTGAAAACTGTATGAATGGCCATGCCCATAGGGTGGTGATCTGTGGCACGAAGTCTATTTGGAGGCCAATCAGACTAGTACAGTACACCGGGGGTCTGTACCTTTGGCTCCAGTCCTGTTTGACAACTTCATCAATGATCTGGATGATGGGACAGAGCGTACCCTTAGAAAGGTTGCAGTCAACACCAAATTGGGAGGAGTGGCTGATACTCCAGAAGGTCATACTGCCATCCAAAGAGTGCTCAACAGGCTGGAGAAATGGGCCAAGAGGAGACTCATGAAGTTCAACTGCAAGAAGTGCAAGATTTTTTTGTAAAGAAAGAGCACGGACAGTCTCACACACACTGATACTTTGATCCAGGACACCAGCAGACCTGTCCCAGACCAGATGCTCTACTCTCATAGTTACCCAGGATGAGGGCTGTAATTTCTAGAACATAGAGCTGATCAGGCACAACACGATGTATTTCCTATTGTGACCCAACTGTATGACTGAGGAAAAATCAAGAACAATTCTTGTGGTTTTGTTTTTATGTGCTTTGTGTTACGACCTGGAGCTAGGAAAACATTCCTAGTTAGTGCTTGCGTAATAGTCAAACAAGAGGGAGTAGAGCCTTCCTCTTTCTGCAGTCTGTTTTGATGCACTGCTGCTAAGATGGAGAACATTTCTTGATCATTGTAGTTAAATATGATTACTCATACAGTTGGGCTTTATATTGCACACAGACTGCTTGGCAATAAACTTGCAAAATAATATCGTATTTCTAATATCCTGCTTCAGTTTTCTTTGGAAACAAAGTCTGTATAATCACAAAACTAAATTCAGCCACGTAGCTATATTTCTTTTTGTCCTGTGATATTAGTAGGAGCAGCACTATGACCATGTGATGTGTTTCTACAATCAGGAAAGAAAACGGCATGCAAACCCGGTTAGAGGCAAATGCAGGTTAAAAGTCACAACAGATTCAAAGAAATTTTCCTCTCCCACTCTCAGTAGCTATAAAGCTTCAAAGCCACAACCACAATTCACAACTGGCTGAATGGCAGAGTTCAGAGGGTTGTGATCCACGGCACAGAGTCTAGTTGGAGGCCTGTAACTAGTGGTGTCACTCAGGGGTCAATACTTGGCCCAGTCTTGTTCAGCTGCTTCATCAATGACCTGGATGAAGGGACAGAGCGTACCCTCAGCAAGTTTGCTGATGACACAAAACTGGGAGGAGTGGTGGATACACCAGAAAGCTGTGCTGCCATCCAGCGAGTCGTGGACAGGCTAGAGAGTTGGGCGCAGAGGAACCTGATGAAATTCAACAAGGACAATGTCACTCCAATCTTCAAAAAGGGCAAGAAGGAGGACCCAGGGAACTACAGGCCAGTCAGCCTCACCTCCATCCCGGGAAAGGTGATGGAACAGCTTATCCTGGAGGTCGTCATCAAGCAAGTAGAAGAAAAGAAGGTTATCAGGAGTAGTCAGCATGGATTCACCAAGGGGACATCATGCCTGACCAATCTGATAGCTTTCTATGATGGCATGACTGGCTGGGTAGATGAGGGGAGAACAGTGGATGTTGTCTACCTCAACTTCAGCAAGGCTTTCGACACAGACTCCCATGACATCCTCCTAGGGAAGCTGAGGAAGTATGGGCTGGATGAGTGGTCAGTGAGGTGGATTGAGAACTGGCTGAATGGAAGAACTCAGAGGGTTGTCATCAGCGGCTCCGAGTCTAGTTGGAGGCCGGTAAATAGTGGTGTCCCCCAGGGGTCAGTACTGGGCCCAGCCTTGTTTAACTTCTTCATCAATGATCTGTATGAAGAGTTAGAATGTACCCTCAGCAAGTCTGCCGATGACACCAAACTGGGAGGTGTGGTAGACACACCAGAAGGCTGTGCTGACATTCAGTGTGACCTGGATAGGCTGGAAAGTTGGGCAGAGAGGAACCTGATGAGGTTCAACAAAGGCAAATGCAAGGTCCTGCACCTGGGGAGGAACAACCCCATGCATCAGTACAGGATTGGGGCGGACCTGCTGGAGAGCAGCTCTGTGGAGAGGGACCTGGGTGTCCTGGTGCACAACAGGTTGACCATGAGCCAGCAGTGTGCCCTGGTTGCCAAGAAAGCTAATGGGATCCTGGGATGCATTAGGAGGAGTGTGTCCAGTAGGTCGAGGGAGGTTCTCCTTCCCCTCTACACTGCCCTAGTGAGGCCCCATCTGGAGTACTGTGTCCAGTTCTGGGCTCCCCAGTTC